>Ga0265294_10001532_pt1 | contig 31115 bp, 16 predicted proteins | sample MunlanPumphouse3_FD_192504 | JGI IMG/M metagenome (GOLD analysis project Ga0265294, IMG submission 192504) | Groundwater microbial communities from a municipal landfill in Southern Ontario, Canada - Pumphouse #3 | ecosystem: Environmental > Aquatic > Deep subsurface > Groundwater | place...
AGGGAGGCAAATCCGCGTGACCGCTGCTGGAAGTCGAAAGCGCAGCTAATATTCGGCTCCGTTTCAGGATTAAAGACTGCAAATAATTGATTTGGCTTCATAGGGATTGGGGTAGCGCTTTCAACTCCCAGAGAGGATATTCTGCGGGGAACAAAAAACCCCGGCGCTGGAGGCAACCGGGGAGGAAAGATAGTCATTTGATCCTATTTCATCATGACCACTTTATGAGTCAGGGTTTTACCATCAGCCTGCATGCGCATGAAATAAACTCCGCTGCCAAGCTGTTGTCCGGCGTCGTTTCTGCCGTCCCAATCCAGACGATACCAACCGGAATTTTGGGATCCATCCAACAGATTGCGTACTTTTTGTCCTTTCGCATTGTAAACCACGATGTAGACCCTGGAATCCTGCTCCAGTCCATACACAAGTGTGGTTGTCGGGTTAAAGGGATTGGGATAGTTTTTCACAATGCCGGTAATTGCTGGAATACTGGGAAGTCCTGGTTCGATACCCTCAAAATACACGGGAATGGAGCCATAGAGTTGGCTGCTACCATCAAAATCAACGCTTTCTAACCAGTAGTAATATGTACCGGGAGCATACAATTCGCGGTCATAAAACACATAGTACTGCGCCTGAGAAGTATTAGTGGCATTGATGAACACATCCAAAAGAAGCGCTTCAGCAAACAGGTCCGATGTACCGCGATAGATCTGGAATCCGGATACATTGGTCTCGGATTGAGTCTGCCACTGCAAGCGAATGCTATTGCCCTGATACATCTGAGCATTGAAGAAGGAGAGCTCCACGGGAAGAGTTTGGTTATCTTCGCGACCGATGGTGAAGCTGGCTTTTGCGCCGTTTTTACCCGCAGTCTGGGGGAAGGTATAGCTTACCACCAGTTTACGGATGCCATCGGAATTGGTGAAAGTCCCGGTGATTCCCGTGGTAGAACTACCAACATACAAAGCAGGAGTGATCCCGGACCAATCAAAGCTGTTATCATCATCAGCAGTCCAATAAAACTCATAGTCTTTACCCGGTTGGCTTCAGTGTCATTATTGATATAACCATTGATTGTCCACTGCCGTTTGATGTGTTCCGGGTAGTTGCCTCCCAGGTCTGTAGCAGCACTAAACCCGCTGATCAGATTTCCGCTTTCAGCAATCTCCAGGCGTGTAGAATTGGGTGAAGACATCCCGTCAGTATTCGAAGCACCTGTTACCTGGCCTCTGGTGACGGTAAGTGTACCATCGATGATTATCGGTGTTAGAAACTCCACTCCCTCAGGGTTGTCAACTATCAAATTGTTCAAATTACCACCATCATTTTTAAAGTACTGCTTGGCATCCCCCGCAAAGGTGATGCTGGAGCCTGCGCCACTGGTGATGGTACCGTTGTTGTAAAGATTACCATAGATAGTTACTGAACCATTGTTCTCGAATGTAGCGCTATAGCCAATCTCAAACAAGGCTTTATCGTTGGGATTTGTAAGATTGGCGGGATTTTTAGCATTAACTATTATATTGCCATTATTTATAAGATCGATATCCGGATTAATCCCATTTTCAACACTCAGCCTATTACCCCCACCAATGATAAGTGTGCCTCCGGATTCGATGCTCATCTGATCCACATCGCGGGAAACGTGATCCAAAGTAATGGTACTGCCAGTTGCCACGATAATGCCAAACGAATTGCTCAAACCGGGGTAAAGCTGAGATCCTGGGGTGTTTTGAGTGTCGTAAGGTCCAGCTGCGCCGGTGAGAGATTTCAGCCAGTTTCCATAGTCCGACCAGTTATAATCAATAGTACCCGGGGATGGCGTTTGTACACTCTTATAATAGTACTGTGGTATGGTTTCTGCCGGAACAAAACTGATTCCCACACCACTCACATTCGGATAATATCCAGCTGTAAAAGACCACACATTCACAAAATCCCAGTTAACAAAGGTCGTCTGCGTTCTTAATAGAGTATCTGTTCTTGCCATTTCAGTCAGTATTCCCGATACAGGATTGTCCAAAAGGTCCGTGATTGTTGCGGAACTCAAGTAATAGCTGTTTTGTACCGAGGCTGATCCGGAATAACCACCCAATCCGGGAGGAAGCTTTCCATCTACTCTGCCGGTAAGGCCACCAATGCCGCCATCCCAGGTACCGTGTCCTGATCCTGAGGCTATCCCTTGCTGCACATTCCCAGTGGCATAACAGCGGAGGATCGCGCCATCAATGGTACAACCTGCCAAACCGCCCACGCGGTCACCCCCCGTCACCTCGCCAAAGGCAAAGCTATCGTATGAAATCCCGGTTTCATTACAACCAACCAAACCACCGTACTTGATGTTATATGGATTTGTGCCCGCACCAGTTACCGGGTCATTAGGGTTGATCTTGTAGTTTCCGGGATGGGTGGATTCCACCTTTACATTAGCCCAGCAGTATCGGATCACCGGTATCTGTTGCTTACGATCGCTATTATTTGCACCCACCAGCCCACCGGTGGCGCCGAATCCCCTTACAACTACAATTGCATCTCCTTGATTATAAACTGTAGCGTAGCAGCGAGTGATGTAGACCTTTTTCGTAGCGGATGAGCCTATCAACACCTTTCCCACCAAAGCGCCTGTGCCCCTTTTACCTGTCACATTTGGGTTGATTATCCCCAAGTCTTTGATCTCGGTATTGGCATCTGTGCCGCTGGTCACATAGCCAAAAAGACCAACGTTGTCGGTTCCATTCTGCGGTAAAGCATCATCATTAGCAGCATCAGCCCCGCGATTGATGTAGAGATTGTAAATATCTTTGCCGTTACCGTCGTAGACGCCTTTGAATGGACTTCCCTCAGTGCCTATTGGATCCCAACCCTTGGCTGCTTCCCACATCTGTGTCCAATTTCCTGCCTCAAATGAAGACCCGGAAGTATGGGATGTTGAGCACCAATAGGCATAATCTCCATACTTACGGATATTGCCTTCCTCATAGGATGTGGATGTAGCCCAACTGATTATGCTGTCAGGATGAGTTACGTTTAGGTTAATATTTCCACTTTGAGTGTAAGACCAGTCAAGGTGATTACGCACATTCCATAACTGCAGCACATTAGCCACAGATACCTGGGCATAAACAGCTCCAAACATACCAACCAAAATAACAACAAGGATTATCCTTGTCCAGTTCACTAAAAAGCATCTCATAATCTCTCCTTTTTGTCTGGGACTTGAGCCCTGTAAGCTGGGCTTCAGCTTCTGTTGATAACCTAATGTAGAGAGTTGCCAACCTCACTCTTCACAGGTATCACAATCTGCAAAAGTCAAATTTATGTCAAGCACATTTTTTGTTGTCTTTTGCTAAATGTGTTAACTTCTTATCCCGAAATATAATCTCCAGCCAGCGCCATCCTTATGCATGGTTAACAGCCACTTGCCATGATCCAATTCACCATTTATGAAACCCATAATGGATACTTATGTGTGGCCTTTGGGTGAATGTTTTCCCTGCAGGCAGGCTATTCCCAGGCATCAGAATAGCATCAAATCCTTAGCATGCCCCAAGTCTATTTGTGCTTCAGTTCCAGAAAAGCATTGACAAAATCATCACTATATCAATTAAATGCAGTTAGAAGAAACTTCATGTTCAAATTGGAGTTATCCCCTGAAAGTTTATGGAGGTATATATGCCACAGCTGCCGCCAATATGGTATTTGGCGCCCTTTGGGGCTGTTTCGGCGCTGATTTTTGCCTATTTCTTTTATCGCAGTGTGCGAGCTCATAACCCAGGCAATGCCCGCATGGTGGAGATCGCCGGTTATGTCCGTGAGGGAGCTTATGCTTATCTTTTACAGCAATACAAAGGCATCAGCATCTTCTTTGCCATTGCCCTGGCAGTCTTTCTATTTCTTGCCTATGGTCTCAGAGTTTTGGATCCAATGATCCCCTGGGGATTCATGAGCGGAGGGATAATGAGTGGTCTGGCGGGTTTCATCGGCATGAATACTGCGACAATGGCATCCAGCCGCACTGCTCAAGCCTGCTCAGAAAGCCTGAATCGCGGCCTGAAGGTAGCCTTCAGGGCTGGGGGAGTGATGGGCTTAACTGTGGTGGGGCTTGCTCTGGTGGACATCTCTGCCTGGTTTTACATCCTGAATCTGATCGGTTATCCTCTGGAGAAAATCGCTGTTGTGATGCTCTCCTTTGGGATGGGCGCCAGCACCCAGGCGCTATTTGCCAGACTGGGTGGAGGCATATACACTAAGGCTGCAGATGTTGGTGCAGATTTGGTTGGCAAAGTGGAAGCTGATATTCCGGAAGATGATCCCCGCAATCCTGCCACCATTGCAGACAACGTCGGCGACAACGTTGGCGACGTAGCAGGCATGGGAGCCGATCTTTATGAATCCTATGCTGGATCCATCCTGGCTACTGCTGCTTTGGGCATGAGTGCCGTTCTCAGGCTTTCTGCCACCAATCCAGCGATCAGTTCATTCATGATCAATTTCATCGCCGCTCCTCTTGTTTTGGCTGGTTTTGGTGCGCTTCTATCGATCATAGGCATCTTCATTGTCTCCACCAAAGAGGACGCCGGAATGAAGGAACTAATGGCAGCGCTGAATAAGAGCGTTTATCTGAGCTCAGTGCTGATTGCCCTGGCCTCTTTTATAGTATGCAAAACACTATTGCCCAGCGAGTACTATCTGGGCATCTTTCTTTCTTCAGTGGTGGGTCTTGCGGCAGGAATCCTGATCGGACATACTACTGAAATGTGGACTTCGCATTCCTATAGAGCTACCCGAAACATTGTCAAACAGGGAGAATATGGCTCTGCCACTGTGATTCTGGAAGGAATCAGCGTGGGAATGCTTTCCACTGCGATGCCGGTGCTGATCATATCAGCAGGCATTTTGATCGCCTATGTGGTTTCCGGGGGATTTCATCATGTCGAGCTGGGGCTTTATGGCATTGGCTTTGGTGCCGTGGGCATGCTTGCCACTCTTGGAGTTACTCTGGCCATGGACGCCTTTGGCCCGATTGCCGATAATGCCGGCGGCAATGCTCAGATGGCATATCTTCCCAAAGAAGTCCGCGAGCGCACCGACAATCTGGATGCGGTTGGCAATACCACTGCCGCAATCGGCAAAGGCTTTGCTATCGGTTCCGCCGCTCTGACTGCCATGGCACTCCTGGCTGCTTATCTGGAAAAAGTGCGCGATGCCTTTGTAATGCTGGGAACCAAAGTGGGTGAAATCCAATATCTTGATATCAGATATGGATCTGTTAGCGAGCGTGTTGAAGCATCCCTCGCCAGCCTGAATCAGTTCATAGATTACTATCAGGTAAATCCCCTCAATCCCAAGTTCCTTTTAGGTATATTCATAGGCGCAATGGTAGTCTATGTGTTTTCTGCTCTCACCATTAAAGCTGTGGGCAAAGCAGCCGGGCTGATGGTGAAAGAGGTGCGACGTCAGTTTACTACAATGCCCGGAATCCTGCAGGGAAAAACCAAACCTGATTATGCCCGATGTGTAAAAATCTCCACCATTGGAGCCCAGCAACAGATGATCCTTCCCGCCATCATCGGCATCGTTACCCCCATTGCTGTGGGTTTGATTCTGGGTGTCGCTGGAGTTTTGGGAGTGCTGATAGGTGGGCTTACCACTGGTTTCGTGACTGCTGTGATGATGAACAACGCCGGAGGTGCCTGGGATAATGCCAAAAAATACGTGGAAACCGGAGAGAGTGGCGGAAGCGGTTCTGCTGTGCACAAGGCCACCATCGTCGGTGATACCGTGGGCGACCCCTTCAAGGATACCGCTGGACCCTGCATCAACATCCTGATCAAGCTTATGAGCATGGTCTCAATCGTGTTTGGAGGCTTCATTGTGGCTTATTCACCAAAGATTGAAGCCTTATACACCCCCAAAGCAACCAGGCAAATTGAACAAAGTGCCCCCGTCAGCCCTCCTGCTGACAGCATCCTGATTCAGGATCAAATACTGATGAAATGAAAGAGAATATTCGCAGAGAAACACGTCCCATCTTTTTAGGGGGATTTCAGATTGGCGGTTCTGCCCCAATCTCGATCCAAAGCATGCTCAGCGTCAAGACTTCTGATCTTGATGGGGCTGCACTGCAAATCCGCAGATTGATCGCTGCGGGTTGCGAGATTATTCGCTTCTCCGTAATGGATATGGACGATGCCCGTGCGATCAGAAGCCTCAAACGTATCAGTTCGGTGCCCCTGATTGCCGATATTCACTTTGATCACAAGCTGGCGATCGCCGCCATCACCAATGGCATTGACGCTCTAAGGATCAATCCCGGCAATATCGGCAGCGCTCAAGGTGTTGAGAGCCTGGTAGCAGTTGCCAAAGCACACAGAATCCCGATTCGCATTGGCGTTAATGGGGGTTCTTTGCCCAAAGACCTGCTGGCCAAATATGGCCATGGCAAGGAAGCAATGGTGGAAGCAGCCCTCAGGCATGTGAATATCCTTGAAAAACTGGGCTTTTTGGAGATCAAGATTTCTGCAAAAGCCTCTTCCATTGATCTGATGCTGGCCAGTTACCGGGAGCTGAGTAAACGGGTAAACTATCCTTTGCATTTGGGACTCACCGAATCCGGTACATTGCTCTCCGGAAGCATCAAAAGCTCCGTCGCCCTGGGCATTCTTTTAGAAGAAGGCATTGGTGATACCATCCGGGTTTCCCTAAGTGCAGATCCAGTGCAGGAAGTAATGGTTGCAAAACAGATTTTGATCGCTCTGGGCTTGCGCAAGGGTTTGAACATCGTATCCTGCCCCACCTGTGGCCGCACCCGCATCAATCTGATCGCTCTGGCCGAGAGGGTGGAAGAAGCCCTTGCCGAGTTTCAGGATGAAGAACTCACCGTTGCTGTGATGGGTTGTGCCGTCAACGGTCCCGGCGAAGCCAGAGAAGCAGATTTTGGCATTGCCGGAGGTGTGGGCGAAGGATTGATCTTTGCTCGCGGCGAGATCATCGCCAAAGTTCCCGAACAGAATCTGGTGGAGGAACTGCTCAAGCTGATCAGGGAAAGCCGTTGATATGCTGCTGCAGATCTTTCTAAGCTTTCTAAAGATAGGTGCATTCACCATTGGTGGAGCCTATGCCATGATCCCGCTGATTAAGAAAGAAGTGTGCGAAACCCGCGCCTGGATCAGTGAAGATGACTTTCTAAATGGTCTGGCTGCCGCCCAAAGCTGTCCCGGACCAATTGCCGTGAACATCAGCATCTACACCGGATACCACGTAAAAGGTTATCCTGGAATGCTGATGGCCGTCCTGGGCAGCATCTTGCCTTCCACGATCTCCATCATCCTGATCGCCATGCTCTTTAATCAATATGCTGATCAGATTTTGGTGCGAAAAGCCTTCAGTGCCTTGCGTCCGGCTGTGGTTGCCCTCATCGCCGTTCCCCTGATTCAGATGGCGCAAAAGAGCGGTCTCAACCAGAAAAACGCCTGGTTTCCCTTTGTCATCGCCATCCTGGTGGGAACTCTGAATATCTCGCCGGTTTATCTGATCCTGCTTACCATCGTCTTTGCCGTCTGGGAATCCCACCGATGATCTATCTGCAAATGCTCTTCACTTTCTTCAAAATTGGACTCTTCAGCTTTGGTGGAGGCTATGCCATCCTGGCCATGATCCAGCAGGAGGTGGTGGTTAAGAACGCCTGGCTCACGGAAGCTGAGTTCGTGCAGGTCGTGGCGATCTCTCAGATGACCCCGGGGCCAATTGCGATCAATGCCGCCACCTTTATCGGCTATCAAAAAGCCGGAATCCCGGGCTCATTGCTTTGCACCCTCGGTGTGATATTGCCCTCCCTGATCATCATGCTCCTGATCACTATCAGTTATCTCAAATTGCGCAATCAGAAATGGTTTCAAATGGTCTTCAAGCGCTTGCGCTTACTCTCTATAGGACTGATTGCGGCAGCGTTGATTATGATCCTGGGTCATGCAGTGGAGAGCATCTTTTCCATCATCATCTTTGCGCTTTGCTTCATCGCTACCTGGAGATTCAAGCTCAATCCCTTTACCATGCTGATCGTCAGTGCCCTCGCTGGCATCTTCTTTGGGAGCGCATAATGTGTGTTTCCCGACGGATTCTTCCACTCTGCCTATCGCTAATCCTTACGCTACTGACGGGGGCCTGCGCCTACAAGGGCGGGAATACCTTTCCCCTGGATCCGCTCTATCCCCGATATGATTCCTATTTTATGGATATGAATACCATCTCTAAACTTCATCCGGATCTGATCATGCTCCACATCATAGGTTTTTCCTCTTCCGACGATCAACCAATATTCGGCTTCAAGCTGGGCAGGGGTCTTCGCGAGATCCTGATCATTGGGCAACATCATGGCGATGAAGTATTGGGCGTAGCGCTTAGCATGTATCTGGCTGAACACATGATAGAAAGTTATGATAACGACAAGCGGGTGCAAGATTTGCTGGATGAATATACTCTCTGGATTGTCCCCACCATCAATCCCGATGGATGGCAATTTGTTAGCAGGGGAATCACCAAAAGCAAGCGCAAGAACAACCGGGATACCGATGCCAATGGCAAGTTTGACATCCGTACTGATGGCGTGGATCTGAACCGCAATTATCCCATTTTTTGGGATCTGGACGGAGAGTCAAACACATTTAGTTCATACTACAAGGGCTCCGCGCCCGCCTCAGAAAGTGAAGTACAGAGCGTTATTGCCCTGGGCAGGAAACATGATTTCGAGCTCGCGATCTTTTACCATTCATCAGCTTCCGGCGCACTGAATGAAACAATTTTCCTCCCAGCCGTGGAGGAGCCCGATTCCACCTTTACCAGGCTGCAGGAGCTTGCCGATCTTTATGCCCGATCTGTACCCAGGGACTACCAAAAGGGAACCTATCAATTGCATCAGGGCAGCACATCCAAGGTGGGAAACGCGCGCAACTTCTTTTATCACAGTCTCGGCGTGCCGGCAATGCTGATCGAAGTGGGTGGCGTAAACAAAGATGGCGTTAGCATTATCCATCCCCCCGCCCGGATGCTGAGGATTATTCAAAAACGGCATCTGGATGCACTTCTCAAAACTCTGGAAACGATGATTTAACCCACCATTAGTGCTTGCCTCCCTTGGACTTCAATCCGAAGGATTGGAGTTTGGACTTTGGACATTCTGTCTCCGTAGATTTCCCTGTTAAGCGATTCTTGCAGGTATGCAGCAGCATGACCTCAGAGATAAGTCCCGAAAACGGGACGGTATTTTACATGAAAGCCATAGGATTCGACACGTCTCGTGTCGACGGAACGTAGTTCCGTAACTGTAAGCAGCTTCGCTGCTTTTGCAGACGAGACGTCTGCAATCCTATCACAGGCTTTCATTATCAGTTGTGAAAGCTGTTTCATTTGGGTTTAGATAGCACACCGACACACATAACACTATGAGTCCTGTATGGACGACATAGATGAATCACCTTAGCCACCTTGATCAATATACGTGCAGCGGAATGCCGTTCCTACGGAACTCTAATCCCTTGTGTGAAACCGCATGCTAGCTAAAACGCCGTCCCGCTGGGACTCTTATATTGTTGAGCCATTAGTATTTGCGGAAAACCTGTTACACCGATGCAAACAGGTTTGGGGTTAATGGGGGCTCTTATGGTGCTACGTGAATTTCTACTTGCAAAGGATTTGTCCAAACTATAGACTTCAATCCGAAGGATTGGAGTTCAAGCAGCGGTGTCGCCTTCACTGATCACCTTTCACCCTTTACTGTTCACTGTTCACTGTTCACCGTTCACTCCCCATTAACTCCAAAGGAGGTGCGGCTATAACCAAGTACCACCCATATCCTATCTTTTTACTGGGAATATCACCATACCGGATTAGACTATCATAAAAACCACTAAAAAGGAGCTAGCCATGTTTGCTCGAGAAATCAAGAACAAGGTTTACTACGTTGGAGTTCAGGATTGGGGGCGCAGACTTTTCGATTCCCTGATTCCGCTTCCGGACGGCACCAGTTACAATTCATATTTAGTGAAAGGATCGGAAAAGACGGCAATCATCGACACTGTGGATCCGGATTTCGCCGAGGAATACTTACAGAATCTGGAGGGCTTGGATAAGCTGGATTACATCATTACGCTTCACTCCGAGCAGGATCACTCCGGCAGTATTCCGATCTTGCTGAACCGCTTTCCCCAGGCTCAGGTAGTCTGTTCGCCCAAGGCCGTTGATCTGCTCAAAGAGCATCTGGGACTGGATCCTGCCATCATCAGAGCCGTGGAAGATGGTGAAATCATCTCTTTGGGTGATAAATCACTACGTTTTATTCATACCCCCTGGGTTCATTGGCCAGAAACTATGGTTGCCTATATGCCGGAAACCAGGATTCTCTTTAGTTGCGATTTTCTGGGTTCACATTCTGCGGGCACCGATCTGTATGATAATGGCGATCCGCTTGTGATGGAAGCTGCCAAACGCTATTATGCCGAGATTATGATGCCCTTCAAGAGTCAAATCCGGGGAAACCTGAAGAAGGTGCGCGAACTGAATATTGAACTGATAGCTAACAGCCATGGCCCCATTTGGAACCACCCGGAAGACATCATTTCAGCCTATGAAGATTGGGTTTCTGACCGGGTCGATAATAAGGTAGTGATTCCCTATATTTCAATGCATGGCAGCACAAGGAAAATGGTGGATTATCTAACTAAAGAACTGGTTAGCCACGGCGTAAAGGTCGAGCTCTTTGATCTTGCAGTTACTGATATCGGGAAACTGGCGATGGCTCTGGTGGATGCCGCAACCATCGTGATTGGAAGCCCAACCGTTCATGTTGGACCCCATCCCATCGTAGCCTATGCCACGCTACTGGCCAATGCCATCAAGCCCAAAGCGCGCTATGCCGCAGTGATTGGCTCCTATGGCTGGGCAAATAAACTGGTGGATGGCATCCTTGGCCTGATGCCAGGCTTAAAACCCGAAGTTCTGGGAGCAGTAATCTGCAAGGGAGAAGCCAAAGAACCCACCCTCAAAGAACTAAGCGATCTGGCAACACTGATCGCAGAGAAACATAAAGCCCTCTAAACATCACATGTAATCAGGTAAATGAGCCCCATCTCATTTGGGGCTTATTTGTTTATCCTCTGCTTCTCCGCTCCCTGACTATCGTCAGGATGCGGTCACGATGCCGTTACTTTTGTGACCACAAGGTGACGGTATAGTGATGATAACTAACGGGGATGACAGGAGCTGATTGTCAGGGTTCAGTGAGTTAGGGATCGTTCCCAGGCTGAAGCAATATCATCCAGATCAAAACCTTTGCGATATAGCGAGGCAAAGACCTTTTCCTTTTGCTTGAATTGAGGCAGTTCCCGATACTGAATGCGTAGTTTATCTACCATCTGCAGCAGCATTTCCTGGCTCTCATCCACATCGATTGCTGCATCCAGTAGGGGAGCATAGATATGTTGAGGAATCTTGTGTGAATACAGCTTTTGGACAATGAAGCGTTTGCTTTTGGCGCGATCGATCAGGCTACGGATCAGGATTTCTGAAAAGCGGGTATCGTCTATGTATTTCTTATCTTTAGCAATGGTTATCGCCCTGTCAATGAGCGAAGGATGAAACTCCTTGCGCTTCAGGTATTCCCGGCATTGGTATTCGCTGTGTTCGGATTTTGCCTGATACTCGGATAGCAACCACCAGATGCGGTTTTCCAACAGTTTTAGCAGTTCATTTAATTGATCAGAATCCAGCTCCAGTTCATTGGCAAAGGGATACATAGAGCGGAGGGTTCTGATATCCAGAACCCCCCATATTTCGTTATCCAGGCTAACGTAAGCAGCCCGGGATTTATCATTCTTCGTCCAGTATCTCAGCTTCATCAGAACGTTGCGCTTCAGTGAACTCCTCGGGAGTGATCTTGGCGCGGAGCTTGGATTCGATCTCCATTAGAAGTTCAGGATTTTCCTGCAGATAGATCTTGGTTTTGTCTGCACCCTGACCCAGCTTGGCATCATTGTATGAATACCAGGAACCGGATTTCTTTACAATATCGTGCTGACTGGCCATTTCCAGGATGATATCCAGATGGCTGATGCCCTGGCCAAAGATGATCGGGAATTCAACGGTCTTGAAGGGTGGAGCAAACTTGTTTTTCACAACCTTGACCTTGGTGCGGGCTCCCACTACAGTAGGTTCACCACCGCCTTCCTTGATGGCTCCACCATAGCGAACCTCAAGACGAAGAGATGAATAGAACTTCAAAGCTACGCCACCGGTGGTGGTTTCAGGATTCACAAAAGCGGGTGTGCCAATCTTCATCCGGGTTTGATTGATAAATACCACTGCAGTGTTACTTTTGGCAACAATCGCCGTGAGCTTGCGCAGAGCCTGACTCATCAATCTGGCCTGCAATCCCACGTGGCTATCGCCCATATTGCCTTCAATCTCCTGACGCGGCACCAGCGCTGCTACAGAATCTACGATGATGAGGTCAACCGCTGAACTGCGTACGAGGGTTTCTGTTACTTCCAGAGCCTGTTCACCGCCATCGGGCTGAGACAGCAGCATGTTGTCAGTTTGGACGCCCAGACGCTTGGCATAGGCTACATCCAGGGCATGTTCGGCATCAATGAAGGCAACAATCCCCCCCTGTTTCTGACACTCTGCGGCAATGTGCAGAGAAAGAGTAGTCTTTCCACTGGCTTCAGCACCATAAATCTCGATGATGCGCCCCTTGGGGATTCCACCAATACCCAGAGCGATATCCAGATTGAACGCTCCGGTGGGGATTACTTCAACAGCTTGAATGGGTTTATCACCCAAACGCATCAGAGTACCCACTCCAAATCTCTTTTCGAGCTGAGACATTGCGGTTTTCAGGGCTGCATCTTTGTTTTTATCCAGCATTTTTCCTCCGTTTATTTTAGATTATATTGCTGTATTTCTTCATATATCGGGCCATCAGGCCTTAGAGTGCTGCGATACAAAGTCAGGGTATCCCAGCGTAATACTTCATTATTCACCGGATGCGAGAGCACACTGCGCTCAAAATCCGGAGTCTGCTGAGCTTTGATGCGTCCCAGGGTCACATGGAGCTTCAAAGCCTTGGGATCTGCATCGATCCCCAGATGCCGCAGGCTGCTCAAAAGCTGGCGATTTAACATCTGCAAGTCCTTATCCCTGCCATTGAGTTTTAACCAAAGCAGGCGCGGAAACTTTGCCGGAAACAACTCATAACCCTCGGCCTGCAGATAGGCGGCTTCGTGTTTTGCAGCTTCATTAGCCAGCAGATTGGATAGCGCAGCGACCTTGTGATCTGCCACTTCGCCAATAAAATTGACCGTAAAATGCAAGTTCTGAGGATGCACCCAATTGATGCCAGCTTTCGTAAGCCGGCTAAAAACCAGTAAAGCTTCCTGAAGCTCTGCCAGCAAAGGTTGAGGCACTTCCAAAGCAACAAACATCCGCATCAGCGCTTGTATCCAATATCCAACAAGAACTTCTTGCGGTGGGTAATATCTGTATCCAGTTCGATACCCCTTGGTGAAGTGCCATCAATAACCCCAAGGATGCCGGCACCCTGCTCGCTTTTTGCTACAATCACCTGCACTGGATTGGCAGTTGCACAAAAGATATTTACTACCTCCCGGCAGGCCTTGATGCCCGGTAACACGTTGATCGGGAAGGCTCCCCGCATGATGATCAAAAAGCTGTGCCCGCAGCCCAGACGGTGCATATTCTGTACTGCAAGATCAATCAATTCGTTGTCTGTGCCATCCTTACGAATCAGGCAGGGACCGGATGCTTCACAAAAAGCCAAACCAAATTGGATTCCCGGGACACTGTTCACCATCACTTCATAAAGGTCTTCAACCGTCTTGATGAAATGGCTCTGGCCCAGGATGATGTTGCAATCTTCTGGAAAGCTTAATTGCAGGTTTTGCAGTTCCATGAGGGTACCTCACATATCGGTATTATCTATCCCAAGTAAAAAAAAGCTAAAGCCTATGTCAAGCAAAATGTGCCACAAAGCGAAGTCCGCAGCCCACTCAGCCTTGCAGGCAACATCTAGCCAGCAATGGACGCTCTCCCCAAACACTCAGGTTCGGGGAGAGATCTTCTGTATAGATTGGAGTGTTTAGAACTTCACCGCGCGTTTACGCAAATCAAACAATCCCTGCATGATTGGTTCCAGGGGGCTATCCGAAGGCAGCACTGTGTCTCTTAGGCCTTCGGTATTGATCTGGCCAAGGCTCTGAGGGGCTTGCCCTTGCAAGCTTGAAAGCACTTCATTGGCAAGATTCGTCCAATAGGGGATATCCGCTGTTGCCGCTGAAATCCACTCCATCCGATAGAACAGACGGGTTAACTCATTAAACACCGTTGATTTGAGTGGATTGGCAAAGCGGGATACTTTTGCCTGATCTCCCAGGGTTGTACCTTCAATCTCCAGATAATTCACTCCGGGAAGAATCAGGTCACAATCCCGGTTATCCGGCTGATATGCGCATACCGCCACCTTGAATGCTGCTTTGACAGCCGGAAGAGCTCCAAAGGACAGGGCAAAATCCACAGGGCTATACTTCACAGCTTGCTTTGACATCGCCAGGAAACCACCGTGGTTACGATAATCCGTGGTATGCATGATGTTATCCGCCCCAGCCAGGTTCCAGATTGAGGCGGCAAGCTTTTCCGATATCCGGTTTTGGTTGTAGATAAACAGCCTGTCTTGGGAGGCTTCAATTCCCTTTAGATCGGGATATAGCTCATCCGCAAAACGAGTGAAGGGCTCGGATTCAGGGACATCAATCAGGATCAGCCTCTTTCCCTTTAGCTGTTGACGGCGAATCAGGCTGAGTAGTGTGCGATTCAAGGTTCCAACAACTACATATTCACGATAGTCTTCCAACTTGTCATAGGCCGTAGTTCGAGGTCTTAGATCCAGATAGGCGTCGCTGAAGCTCAGATAATCCTGCGAACATGACAACTGGCATTCAAAACTCAGAGCCACGCGCTCTGCAAGCAGCATTTCCTCCAGACAGATATGCGGGCTGATCTCTACGCTCTTGCTCTGGGCAAGCTTGAGCCGCGTTTGCAGCACTTCCAGAGCTTCGTTCCAGCTAATCTGGTGATAAGCTCCATCCATCAGCAACAATGGTTGGTGTAGCTTTTCGTTGTAGGCTTGCCAGCCAAAGCGTCCCTTGAAACAGAGGTTCTTCCCGTTGAAACCAGGAGTTATCTCCGGGGTAGTGATCCGAACCACTTCATTGGCCTGAACTTCGACCTGAATATCGCAGCCAGCACCACATAATCCACAGTTCTGCAGCACTTTGTCTTTGGCACGGGGATTCAACTTGTAATGCAGATTCCGCTCCACCAATGCGCCTACAGGGCAGACATCGATGCACTTGCCGCAGGCAACACAGCCGGTCTGAGTTAAGGACTCGCCAAACTCCGGAGCCATCACCGCGGCAAATCCACGATAGATAAAGCCCAGAACGTTGGCACCCTGGATCTCGGCACAAGTTCGGATACAGCGTCCGCAGTTGATACATTTATTGGCATCCCGTACGATAAAGGGATGGCTGTAATCGATCGGATGCTTGGAGATGCTGCCCAAAAAGCGCTCCATCTCAATTTCATATTCGCTGCAATAGTTTCGCAAAGAGCAAGTTTCATTCACCTGACAGCCACATTCCACGCAGCGGGAAGCCTCGGTTCTGGCTTCCGTTTCGCTAAATCCCAATTCCACTTCTGTAAAGCTGCTTTTAGCTTTTTCAAGAGGGATTTCCGGCATTTTTACCCGGGGAATCCGATCAAAGATGTCATACTCTTTGGCAGAAACATCTTGAACTTTCCTGGCTTTTTTAGCATCAAAAACGAACTTAGCTTTTGGCAATTCCCCTTTCAGCAGATAGGATTCGATGGCCTGAGCTGCCTTGCGCCCATCAGCAATGGCCTCAATGGCAGTGGCAGCACCGCGCTGGAAATCACCTCCGGCAAAGATGTTTGCCATTCCGCTATACATGGTTGTTTGATCCACGATCGCAGTTTGCCATCTGGACAGAGCTAATTGTTTGCCATTCAGAGTGTTTGGCTCTTCAGCAAAGATGCCCACTTCCGGCACTTGGGAAATTGCTGCAATGATGCTGTCAAAGCTCTGCACGAAGTATTCTCCGGTGGGTTCAGGGCGTCGACGTCCGCTGGCATCAGCATCGCCCAATCTCATCTTCTCGATTCTTACTTCTTTGAGGATGCCGTTTTCACCCAGATACTCAACCGGATTGCACAGATAGTGGAAGTTCACTCCTTCGTGTCCGGCTGCTTCGATCTCAAAATCCTCGGCGGGCATTTCAGCTTTGGTGCGGCGATAGATGATACTAACTTCGGCACCCAGACGGATGCAGGTTCGGGCACAATCAATAGCGGTATTTCCACCACCAACGATGGCAACCTTCTTGCCGATCTCCGGACTATGACCCTTGGCGTGGGCTTTGAGAAAATCTACTCCCAGATAACACCCTTTCAGATCGCTACCAGGAACCGGCATTGGCACAGCATTCTGAGCTCCCAAAGCCAGATAAACAGCATCATAATCCCGGCTCAGATCTTGCAGGTTAAGATCCTTGCCCAGAGCTTTTCCGCAATGGATCTTCATGCCTCCGGATTGCATCAGGGCTATTTCCGCATCCAGAATCTCCTTGGGCAGGCGGTACTCAGGAATGCCATAACGAAGCCAGCCGCCACACGCCTCTTCCGCTTCAAAGAGATCAACCTCAAAGCCATCAAAGCTTAGATAATAGCCACAGGTGAGCCCGCTGGGACCTCCGCCAATGATGGCGATCTTCTTGCCGGTGTCTTCACTTCGCTCTGGAGTATATTGCCAAAAGTCCTGCAAATCTTCATCGGCAGCATAGCGCTTGAGTTGCCGGATGGCGATGGGTTCGTCCACAATCTGGCGGCGACACTCCACTTCACAAAAAGCCGGACAGACTCTACCGATGGAAAGCGGCATGGGCAGGGTATCCTTGATCACTTTCACCGCTTCATGATATTTGCCATTGGCAATCAAAGATACATAGCTTTGAATATCCACTTGATCCGGGCAGGCGATCTTGCAAGGAGCTTCACAATCCGCATAGTGATTGCTGATCAGGAGTTCCAGTGCCATCTTGCGGGCATTGTGAATCTCTTCACTATCGGTGGTAATCACCATTCCTGGGCTCAGTTTGGTGCCGCAGGAGGTCACAAAGCCACGCCGGCCTTCCACCTTCACTGCGCATACCCAGCAGGAGCCATAAGGCTTTAATTCTTCATCATGACACAGGGTTGGAATTCTGATTCCTTCCCGTTGTGCCAACTCCAGGATCGTTATATCTTCAGGGGCTTCGATTGTTTTTCCATTGAGTACTACTACCATTATCTCATCCTTTCCTGATCGCTTCAAACTTACAGGCTTTGTAGCAAGCTCCGCACTTGATACACAGGTTTTGATCAATCATGTGAACCTGTTTAACCGCACCAGAAATGCAGGTAACTGGGCATTTGCGGGAGCAAGCTGTGCATCCTATGCATTTATCAGCGATAATCTCATAGTGCAACAATGAGGTGCAGACACCAGCCGGGCAATGTTTTGCTTCGATATGCGCCAGATATTCGTCCCTGAAATAGCGCAAGGTGGTCAAAACCGGATTGGGAGCAGTTTGTCCCAAGCCACAAAGCGATCCATTGATGATGTTTGTGGCGAGTTCTTCCAGGTGCTGGATGTCTTCCAGTGCGCCTTTACCCTCGGTGATCCGGGTCAGAATCTCCAGCATTCTGCGGGTTCCGATCCGGCAAAATGTGCATTTACCACATGATTCATTTTGCGTAAAGTTCAAAAAGAAGCGCGCCACATCAACCATGCAGGTTCCGCTATCCATCACCACCATGCCTCCGGAGCCCATAATTGCGCCAGTGGCATTGATGGAATCATAATCCACAATCGTATCCAGCATAGAAGCTGGAATGCAACCGCCCGAGGGACCACCCATCTGCACAGCTTTGAAGGGCTTATCGGTCTTCATCCCGCCGCCAACTTTATAGATGATATCCCGAAGGGGAATGCCCATCGGAACTTCGATCAAGCCGCTTCCGGCAATCTTGCCTGCCAAGGCAAATACCTTGGTACCAGGAGATTTCTCTGTGCCGATCTTGCGAAACTCCGCAGCTCCCTTATTGATAATCCAGGTGATGTTTGCCCAGGTTTCCACGTTGTTGATGTTGGTGGGACATCCCCAAAGACCGCTTGCTGCAGGATAGGGAGGACGAATCGTGGGCATTCCGCGCTTTCCTTCAATGCTCTGCATCAGAGCGGTTTCTTCGCCACAGACAAAAGCTCCGGCACCCTCTTTGATATGCAGATCAAAGTTAAATCCGCTGCCCAGGATGTTTTTGCCCAGATATCCTTTAGCTTCCGCTGCCTCGATGGCAGTCTTCAGATGATGAATCGCCATGGGATACTCCGCCCTGCAATAGATATAGCCTTCATCGGCACCCATGGCATAGGCACCGATGATCATTCCTTCGATCACATTGTGCGGATCCCCCTCCAGAGTGCTGCGATCCATGAAAGCACCGGGATCACCCTCGTCGGCATTGCAGACCACATACTTCTTGCTTCCTTTGGCTTTGGCAGCCAAGCTCCACTTCAATCCGGTGGAAAATCCTGCCCCGCCCCGACCCCGTAATCCGGAGGACTTAACTTCCTCCACAATGCTTTCCGGCTTCATAGTCAAGGCTTTACGCAAGGCAGTGTATCCGAAATGAGCTTCATAATCCGCAATGGACTTGGGATCGATAACTCCGCAATTCCGCAAAACAATTCGGTACTGCCCGGCAAGCAACTCATTGTGTTTGCCTTCCTGTTTATCGGCCAGAATTATATTTCCAGAGGGGATTCTGCCGTTTTGGTAACTTTCCACAAAGTCAATGATCTGTCCCGCTTCCACCTTGCCCAGGCTGATCGTGCCCAAATCCATCCCGCTAAGCTCCACAATCGGTTCTTCAAAACACATCCCGATGCAAGCAGTTTGTACAAGGTTCAGATCTGCACCATGCTTCTGGTATTGCTCCAATACATGATAAACTTCCATGGCTCCAGCCGCTACTCCACAGCTTGCCAAACCTACTTTTACGGTGATTCTGCTCATGCTTCCTCCCCATAACGTTCCAGGATAGCCTTGATGGATTCAGGATTTAGCTTGCCATAGGTGGTATCATCTACCATGATCACTGGGGCCAGCGAACAACAGCCCAAACAAGCCACTTCCATCAGCGTAAACATCATATCGGATGTTGTATCCTCATCACCCTGTAAACCCAATTCGCTCCTCAGCGCTTCCTTGATGCCATCTGCATCGGATACATGACAGGCGGTGCCTTTGCAAACCCGGATGATGTGCTTGCCCTGAGGCTTGAGCTTAAACATGGAATAAAATGTTGCCACACCATAGATATCTGCAGCAGGAATTCCCATTTGCACAGATACATAGCGCATCGCTTCCTTGGATAGATAACCCAGGGTATGTTGAACGTCCTGTAATAACGGGATCAGTATTCCGGAGCGGTTCCGGTATTTACTTATAATAGCGTCGAGCATAGAAAAATCTTGTTCCATCGCGCTTCCTTATCATCTAAGCTTTTTGGATCCAACCCCATCACACACATTGCTGAGTTTTATCCAATGCTGATGATAAATCTTGAGAGCTCTTGGATTGTCAAACAAAAAATACCCGGACATTGCAAATCCGAGACAACAAGATCGTGTGCAATGCCTTGGTGTTCATGTTTTGTTACTTGGTTCTCCAGCCTACACGCAAACCCATCTCACAGCTTCAGCAATTTCAATGGATTTCTAACCTTCCCATCTTCGATTAAGCGCAGGACATAGATGCCAGAGGGTAGCGCTTGACCATCATCATCACAGCCTTCCCATGCCAATGCCTGATCGCCTTTGTCCTGGATTCCGCTGTGCAGATGGCGCACCAACTGCCCCTTCAAGTTATATATCTTGATCTCCACATCGCTTTTGGCTTCAAGCTGATAGGTGATCACAGCAAGTTCACGGAAGGGATTGGGTGAACTGGTCAGCTTTGCCGGAACGGGAACGGTCTGAGCGTCCTGATTGGCCACGCAGTCGATGATTACAATTACCGTGTTTGAGGCCGAAGATTCCACTGTGCCATAGAGTGCCACAAGGTAATAGCTAATAGTATCATTCACCGCACTGTAATCTCGAAAACTGCGCGACGCAGGCTCCATGATATCGATATAGGCCTCATTATTGCGATAGATGCGGAAACCTGATAGGCCTCTGTCCATACGCGGCATCTGCCAGCTAAGCAAGATCTGCTGTTGCCACTGCTCTGCCTGGAGATTGGCCGGAGCATAAACAGGCTGGTACTCGTATGCTCCCACATCGATGCGGGTGATCCCATCGCCATCGCCATCCCAATAGCGTTCATTACCTCCGGCATCCAGGCTTTGATCCATGAGAGAACCACTCTGCCATCCCATATCGATCAAAGGAGATGTGGAATCCAGGGTATAAGGACGATTGCCAGACATGGTAAAGCCAGGATCCAGCATGGTGTTGCCTTCCCCCCAATACACGGGATTCTGCGAAGTCTGGCTATACACTCCGGCCGAGCCACCGAGGATATTGTTGTTAATCAATGTGGTAGGGCTATAGATCCCCGAGGATATATGATTGGGGATCAGGATCTGGGTAGTGATTTCCGGATTGTAAAAGATGTTGTTGGTCAGCACATTGGTACCCTGCACGGCGATTACCCCGCTGCCTCCGCTATTGCCGGCAAAGGTGCAATTGGAGATGAAGAGCGTGTCATTAAGGGAGCGTGCCATACCCATTACGTTGCTGGTTCCCTGGTAATTGTCGTAGAAAGCGGAGTTCTTGATCTCTATGCCAAGACGAGTGCCATAATGCTCATAAGGTGAGATCTGGAATATGGTGTTAAAACTATACATTTCTGAGGTGCTACTACGATTATCGTGAACTTCACAGCCATCTATGATGACATCGCATTCATCCACTGTAGATATCAATATGGCGCGCATTTCCAGAGCTTCGCAACCGGTGATTTCTACGTTTTTCAAAGAAAACTGACCTGACGATTGATGATTGGTAATTCCTTTAGCCCAATTTGTGGACTTAACGTCTGAGATAACAATATTACTGTATTCTCTTACTCCGGACTCATCAGATGAGAACAGCCCTGTAGCTATATACGGGCTCCTTATGCCTGAGATATAAAGATCACTCAAAAGACTGTTATGTGAGTTTCCTACCTGTAAACCACTGACACCATTTATCAAGCTTAGACTTTGTGCGCTCCAGTTCTCATTATGTTGTGAGGCATTAATAACGTCGCTGTGTAGCTCTGCATCCAGGATCGTTCCTTTTCTGGATTCTCCTTTCAGAGTAGTGTAACTCTTGATCGGGATGGGAAACAGCTGATTATTTAGTGAGGGTGAGTAGTGTCCATCTGCTACATGTACGGTTTTGGGGTTATCTGGATCGGAAGCGATGCGGTACATGGCCATGAAAATGCTCTGCATTGGCTCTGCGGAACTTAGGCCGCTATTGGCATTATCTCCCCAGGGGGCTACATAGAGATCGTGATTCACCTCTTCGTGTACCGTGTGCAGGATGTCAAAAGTGTAAGGATTGGTAATGCTTGGACTGGCGGCAACAGCCGTGGCATAGAAGTTCCAGGGATTGGCAACGGTGAAAGTATCCACCACCACATGCACAGAGTTCACATTGTAGAAGTAAAGATCGCTGCCGAAAGCGGCATAATTGCTGTAGATGTTGCAGCGGTTATTGGAATCGAATGTTGCGTTGTACTGGTTTTGGGAACCTGCAAAATATATCCCGGATCCAACTCCACCAGTGTTATGGTGAATGCTTACTCCGCTGAGATATGCATGACAATAGCCTAAATATACCCCAGCGCCGTTATCTGCTTGATTCTCTGTTACATGACAGTTAATTATCTGGGCTTGCCTCTGACCGCTCATTCTGCTAACAGCTATCCCACCTCCGGAATACCAGTCATATAAGTCATTGTAATGTCCGGAGCCGTTGATAACAGTAAATCCTTGAATGTGAATGGAATATTCATTGTCCGCTACATAGATACCCACTCCCTGATGGTTGGCATCGATGATGGTCGAATGTATATAATTCCTATCTCCGGTGAGTATCTCCAGACTGGCCAGAGTAATGCTTTTGCCGTTAAAGCGCACATTCTCGTAGTAGCGGCCGGGATAGACTAGTACGGTATCGCCATCAGTAGACGCAGTGATGGCTTCCTGGATGAGGGTGTAGTCCCCTGTTCCATCCTGCTTAACTGAAAGTGTAAGCGCCAAGACCAGGCAAGGTAAGGCCATTATCAGGATTAACAAACCATAACGTTTCATAATTATCCTTATCTCAGCCGGAGAAGGCGGTAAAGCCTTCTCCGGCATTTAATTCTCACGGCACTCAGTGCCCACTAACGCGACGAAATCGCCCATCTCGCTCGAAGAGCCCATTTCGTGCAGCAGGCACCCATTTCGCTGCGACGCAGCCTACTTCATCAGCATCATTTTCTGGCTAAAGCTGCCTTCCGGAGTGGTCAGACGGCTGAAATAGATTCCTGATGCCACCTTTCTGCCCTGGGCATCCGTGCCATTCCACTGCAAGGTATGCTTGCCTTTAGTCATGTCACCATTAAACAGGGTAGCGATCTTTTGTCCCCTGATGTTGTAGATATCCAGTCTGGCATGCATGTCATTTGCCAGGATAAAGGATATATTCGTTTCCGGATTGAAGGGATTCGGATAGTTTTGACTGAGGCTGGTAACGAGAGGAACGGGACTATCTCCTTCTTTGTTATTGAAGGAGAGGTATGCGTATCGGCCGATCTGGTCAGTTCTCAAGCCAGTATCTTCAAAGACCATGCGCTCGGGATTGTAGGTTTTCCAGCCTTTGGCCGCCTTTTTGCCTTTACCTTCGTGGTAAAATACAATTTCCAGTTCTCCGTCATCCTTGGCATCATCCTGGTACAGGCAGACATCAATCAAAGTGCTATCCACTACTGCAGCTCCCTTGCAGACTCCATTCACATAGAGCCCCACTTCGGCAGGCATATTCTGGGGATCAAACTCCAGAAACACCGATGTGTAATCCAGCTTTTCGGTGTATTCAAAAGCCGTAGACAGAGGCTTACCAACAGGTGGTTTGGAAGCTGATGGGAATTGCCAGTACAGCTCTTCCGGGGCATCGGGTAAGAGCACCAACACTAGCATATCACCCTCAGACACGGTATAAGTGTTGGGATCAATCACCCAGGTGCTGTTATATTCCTCACTTATGCGGCAAGTACCCCAGCTTTGAGTCTTGATCGTATGAACATAGTCTATGTAACGGAAGCGCGTGCTCCCAGGCAGATAACGGGACAACGCGTCCCCAGCTCCCTGAGTGAATGTAGCAAAATAGCCTACCCAATTCTCAAAAGGATGATTCTGGGCATCAACTGCGGCCCAGGTGACAGGAGTAGTACTGGGATCAGCCTTGAAGCCATCCACCACCACAGAACAATCGCTGATCCCTTCATTGAACTTTACCTTGTAACCTTTGGGTTGGGTGACGGGATGGTCTTCTTCTAGCCAAATGGAGTTTTGATAGTGCATGGTTGCCGCATCAGTATCATAACTCCAGCTGATGTTGTTGAGGTTTGAAGGATTATCAGGCAGTCCTTGCATATGTTCACTAAACATCTGTCCCAGTTCGTTCCAGTATTCACTTCCATTGGTATTGGTGCGGTCATCCACCACGGGGAAGGACATCCAGTAGATCCCGGAGGGATTGGTTCGCTCGAAATACTTTTTGGTATGATGTGGATAATATACCGCACCGATATCGGGGATGGTACCATCGGGATCAGTCAGATCATGATTAACACCAGAATATCCAGCGTTTATACATGGACTTTTTCCTAACTCATTCCATTGCAAAGAGTAGTCGCCAGATTCACGATTTATAAACATAGGATCTGCATCGATATTATTCTCGCAGTGGTAAGGACTGCATCCCAGAAAATTCCAGTTTTCATCTTCTATTGAGATCTTTGAGTGGTAGTTATTGTTATATGTCTTCACTCTTACTCTATCTAAAAAAGGTACCATTACTTGTGGTAGATTCGTATCAAAAGCTACAAATGACTCAATACTATCATTGAACCATACAATATTACTTTCAAGACAGACATCAAACTCCTGAGGACCAGCGCCAAGACTGCCTCTCAACATAAGTGCTGGGCCACATTGCATTTGATTATCTACAAAAGTGCAATTCCTTACTACCATATTAGCTGATGGGTACGCTTCTACCTGAAGGACAGCTGTGTCTGCAGCATTGTTTACAAATGTACAGTCTTCTATTAGATAACTATCATCCCCAGAGCGCATTTGCCTTATATTAACTACATCCTTGATGCTCGTATCAAGAGCACCATTATTAAAAAAAAGAGACTTCGTTATGCTCAGCTCCGAACAATCAGCATTTATAGCAGAGCCATAATTGCTTCCTATAATGTCAATTATATAGCTGTTATCCGAGAAGACACATTGGTCAATTGTTGCTGTTGTATTACACAGATACACCCCAAAACCTTTTTTTGCAGTGTTGTGTCGAAACTCACAATTTGATATGATTAATGATTCTGTGTCCCATGAGAATAATCCACCTCCAACGTCATTTGTACTATAGAAGCTATAATAAGTGGGATAATGTATACCATTGGGCGGGTTATCAACATACAGACAGTATGTATATGATTGATTTTCAACATCGTATGTAGCACGGCCATTCACTATTTTAAGGTTAATCAATGTGATGGGAGCATCGCAGGCATGCACTTTAATAGGCGTATGAGTATTGTTGCCGTTAATCTCAGTTATCTCAGTATCCGATCCGATCAAGCTAAGTGAGTATTCATCAAACCCTTCAATTATAACCGGAGAGTCATACACTCCTTTGGCTATTTGAATCACAATATCTTCGGTTGAGGTTGCTGCTTGATTCACTGCGTCCTGTATCTCTACAAATGGATGTTGAAGGCTACCATCTGCATTAACCGGATCTTCCGCTGCATTTACATACAGAGAGTATGCCGATAGAGCGTTTAGCCCAAAAATCAAGACTAAAAACATAAGCACAGGCTTGATTTTGTGCATCATAAGAATGAAGTTAAAACGTACCACTCCATTTTGGGTAATCATCGTAGTTTTCATCTTTCCTCCCTTAGGTGATGAGTTTGTTTTCTTCTCCGCTCAATCGAAGCTGACCATCTAATCAGATCAATCAAAGTGATACAGAACATTGAACATTCTAAACTCAATTTGCATATTAAATGAAAGAGAAAATTATACTCTGAGACAAGATTGGTAATGCCACAAATATTGTCAAGATGATTATCCATACTGCAGGTTTGATCACAACTTTAACAGTTTCAATGGTTTCTGCATCTTTCCGTCAATGCTGAGTCGGAGCAAATAAACTCCCGCGGGGAGTTCCCTATTGCAGTCATCGCAACCTTCCCAGGCCAGAACCTGATCGCCCTTGTCCTGAGAGCTGGAATATAGATGCTTCACCAATTGCCCCCTCAAGTTATAGATCTTCAGTTCTACCTCGCTTTTAGCTTCCAACTGGTAAGTGATCACCGCCAATTCGCGGAAGGGATTGGGTGAACTGCTCAGTCTTATGGGAACTGGCACAAGCTCTGCATCCTGATTTGTCACACAGTCGATGATCACCATTACGCTGTTGGATGCAGTTGATTCCACGCTGCCGTAAAGTGCCACCAGGTAGTATGTAATGGTGTCATTGACGGCACTGTAGTCACGGAAAGCCCGGGCTGAGGGTTCCATGATGTTGACGTAAACTTCGCCATTGCGATAGATGCGGAAACCGGCAAGGCCTCTGTCCATACGCGGCATCTGCCAGCTAAGCTGGATCTGCTGTTGCCACTGCTCTGCCTGGAGATTGGCCGGAGCGTAAACAGGCTGGTACTCGTATGCACCCACATCGATGCGGGTGATCCCATCGCCATCGCCATCCCAATAGCGTTCATTACCTCCGGCATCCAGGCTTTGATCCATGAGAGAACCACTCTGCCATCCCATATCGATCAAAGGAGATGTGGAATCCAGGGTATAAGGACGATTGCCAGACATGGTAAAGCCAGGATCCAGCATGGTGTTGCCTTCCCCCCAATACACGGGATTCTGCGAAGTCTGGCTATACACTCCGGCCGAGCCACCGAGGATATTGTTGTTAATCAATGTGGTAGGGCTATAGATCCCCGAGGATATATGATTGGGGATCAGGATCTGGGTAGTGATTTCCGGATTGTAAAAGATGTTGTTGGTCAGCACATTGGTACCCTGCACGGCGATTACCCCGCTGCCTCCGCTATTGCCGGCAAAGGTGCAATTGGAGATGAAGAGCGTGTCATTAAGGGAGCGTGCCATACCCATTACGTTGCTGGTTCCCTGGTAATTGTCGTAGAAAGCGGAGTTCTTGATCTCTATGCCAAGACGAGTGCCATAATGCTCATAAGGTGAGATCTGGAATATGGTGTTAAAACTATACATTTCTGAGGTGCTACTACGATTATCGTGAACTTCACAGCCATCTATGATGACATCGCATTCATCCACTGTAGATATCAATATGGCGCGCATTTCCAGAGCTTCGCAACCGGTGATTTCTACGTTTTTCAAAGAAAACTGACCTGACGATTGATGATTGGTAATTCCTTTAGCCCAATTTGTGGACTTAACGTCTGAGATAACAATATTACTGTATTCTCTTACTCCGGACTCATCAGATGAGAACAGCCCTGTAGCTATATACGGGCTCCTTATGCCTGAGATATAAAGATCACTCAAAAGACTGTTATGTGAGTTTCCTACCTGTAAACCACTGACACCATTTATCAAGCTTAGACTTTGTGCGCTCCAGTTCTCATTATGTTGTGAGGCATTAATAACGTCGCTGTGTAGCTCTGCATCCAGGATCGTTCCTTTTCTGGATTCTCCTTTCAGAGTAGTGTAACTCTTGATCGGGATGGGAAACAGCTGATTATTTAGTGAGGGTGAGTAGTGTCCATCTGCTACATGTACGGTTTTGGGGTTATCTGGATCGGAAGCGATGCGGTACATGGCCATGAAAATGCTCTGCATTGGCTCTGCGGAACTTAGGCCGCTATTGGCATTATCTCCCCAGGGGGCTACATAGAGATCGTGATTCACCTCTTCGTGTACCGTGTGCAGGATGTCAAAAGTGTAAGGATTGGTAATGCTTGGACTGGCGGCAACAGCCGTGGCATAGAAGTTCCAGGGATTGGCAACGGTGAAAGTATCCACCACCACATGCACAGAGTTCACATTGTAGAAGTAAAGATCGCTGCCGAAAGCGGCATAATTGCTGTAGATGTTGCAGCGGTTATTGGAATCGAATGTTGCGTTGTACTGGTTTTGGGAACCTGCAAAATATATCCCGGATCCAACTCCACCAGTGTTATGGTGAATGCTTACTCCGCTGAGATATGCATGACAATAGCCTAAATATACCCCAGCGCCGTTATCTGCTTGATTCTCTGTTACATGACAGTTAATTATCTGGGCTTGCCTCTGACCGCTCATTCTGCTAACAGCTATCCCACCTCCGGAATACCAGTCATATAAGTCATTGTAATGTCCGGAGCCGTTGATAACAGTAAATCCTTGAATGTGAATGGAATATTCATTGTCCGCTACATAGATACCCACTCCCTGATGGTTGGCATCGATGATGGTCGAATGTATATAATTCCTATCTCCGGTGAGTATCTCCAGACTGGCCAGAGTAATGCTTTTGCCGTTAAAGCGCACATTCTCGTAGTAGCGGCCGGGATAGACTAGTACGGTATCGCCATCAGTAGACGCAGTGATGGCTTCCTGGATGAGGGTGTAGTCCCCTGTTCCATCCTGCTTAACTGAAAGTGTAAGCGCCAAGACCAGGCAAGGTAAGGCCATTATCAGGATTAACAAACCATAACGTTTCATAATTATCCTTATCTCAGCCGGAGAAGGCGGTAAAGCCTTCTCCGGCATTTAATTCTCACGGCACTCAGTGCCCACTAACGCGACGAAATCGCCCATCTCGCTCGAAGAGCCCATTTCGTGCAGCAGGCACCCATTTCGCTGCGACGCAGCCTACTTCATCAGCATCATTTTCTGGCTAAAGCTGCCTTCCGGAGTGGTCAGACGGCTGAAATAGATTCCTGATGCCACCTTTCTGCCCTGGGCATCCGTGCCATTCCACTGCAAGGTATGCTTGCCTTTAGTCATGTCACCATTAAACAGGGTAGCGATCTTTTGTCCCCTGATGTTGTAGATATCCAGTCTGGCATGCATGTCATTTGCCAGGATAAAGGATATATTCGTTTCCGGATTGAAGGGATTCGGATAGTTTTGACTGAGGCTGGTAACGAGAGGAACGGGACTATCTCCTTCTTTGTTATTGAAGGAGAGGTATGCGTATCGGCCGATCTGGTCAGTTCTCAAGCCAGTATCTTCAAAGACCATGCGCTCGGGATTGTAGGTTTTCCAGCCTTTGGCCGCCTTTTTGCCTTTACCTTCGTGGTAAAATACAATTTCCAGTTCTCCGTCATCCTTGGCATCATCCTGGTACAGGCAGACATCAATCAAAGTGCTATCCACTACTGCAGCTCCCTTGCAGACTCCATTCACATAGAGCCCCACTTCGGCAGGCATATTCTGGGGATCAAACTCCAGAAACACCGATGTGTAATCCAGCTTTTCGGTGTATTCAAAAGCCGTAGACAGAGGCTTACCAACAGGTGGTTTGGAAGCTGATGGGAATTGCCAGTACAGCTCTTCCGGGGCATCGGGTAAGAGCACCAACACTAGCATATCACCCTCAGACACGGTATAAGTGTTGGGATCAATCACCCAGGTGCTGTTATATTCCTCACTTATGCGGCAAGTACCCCAGCTTTGAGTCTTGATCGTATGAACATAGTCTATGTAACGGAAGCGCGTGCTCCCAGGCAGATAACGGGACAACGCGTCCCCAGCTCCCTGAGTGAATGTAGCAAAATAGCCTACCCAATTCTCAAAAGGATGATTCTGGGCATCAACTGCGGCCCAGGTGACAGGAGTAGTACTGGGATCAGCCTTGAAGCCATCCACCACCACAGAACAATCGCTGATCCCTTCATTGAACTTTACCTTGTAACCTTTGGGTTGGGTGACGGGATGGTCTTCTTCTAGCCAAATGGAGTTTTGATAGTGCATGGTTGCCGCATCAGTATCATAACTCCAGCTGATGTTGTTGAGGTTAAAACTAGGCCACTGCATATGTTCACTAAACATCTGTCCCAGTTCGTTCCAGTAATCACTTCCATTGGTATTGGTGCGGTCATCCACCACGGGGAAGGATAGCCAATATATGTTCGAAGGGCTTACATCCGAGAAATATTTTCGACTATGATACGGGTAGTACACAGCTCCGATATCGGGAGGAGTGCCATCGGGATCATGTTGTGGTACACCGTCTATCTCTGGACAGCCAGTATTGATCAGGGGGCTTTTCGCTGTCTCGTCCCAGATGATTGTGTATTCACCGTTGACTCCCATATTGATCAGAGGGTCACCGATTGAGCAGTCTTCCAGTACCATGTTTTGGTATTGTTCACCTCCCGGATCGTTCACAAAATGACAGTTTCTAGCTAGTATCGGTTCGCTAAGCTCAATCACGACAGCGGAGGGAGGATCAATGGCATAATTAACTCTAACAGTGTTCTCTACATGACATAAATTATTGATAAATCTTGGAATAATCACGGGGCCACTGTTGTCAGAAGCAAAACCAAACACGCCAACTCGATCACCATCAAGCATTTGAGCAATGAACTGTTTCGCTGTTTTCGCTAATTGACTTCGGTTATTCATGCTAGGAGAGCAATCAAGAGCTAAGACCAGATCAATATTATTAGCTGGTCTTACTTTGAACCCAGGTTCAGTGAGTCCATCTATGCCATCCATCACGTTTGCAGCAGTATAGGTGTAATGAATCTGATTGTCAGGTGCTTGAGGACTGCCAAAGTCTACTATGATGTCATAGCCGCCATCCACGTTTCCTGCCTCGGTGGGAAGTGTCCAGACTAAGCTGTTCCAATCTCCACTGGCATCAGTGCTGTTACCTGTTATTGGCGCAAAGTCATCAGCCAGGCAAGAAGTTAATGTGGATGTATTTGCCCCATCTACGTAAGTGTAGTCATCATGCCTGATCACATAGACAGTGAAAGCTGTGTTCTGGGGAGCTTTTGTGATCTTCACGTGAACCTGATCCCCGGGTGAAAAGACGTTCCTGGATCTATTGCCCTCGCTAAAGCTTTCCACTTGGGGAGTGAAATGAAAGCCACGAGATTCATAGGCTTTGTTGATGGCTATCTGCTTTGGGTTTAAGGAAAAGGGAGTCAATCCACCACCCACACTGCTCATTAGGATGTTATAGAAGTAACGGGGTTTGTAGCGGTAGGCGTTGTTTGTGCCCTCAACAATCCCAGTTTTAACAATTCCCAGGCCAGCTATCAACAAATTATCAACTCCACTTACTCCCTGATTACCATCAGGAAACAATGAGTTGCCTCGTAAACCCCACCAAGCTGAGGCGAGGAAAAGTCCGGATAAGTAATTACTATATCCTTCCTCATTTATTGACATAGGGTTCACTGCTGGAATTGACAGGTTAAGCATATCGTATGAAGTACCATTTGGTTGTGGATATGCCATATATGGAGATTGAACTGTGCTGCAAGAAAAATAGTTTGCAAATGCCTCAGTCATAGCTCGTCCCTGTGATGATGTCGTATTAAAATGATTATTGCCGAGTACTTGGTATGTAAACAGATGACTTAGTTCATGCCTGACTAAAGAGCTATGAAGTCCTGTTTTTATCCTAACTACTGGCGGACTATAAAGTT
>Ga0265294_10001534_pt1 | contig 31092 bp, 24 predicted proteins | sample MunlanPumphouse3_FD_192504 | JGI IMG/M metagenome (GOLD analysis project Ga0265294, IMG submission 192504) | Groundwater microbial communities from a municipal landfill in Southern Ontario, Canada - Pumphouse #3 | ecosystem: Environmental > Aquatic > Deep subsurface > Groundwater | place...
AAATAAAAAAATATATAAATGGGAGTTATTGAGACAGGTAGAGGGAATGCAACCGTTATGAATACCTATATTAAAAAAAATGGTTGCCATCTCGACAGTATATCGGGATATGCAACCGTTATGAATATATACATAGAAAACAAAGGAATTATTGATAATCAGGATGTCAAGACCTATCGTCTGCAGATGGTTCAAGATGCGCTAAAATATGGAATTAAACCCTGCGCCCAACATTATCAGACCCTCATGTCTAACCAGTTGTTCTTTGATGCGTTCCAATAATTTAGCTTCCATTGTGTCTCCTTGCGATGTCTATGGATTCTCTATCCAGGGCAAGGAAGCTACTACCCTGTATAAACACAAATACGGATGTATAAGGATGCGACAGAAATTCTATATATTCTAATTGCTTTTTATAATTCTAGAATTATCTAATAATTTAATAGGCACATGTACATGCGATTTTTTGGGTTTTGTCCATATTTAGTTTGAGTCCTCTTTTGGTGGACGAAACATATGATATAAATCCGTGAAGCGAAGATTGTCTGATGAACTTCTATGAAGATATGATAAAACGATCTGGGAAGGACGAAGGCGAATGGAGTTTAAAACTTTGATCGAATTAGTTGGCGGATTTATGAAACTAATTTCTTTTTTGATAATGTGTATGCTGGTATCAGTAAACTTGTCTGCACAGATTGACAGCACTTTTGTGCGTTATTACTACCCCACAACCCAAACTTTACCGTCATGGGAATCTTTTCCGATTAGTCAAACTATGGCAGCAAATGTATTCGAAGATTATGAGGGTAAGTTTGTCCTGCAAGCCTTGGCTACCTTCCATTCCCCTCCTCCCGAATGGGTATTCCCCCAATCACCTATGATGCTCTACTCCCGCAGCGGTGGTTATCAGAACACAGTATTCGGACCTCAATTCGGAGGGGACATAGTTGAAGGATACTATTCCAGAATTGTGAAAGATGGACTTGGTGGTTACCTCCCTCTGGATAGCCATTACAACAGATTGCAACGTTTAGATGCTAATCTACAATTTGTGGAATTGGTACATCTAACATATAACCAAGGATTGATTAACTATATAGATGATATTTTGCCTGTAGATAATGATTTTATAATTATTGGACATATTCAGGAAACAAATGATGCTTTATTTTGTAAGGTTGATTATTCCTTAGATATTATATGGCAATATCAATCACCAGCCAATGTGAATGCAACAATAGAATCAACATCTGATGGAAGCATTTTATTTAATTGGGGTTTTAATCCAACAATGAGATTGATGAAAATAACTGCTGATGGTGATTCTTTGTGGACAATAGAATACCCTCCGCGGCCGTGTGTAGAGAGAATTATTGAATCTAACGGGAACTATTTTGGATTAAGATACAACGACAATGTAGTTGATGGGCTTCTTATGGTGTACGATTATGGAGTAGACTTTTGTAACTTAAACCCAGAAACACCCATTCTCACAATCCCAACTTATAGGCTCCTTGATGAAGAAATAGTATTTCCTGCCATAAGGACTAATGACAACAACATTATCCTTGCAGTTTCCACACCCATTGGAGAGATATTCAAGTTTGATAGTGCTTTTAACATGCTTTGGAGCAGCAATGCTTTACCGATTGAAAGGATTGGAGTAGGTAAGCACTCATTACAAGAACTTGATAATGGTGATATTCTTTATTGTGCAACCGTGATAGAACTTCCGCGCCGGCTGGGACTCGTTAGAGTTGATTCAAACGGTAACTATGTTGGCGTTTCAGATGAAACAGAGCATACTCCTCCTATTCGCTGTATCTCAGCATATCCAAATCCGTTTTCCAGAAAGATTACTTTAAGTACCAATAGACAATTATTACACCCAAGTAAATTAACAATTTACAATATAAAGGGTCAACAGGTAGAGTCCATTGATCTCAACGATAAAGCTGTAACCTGGGTACCAAAGGATATTCCTTCCGGGTTATACATAGTCAAACTAGCTACGGACTCAAAAACTATTGAAACCCACTTGATTTCATACATTAAATAGGAGGATTTATGAAAAAGATTGTTGTGCTCATTTTAATAGCTTCGATTGCTACTACTTTGTTTTCCATTATCGACAGGACCATTTCTATCGATACCCAACTAATGCAACAGATCAGGTAGAACCTTTCAGTTCCATATCCTGACCCTTTAATTGGCGATTACATTAGTAATAGTCGTAACGATCCTGAAGGTGACCTCATAGAAAGCTCTGAGGAAAGGGTGATAGACTTTAACCAATACTTAGCAGATTATTCGAAAGATTCTTTCTACAACGCTATCAAGTATCACTCGCTTAATACAAGTGAACTTTCATACCTATAAGCCTTAATTCAGGGCATATCTGGTGATGTAACAAGGAATAAATTCATATACATAAAACCTCAAACTATGACATCCCCCAACCAGTCCATTGATGGCACTAATCCAGGCTCGATAGTCCAATTGATTTATAACACAGATAATAACTATTCATATTGTGAAAGATTACCATTTAGTACAGATCCTTATCCGGGTTTCATCTCCTCAAATCTTGACAACTATAATCGATTGTATTACGCAAGTAATGGGCTAACTTTTGTTTCGTTCATATACGACATGCTTTATTATAAGATGACTGATGTTCAAAAATCTGCCGCTAGTGAAAACATCGAGATATTATCAGGATACCTTTATAATTATTTGCAGCGTCCTGCATTGATTGGCATGACCCCATGGAGTACGTTTTATTCACCTTTTTGGGCAAATTCTAATGAAGCGGGTACTATTGACTGGACCAATGGTCACAACAAGGTTAATCTTCTTGGGGCTAGACCTTTGGAAACCATTTGTGCTTTGGGCTACAGTAGATTAGTATTGGGTTATCTTCCCGGCAACGATGAGATACTTGATTGGGTGTTATACAGGCTAACTACTGCACCAATTCAAGAGGATTTTCATGGAGTACTGAGCTATATTGTAAAGCAAAGTGGCGCGCAGGTTAGTGGCTATGACTATGCCAGTCAAGCTTTCGAAGGTCCACCACAAATATTCTTTACAGCCCTTAATCGTCTTACAGATACAAATTTATGGGATAATCGATACGTTGCGAAATGGATGAATAGTATTGTAGATAACCTGACTCCGAAATATGCAACTGTGCCAATTGAGGATTCTTGGTGGATGTTAGCAGGCAGGGATTACGGTTGGCTTGACAGGGGGCTGGCTGAGTACTATTACCAAAATACTAATGATCAAACTGGTAAAAATAAAATTAAGTGGTTTCTATACAGACAGAAGGCATCAAATTCAGGTTATTGGCCCTTTACAAAGCCCTTACATTATCATATCAATTTCCCAGTAGTGTATGCATGCAATCCAAGTTGCCCCATAAACGCCGATGATTACTGCGAGATTGATCCAAATACAGGTGTGTTGAATAGAGAAACATATCTTGGCTATTACCTTGATGAAAGCCTAAAACCTTTCGATGCCTTAGCACCTATATTGAACGACATCACGGAAATTCTAGCGGAAAATTGGGCCATGGTTCGCATTCCAGTACCATTATCAGCCCCAACCTAGCGATATACCCTCAGATGCATACACAAACGACTGACTTGGCTGCGTATCCGTCGGATCTGAATTAGCCATTAATCCCGGTGAAATGGTTGTTGTAAAGTATATTGGCACTTCTCCGGTTGAATCCAAACTTGGGGGAGACAATCCTGATCCACCTTCCACCGATCCCCATTACCGTGAAATGGCTTTTCAGTTCTCTTATGAGGAGCAACTTGAATATATCCCCATATTTGTTTCGATTGACCTGAATCAGTTTGAGGATGGTAATAAACCCACCGAAATTGCCGTCTTTGTGGACGAAGAATGCAAGGGTGCTGCTGTGATAAAGGACGGAGAAGTTCAGTTGAATGCATATATTACTAATATCACTGATCCTTCCGAAGAACTAAAAGAAATGGAATTTAGAATGTATTTTCCTGGTAAGACCGCAAGCACCAATGTGCTGAATTACTCTGTGCTAAATCCCCAAGCCGGTACTTTCGCAAGCAGAAAAGTAAAACTTGGGGCAACCGAAATACCTCCTCTTCCTCTGTCCACCAGACTATACCAGAACTATCCAAATCCATTCAATCCAGAAACATTAATACAATATGATCTCAAAGACGACGGTCAGGTTGTGATTGATATTTATAACCTGAAAGGACAAAAAGTCCGGTCTGTGGTTAATAACGTTAAAAACGCCGGTTCATACACTGAGATTTGGGATGGAACCAACAATAATAGCAAACAAGCATCCTCCGGAGTATATTTTTACCGGATGCATGCACACAACCAGACGATGACGAATAAAATGCTATTGTTAAAATAGTATCAAGTTGTTGGGGACGGGTTCATCCCGCCCCAATTCTTGAACTATGGAGAGTCAATGAAGATATTTGTTTTCTCAATCATAGCCATACTACCCTGCCTGTTGTTTAGTGTAACCAGAACCGTAGCACTGGACGGATCGCAGCAATATACCAGTATCCAGTCCACTGTCAACGACTCCAGGCATGGTGATGTGGTACTAGTATATCCGGGACGTTACAAAGAAAATATCGAGTTTATTGATTGCAATATCTCTCTCGTAAGCCTTTATTCAACAAATGCGCAACAGCAATACATTGAGAATACGATCATAGACGGGAATATATCCTCCTGTATAAGAGTTGTAAATGGAGAAACCTTTATGATCAATGGCTTTACACTTGTTAATAATGAAGATGGTGGCTACATATCGCCAAATTATGCCGGAGGTGGATTATATGTTAGGGATAACTCCCATGTTATAGTAATTAATTGCATCATTAGGAATTGCTTTGCATTAGCTGGAGGTGGCATATCTATAACAGCTAATGCATCTTTGACTATGTCGAATGTAAAGATATTTGACAATATTGCCATTCAAGCAGGGGGAGGGCTATCATTTCAGCTGGCCAACAATTTGTCCATTGATACAGTACATCCTAGTTCGATCTATAACAACTATACCTCACTAAGGTATGGATTTCAGTATCTATTATATAACTGATAATCCTACTCCCTATAGTCTTAGCCTGGATATGGGAAGTATTGCTATGACCGAAGCGGATGGCTATTTTGTTAACTCCTATTGCGCTGATCTCAGCGTGAACATAGCCCAAAGTTATTTATCTCAAATAGATCACGACCTGTATGTGGCACCGGATGGTGATGACACAAATTCCGGTTTGTCGGCAGAAACACCCCTAAAAACCATCGCCTATGCTATGCAGCGGATTACGGCTAATCCAAACAACCCCAGAACACTGAATCTAGCTGCTGGGGTATATTCTCATAGCAACAATGCGCAGTTATTCCCTTTTGCATTAAATCCAATGTACGCATTCTTTGTGCCGGCACTGAGGCAACAATCCTGGATGGTGAGTACAATCGTACTTTTTGGTCGACTTGCCATGCTAATAACGTGGAGATTTCGGGTATGAAAATAATCAATGCCAGATCAGAATATACCACACCAACAAGTTTCTACTATTGTAACGATATTAATGTTCACGATCTGGTTTTCATGAATAATATTGGGTCAATGTTTACAGGTTTATTGATCAATTATTGTAATGGAGTAATTGTTGATAATGTGTTAGCGGGATTCACTACATCGGCTGATAACGACTTAATTACTTTTAATACTCTGGAAAGTCAAGATGTCTTTATAAACAATATCATCAGTGCAGGAAACTCCACTTCGTATAATGAAAGTAATTACATAGGAATATCAATGCATGATAGTGATATAGTGCTTCGCAACAGCATTGTAGCCAACAATGATGCTATTGATGCATGGATATTCATCTATCAAAATAACCAGTCTGACTTTGCAGACTACAATCTGGATATGAGTAACATGCTTTTTATGAATAACACTATCACTCATACATCTTGGGTGAATGCTCCAATTTATATGCAGAACCGCGGCCAGCAACTCCAATTGAACAACTGTACAATAGCCAATAACACTACAAACCGTAGTATTACGTCAGTATATGCAGGGGTAGATATTAGAAATCTTATTTCATACAATCCTGGTGCAGCTACAGAGCTTTATCTTCTAAATTATCTTAGTTCTACAGGGCTTAGTTATGACGTAAGCGGGAGTAATAGTCTGTTCCGTGGCTCCCAAATCAACTGCAATTACCCAGATAGACTAACTACGGTTGATAACATCATGACAGCTAATCCGCTATTCTTGGGGGAAATAGAGCCTGGATTTGCGGAAAGTCAACCTGAGTATTATCAGCTAAGTTCTCTTTCACCCTGTATAGATAGCGGCACACCTGATACTCTAGGATTGAATCTACCACAGATGGATCTGGCAGGTAACTGGCGAATATGGAACGATAGGATAGATATGGGCTGTTATGAATATGGTTCAGAGCCCTATGTGGGTATTGATGATCCTGAATTACCTTCTCCCCAACATGATATCTCCATATCTGTTTATCCAAATCCTCTTCTGAATACAAGCCAGGCAGGAGAGGTATTTATTGACTTTTCTCTTATAAAGAAGCCTGTATCTCAACCAGTGATTGAAATCTTTAATATCCGCGGACAGAAAGTAAAGACTACTCAGTTGAGCGAAAGCTACAACAGCCTGGTTAACAAAGCTGGACTATCAGGAGATGTAAAACAAAAAAGGAGAGTTCTATTCCACGGTCTGGAATGGCAAAGATGATAACAACAGGACACTTGCCTCAGGAACCTATATTGTTAGCGTTATGGCTGACAAGATGGTAGCCACAAAAAAGATTACAATAATAAAATAGGATCCCATGCCTTATGAAAGGCCCGGGGCAACTCCGGCTTTTCTATTGGATTCCCTATCCAGCGCAAGGAAGCCACTCCCCTGTATTAACACAAATACGAATGCATAAGGATGCGAAAGAATTTGGAAATTGCTTTTTTTTATTTGCTTTTTCTTGGCTTTGGGTTATTTTAGTTTTAATAGATGGATGAGGTTTGCCATATGGCACTGGATTTAGTTAAATGATACCAAGAGTTTTGTTTGAAAATATTAGGTTTTAGACGATTATTGGAGTATGAGTATACCCTTATGGTATTAAAAAAATAGAACAACTACATTGGAGTGATTATGCTGAAAATAGTAATTTTTTTGGTCTTTTGCAGTTTCGCAGGGTCCGTTTTTTCGCAAACTCCAATGCAATTATTGGCCTCTATTGAATCTCCCTTTGTTAGTGATACAAGTAGCTGGAGTGTAAATATTAAAGGCAGCGGAGATATAAATGGTGATGGATACAATGATATTGTGTTGGCTGGTCAGCCTCTTGGAAGTGGAAATGGATGTAGAGATGTATACATCTATCTGGGAGGAAGCACGCTCAACACCGACCCCGACTATATTATCCCAGATCCCTCAGAACCGGAGGCAGCCGGCCCAAATAATTACTTTGGATCGGCCATAGCCTATAATGGTGATCTCAATGGAGATGGTTATTGCGATTTAGTGATTTCTGACTATTTGTATGGTTGGTATGAATGGGGCAGAGTTTACGTTTATTTTGGAGGACCGGATTTTAACACCACCCCGGACTTGATATTGGATGGACTCGATTATGGTTCACAGACAGAGGTAATCGGTTTAAATTTCGGAAGTAACATTGATATTTCGGGCGATTTCAACGGGGATGGTTTTAATGACCTGGTGGTATCTTCTGAACATGGAAACCTGTGCCATTATGGGCAGGTGGATATATTCTTTGGAGGACCAGACTTAGACACTACGTGTGATTGGTTTTACTATGGTGATATGTGTGAAGAATTTGGGTATGAGTTAGCAGTCGGCGATATAAATGGTGATGGGTTCAGTGACCTTGCCGCAATATCGATTTTCACAGATTACATTAACATACATAATCAAGTGGTTAAGATATTTCTGGGAGGGCATATTTTTGACAATCAATTAGATGCATCTTACGGAGAATTTGACACTAATGAAATTTTAACTTTGCTTATGGAAACAGATTTTAATAATGACTCTTATGATGATTTGGTTTACTATAGAGGACATGCCTTTTACATATGTTGGGGCTCCGATAATGTCGAAATGCAGTTTGATCTTTGGCACTCCCCTCCTCCAACAAACCTACGTTCCATTTATTCTGCCAGCTTCAATAATAACAAATACTTGTGTTATGGGACACCTCAACTTGAGACCTTTAGTTTTTTTAGATGGGATAACTCAGAGGGGATGGTATTGGATTATGCAATTAATGAAAATTACAACCCTTATGCAGGAATGCAACAATCTTATTTTTTAGGTGATGTGAATGGGGATGGACACAATGAGATACTACTATCTAACCGCACAAGTAGTCCGATTTTATTCAAATTGTTTACTACCGAGAATGATAGTAATTCAATAGATGACAACGTCATGACGTCTCCTTTGCAACTCTCTGCCTATCCCAATCCCTTTACTCAAAGCTTATCGTTGACTTACAATTTAAAGGAACCAGGAATGATCGAGCTTGCTGTCTATAATGTGAAGGGACAATTAGTCGCTAATATTAGTAGTGACTATCGGAGAATAGGACAGCACAATGAAATCTGGGATGGGAGGGATAGTTTGGGGAGAAAACTTCCTTCAGGAGTCTATCTTGTCAAGCTATCAGTTTGTGATAAATATATTATATGTAAAAAAGTAACGCTGTGTTACTAAATATCAGGGAGGAAAGATGAAACACATTATTTTTATCGTCGCCGTTTGCTTATTGTTTGTTCCAGCAATAGCAGTAAGCTACAGTGGGAGTTTTGGGATGTCAGATCTTCAATTCTCAATAGGAGAAAGAGGGTATGACTCAGTCAGGATGAGTGGTTTAGAAAACATTAGTGTAGTCGGGGCTCCTCAGGTCCCCGTAAAGTTGATAAACTTAATAATTCCACCTGGGATGGATGTTGATAACATATCAATTGTTTCCAATACTCAAACACTATCGGAGTCGTATAACTTAATCCCTGTGCAACCTCAGATACCCACTTCTGAGGATTGGCAACCGGGGCCATTTATTGAGCCGGACAGCACTTACTACAATATGCCGATTTACCCACCGACATCCGTAGAGGTTCTGAATTATGGGTACTTCGATGGAAATGCACGAATAGCTACTATAGCAATTTATCCTCTTCAGTATATGCCACAATCAAAGCAGATAGTATTAAACTCTTCAATAGGTTTTAACCTCTCGTTCAAAGCTTCCTCACAGATGGCGGTATATCCTTCGAAAAGAACAAGTTATCTACAAGAAAAATACAATGCGCTCCTCAGCAATATTGTTGAAAACCCGAATGATATACAGATGTATTATTCACAACCTCCAGCAATTGACTTGTCTCCGACGGAAGCTGATTATGTAATTGTTGCTCCAGCAGAATTGATACCCTACTTTAACGACTTTATGTTATGGAAAGCAGCGAAAGGTCTAAACATCTATGCCAAGTCTATAGAAGATATAATTGCTCAGTACCCTGATGGGGATCAGGTAGTTCCTGGAGGTTTGGGCATTGATGATGATGCCGGATCAATTAGACAGTATTTGTTTGATCAATACTCTCAACATGGTCTTGTATATGCTTTACTGGTTGGTGATAATACAAATTTCCCGATTAGGTATGGATGTGCTCGTGACAATAATAATAATGATTTAAATTATGTTGTCCCTACTGATTTATATTTTTCCGATCTCACTGGTAATTGGAATGTAGATGGAGATGGGCTTTTTGGCGAACCGACAGATGATTCGCCAGATTGTGTTGGAGAGATCTTTGTTGGTCGATTGCTAGTTCCTTCACTTGCACAAAACGGTGGTCAGTTCATTGAGAATTGGACGGAGAAGCTCATCACGTACGAGGGTAATCCAGGTTACGGTGACGACTTGTATTTAACAAATGCTGTCTATGCAGTTGCTGATCAACTTGTCGATTCTTCTTACGTCCCGGATCAGATATCACTATTATCAAGTAATGGGTTCCAAGTTACTCACATGGTAGAAAGTCCTCAATATGGTCCATTAGGTACACCAACCGGAGCCCAGGTAATCGACCAGATTAACCATGGAACCGGGATCATTTCTGTATATGCCCATGGTAGTTTCTCTGATATGGCAGTATCTACTACTGGATGCAATGGGTATCCCAAGCATTGGGTAAGGAGTCTTGATGCTTATGATACAACAAATCCCCTTGGTATTATTGAATCCGGCAATGGTTTAGATAACTTAAATGCTGACGGCAAATACTCAATACTGTATTCAATTTCATGTAGCGTCGCGGCTTTTGATGAAGAGACCGCAGAAGAACCTTGTATGGGCAGAACGTTTACTCCTTTTCTGGAAAAGAAAGGAGGCCCTGCATTCTTAGGCAATACAAGATATGGTTTTGTGGGTAGTTCTGATCAACTTCAATCCAAGTTCCTTAATATTCTGTTTCAAGTTGAAAACGCATACGGACAGTACAACTGTACTAATGCAGGAGTTGCAGAGAGTGGATCAAAAATGCTGTATCAAGGCATATATCACATATATCTTTCGTTCTCACACAATCTCTTTGGCGATCCGGAGATGCCTATATGGACTGAGCAACCAAAGCAGTTTGTGCTGAGTTATAACACCCAAAACAACTCAATCCATGTTGTTAATGCTGAGACCAATCTAGCAATCCCTAATGCTGTAGTTCATTTCTGGAACGCGAATTCTGCGCAATCAGAACTTCGAGTAACTGACTCCAATGGCAATGCTGTTTGCAGTTTTCCTTATACTGATGTTTGTGTGACAAAAGTGAACCACATACCCTTGTTGAAGCATATTGTGCCACAAGGTGGGGAGATTTGGGCTACAAGTCAGGACATTAACTATGATGTCATAGTTCCTTCTGGCAGAAGCTTGACTATTTTGGCAGATGTTAATCTTAGCATGCTATCTAAGAATCGAAATGCGAGAATAATTATTGAAGATGGCGGTTCATTGTACATTGATAATGCCACAATCACTGGCAAAGCAAATTCCTATGATCAGATTGATGGAAATACAATCTTTGTTTATGGTGATTTGGATATTGGTGATAATGTAGTGTTTACGTCAGTCGGTGGATTAAACTGGGATGGATTGATTATTGACAATCAAACAAATAGCACTATAAATAACGTAACTTTCAGTCGGTGTAATCTGAAGAAATTGAACGGTGACATTGTAGTTAATGGATCTACTTTCATTAATGCGAAGTTTATAAGTAGCGATGCTACCGTGTCTATCAACGACTCCAATATCACTGGATCTATTGATATTTCGAACTCAAACGAAACGAGCCTCACCGGAGTATCAGTTAATGGTATCTTTAGAAATTCACCTGCAATCAAAATCTATAATACACCCCAGCTACAACTTAAAAACTTAAATGTAAGTGGAGCTGGCGGCGATGGCATTGTGCTGCAAAGTTGCAGGGATTATACAATTGCGAACAGCTCATTCTCAAATAATTCTGGAAACGGAATCAGTATTTATGAAACAAATGGAATTTACGGCTACACTATTTCGAACTGTGTGATTACAGATAATGCTGGAGTTGGAGTAAGGTTCTATAATTCTATTGGAAATCTTACAGGATGCATGATTGTCAACAACAATAAAGGCGTCACTGCATATAGAGTGAGTAATGTAACGATTGGTAGCACACCTGATAACGAAGTCTCATACATTGGTAATAATGAGTTGCAGGAAATTCTATTTGTAGATTCTACTAATCTATTTATCGACGGAGGGCATAATATGATCGTAGACAACGATTATGACCCCATCACTTTTGATAAATACTTGATTCAGTGTCCAAACCTGCAAAGCAGTAGACCAATGCGGCTGAACTTCTGGGGATATAGGAACCAGCATGATGTAGCGATTATGCCTCCTGAGAGTAGATTTTATCCAGAATGCATTGAGCCTGAGGCTGGTGAGATTGGGTATTATCTTGATCCCGTATGGGATCCTGGTATTCCAAGAACGATTGACCAAGACAACGACGCAATCGTATTTTACTCCGCAATTGATGCAGCTTTGGACGAGAACCCAACTCTTGCGATTTCCTTGTTTAAGCAGTTAATCAGCGAGTTTCCGGGCAGTGAGTTTGCTGCTGCAAGTGCAAAGCATATTTATGCTCTTGAGAATGATAAGCTTGCCTTGAAGGATTACTACTTATCTGAACCTAATCTGCATTATAATGGAGAAATTGACAAGATCATAGATTATCTAACTACACATTGTAATATTAAGCTGGGCAATTATCAAGAGGCTATCGCTTGGTTTGAGGATGTGATAAGTAATCCCCCAAGTGAGTTAGATTCTCTAATGGCAGTTATTGATTTGGGTTACGTTTACATGCTCATGGAGGGAGATGACAAGGCATCGGTTATTGCCATGTACCCCCAGTTAAAGCCAAAATCACTATTTGAGTTTGAAGCAAATCGGGAATCAATACTCTCAAATCTATACACCTCTGTTGAAAATCCCTATGGGAATGGGAGAAATACATCTGCGATAGTAGCAATGGTGCCGATTTTGGAAAGAAACTATCCAAACCCATTCAACCCTACTACAACACTTTCATTCTCCTTGCCATCTGAAATGGTATGTAAACTTGAGATTTACAATGTTCGTGGACAGAAAGTAAAAACTCTGTTGAATGAGAGCCTTCCGTCTGGCAGACACTCAATTGTTTGGGACGGCAAAGATGCTAATGGCAAATCAGTCTCTTCGGGAGTATACTTCTATAGATTAGATACGCCAAATAGGACCCAAACATCTAAAATGTTGTTGATGAAATAGTATCGAATGGACAATGAAAGCCCGGGGCAACCCGGGCTTTTCTATTGGATAATGGTTCCAATAATCTGATCTATCCGAGCCTGAAGATCAATTGATATAGTCAGAGCTGTCACCATCCGGCAATAGTGGATGGGATCAGCAATACTTTTGACTTTGCGGTCTTTGAAGTATTTATGCAAAACCTGATAGCCGCCGATGTGATAGTTCCATAGTACGGGACTGATGCCTTCGAAGTGCTTATCAGGATTGATCTGCAAGACACTCTTGTCCTCATCGTATTGGTTAAACTCACCCATGCCATTGAAACCGCCACCCTGATACCGTGCTATGGGAGTGTTCAAGCGGGGACTCTTCAGAAGATGAATGTCAGCAAGCTCTTTACCATATCCTGCAAGTAGGTTGAACAACTCGTAATCATCTGTAAACGGTATGCGGGGGAAATCCATCCTTAGATATTGGGCAAAGCGTTCACGGTATTGATTGCTGTGCAGGATCGCATAAACGTAGTAGAAGAGCTGCTCCGGCTGAAACTGGGACCAGAGATTACTGAGTTTATCCATAAGCTCGGGAACAATATTGTATTCCAGCTCTGCGGGGGCAAATATGTCACTTTTATCTAAGTTTTAAACAGAAAAATATTGACAATAGGAGCAGGTTATTATAGAAAAGCAAAAATTTTAAGTTTCTTTTACATACTTACTGTATAGAGGTGATGAATATGATTCCGACAATCTGGTATATTGCGCCAATAGGAGCAATCATAGCTCTAATCTTTGCTGCGATATTTTTTCATCAAGTGAAAAAAGCAGATCCGGGAAATGCTCGTATGGTAGAAATTGCAAGCTATGTCAGGGAAGGTGCCTTTGCTTATTTGAAACAACAATACAAAGGAGTGGCAATATTCTTCCTGCTAGCCTTTATTGTTTTTAATATTATGGCACAGGTGCTTCATGTTCTGCATTGGTTAGTTCCTTTTGCTTTTTTAACTGGAGGTTTTTTTAGTGCCTTAGCTGGTTATATTGGTATGAATATGGCAACACTGGCTTCTAATCGTACCACTCAAGCCTGTTCAAAAAGTTTAAATAAGGGACTTAAAATAGCTTTTCGGGGAGGTGCTGTTTTAGGATTAACGGTTGTCGGTCTTGCTTTACTTGATATCTCATTATGGTTTTTTATTTTAAATTTATTTCCTGAGACTTTTTCCTTAAGAGAGATAACGGTAATTATGCTCAGTTTCGGTATGGGTGCATCCACTCAAGCGTTATTTGCACGTCTCGGAGGTGGAATTTACACTAAAGCTGCAGATGTTGGAGCAGACCTTGTAGGTAAAGTAGAAGAAGGAATTCCGGAAGATGATGCTCGTAATCCTGCCACTATTGCAGATAATGTTGGAGATAATGTAGGTGATGTTGCAGGAATGGGTGCAGACCTTTATGAAAGCTATGCAGGTTCAATTTTAGCTACTGCTGCTTTAGGTATGGGTGCAGTCACTTCTCTAGGTGAAAGCTTTGCCCACTTAAGTATAAATTTCGTAATAGCACCTATGATTTTAGCTGGTATTGGCATTCTCTTATCCATTCTTGGAATATTCATAGTTAGCACCAAGGAAGATGCTAGTCTTAAAGAACTAATGTTTGCACTCAATAAAGGAGTTTATGTAAGCTCCTTCTTGATAGCTGTAGCAGCTTTCTTTGTAACTAAATTTCTCCTTCCTGCTGATTATTATTTTGGTGTTTTTTCTGCTATTTTAGTTGGTCTGGCTTGTGGCGTTTTAATAGGAATCTTTACAGAACATTCAACTTCGTATAGTTTCAAAGCTACAAGAGGAATAGCAGAACAGGCAAACTATGGACCTGCTACAGTAATCTTAGAAGGTATATCAATAGGTATGAGGTCTACTGCAGCACCGGTTATTACTATCGTTATTGGTGTTCTCTTATCTTTCATTTGCAGTCATGGCTTTCAGTCCATAGAAATGGGACTATACGGTATTGGTTTCGGAGCAGTTGGAATGCTGGCAACCTTGGGAATAACTCTAGCAATGGATGCTTATGGACCTATTGCAGATAATGCTGGAGGTAATGCACAAATGGCTAATTTACCGGAAAAAGTTCGGGTTATGACTGATACTTTGGATAGTGTTGGCAATACTACAGCTGCCACCGGAAAAGGATTTGCCATTGGTTCCGCTGCTTTAACCGCAATGACTCTACTTGCTGCTTATTTTGATGAGGTACGTAACGGTTTATTACTCGCAAGCGATAAAGCTGGACAGTATCTTTTTATGTGTATCAATTATGGTAAGGGATTGATTGATAAGGTGAATGTACGAGATGCTAATATAATGGATTTTATCAACTTCTATCAGATTCATGTCCTTAATCCTAAATTCTTATTAGGTGTATTTATCGGAGGAATGGTAATATTTCTGTTTGCCTCCTTGACTATTAAAGCAGTTAGTAAAACAGCAGGAAAAATGGTTACAGAAGTGCGAAGACAATTCAAAGAAATCCCAGGAATTCTGGAGGGTAAAGCTAAACCTGAATATGCCAGATGCGTTACTATCGCCACTCAAGGAGCTCAACAACAGATGTTAGCTCCAGCTTTAGTGGGAATTCTTACTCCTATTATAGTTGGCTTAGTATTTGGAGTTGCAGGAGTTTTAGGAGTGCTTACAGGCGCAATAACCTGCGGATTTGTTATGGCTCTAATGCTTAATAATTCAGGTGGTGCCTGGGATAACGCAAAAAAGTATATTGAAATAGGAAATTATGGTGGAAAATCTTCTCCTGCTCATAAAGCCACTGTAGTGGGTGATACGGTTGGAGACCCCTTCAAAGATGCCGCAGGTCCCTGTATGAATATTCTTATCAAACTGATGAGTATGGTCTCTATTGTATTTGCGGGACTAATTGTTAATTACTCCATTCAAGTGGAAAAGATTCAACCTCCTTTCAGTAAACAGAAAGTGGATATATCCCAGCAAAACCAGATAATCAGGATAGATAAAGCACTTTATGATCAGCAGATGTGTTCAGAAAATAAAAATACTCTGGAAATACACAATGAGCCTCTCCCCTTTCCTATAGATAATAATAATGGGCAAAAATTAGATTTAAACAATGCTAAACTTAAAACTCCTTAGTATAAAGAAGGTTAGAATAAAAAACAGGTGCGAAAGAATATCTATCGCACCTGTTTTTTTTATCTTATTATTGATTCAGGTTATTAATTCAGGTATATTGCTTACCAATTTCAATTCCTCTTTTAATTGCCTGAAGGTTCTTTTCTAATAGTTCAGGATTTTTTTCTCGGAGGAAGGAATTTAGTACTTCTTCTATACTCTCATACTTAACCAGACCAGTTTTCCCAATAATAATGCCTATTGCTAGCATATTTAACACGATAGCAGAGCCTATCTCATTGGCGATATCATTCATAGGAACTGGAATCAATTGCACATCATCTCTTTTACAACCACGAGGACACATATTCGTATTATAGATAATGATTCCGTCTTTACGGACCATAGGACCAAATTTATCCAATGAAGGTTGATTGAGAGCCACTAACAAATCTGGATAACTAACGATAGGAGAAGCAATAGGTTCATCGGAAATAACTGTAGAAACATTGGCGGTGCCACCTCTCATTTCAGGACCATAGGAAGGAAGCCAGGAAACATTCTTCCCTTCTTTCATTCCTGCTTGAGCCAGAAATCTGCCAATAGTCAGAACGCCTTGTCCACCAAATCCAGCACAGATCATTTCAGTAGTCATTATTGCACCTCCTCACCTTTATCCCGAAATACACCAAGTTTATAATAGGGCAACATATTTTCCTTTGCCCATTCCCTTGCTTTATCCGGATCAAAACCCCAGTTAGTTGGACAGGTACTTATAAATTCTATAAAGGTGAAACCGCGTTCTTCTTTATTATATTGAATAGCTTTGTTTACAGCTTTTTTGGCTCGCAGTATATCACCAGGACTTAGTAAGGACACTCTTTCTATATAATAAGGAGCCACGAGAGAAGCTAGGAGTTCACACATTCTAATAGGATAACCAATATCATCCGGATTTCTTCCATAAGGACTGGTGGTGGTTTTCATACCTGCCAGTGTAGTAGGTGCCATTTGTCCACCAGTCATTCCATATATAGCGTTATTAATAAAGAAGATACTGATATGTTCACCCCGATTAGCTGCATGCACAATTTCTGCAGTTCCGATCGCAGCTAAATCTCCATCACCTTGATAGGTGAAAATATGCATATTGGGTCTTCCTCGTTTCATCCCGGTTGCAACGGCAGGAGCACGTCCATGAGCAGCTTCTGCCATATCAAAATTGAAGAATTTATAGGCAAAAACAGCACAACCTACTGGTGCAACTCCAGCCATAAGATTAATTAAACCGTGCTCTTCTATTGCTTCTGCAATCAGACGAGTTGCTATACCATGAGTGCAACCTGGACAATAAGTGAATGGCTCGGCAGTCAAAGTTTCAGGTCTTTTTGCTATAACTTGCATTTCTTCCTCCTCAAAAACAAGCTTCAAGTTTAGCTTGAATGTCTGCTGGGGTAAAGACAATACCACCTAATTTACCCCAAAAATCCACTGGTACTTTTCCATTTACCGCAATCTTTACATCTTCTACCATTTGTCCTGAATTCAACTCAAATACATACACTTTTTTAACTTTAGGACCAATAGCAGAAGCAATAGCTTCATAAGGATAGGGCCAACAGGTTATAGGACGTACCAAACCTATACTTTTACCCCGTACAGCAAGTTCATTAATGGCAGATTTTACCACACGAGCAGCTGTTCCCCAGGCAACACATAAGATTTCATTATCATCGGATACATTATAACTTTCATAACGAACTTCGTTTTTTTCTATTTCTGCATACTTTTCGTAAAGTTTGTTAACATGCTTTTCCAAAATTTCAGGATCAAGTTCTAAGGAATTTATCTCATGATGGTGTTTGGCATCACCATCAGCATTAGGACAGATACACCAGGATAGATGTTGATTTGCTAAAGCTTCCAATTCTTCTTGAGTTTTTGCTGGTTTAAATTCTACTGGTTCCATCATCTGACCAAGCATACCATCAGCTAAAATCATAACTGGATTACGATATTTATCCGCTAAATCAAAAGCATCCGATGCTAGATCGGCAAATTCTTGAACAGAACAAGGAGCAAGAACGATTAACTGGTAGTCACCATGACCTCCACCCTTAACTGCCTGAAAATAATCACCTTGTGCAGGTTGAATATCCCCTAGACCAGGTCCTCCTCTTTGAACATTAACAATCACTGCAGGAAGCTCTGCTCCAGCCATATAGGATATTCCTTCTTGCTTTAAAGATATACCAGGCGAAGAAGAGGATGTCATTACTCTTTTCCCTACTCCAGCTGCACCATAAACCATATTAATAGCAGCAACTTCACTTTCAGCTTGTATAAAAGTTCCTCCAACTTTAGGCATCATCTTTGCCATATACTCTATCAATTCACTCTGAGGTGTAATAGGATAGGCAAAATATAGTCTGCAACCAGCTCTAATAGCTGCTTCTGCCACTGCTTCATTACCTTTCATTAATATTTTAGACATTATTCACCTCACTTTTCAATTGTTATCGCCACATCCGGACAAGTTATATAACACAATCTACAGGCGGTACAAACTTCCTGATTAATACATTCAGCATAGTGATAACCCTTATCATTGATATCCTCAGAAAATTGTAGAATTTTTTTTGGACAAGCAATAATACAGAGCCCACAACCTTTGCAATAAAACGGGTCTACCGTTACTCTCGGCATGGCTTTACTCCTTTATTTTATTGATATTTCGATAATGTGATAATGCTTATAAATGGCTCTTTTTGTCAAATTATTTCTTCTTAGCAAAGATAAATATCTGGATTAGAAAACCCTATACATTCTCAATTATAAGTCCTATTATAAAGACAAAATACTATTAACTAACTAAATTTTAACTTTTTTATAACTCATCTATTTATGTTATTCACACTTTCCTCACCGTAGATAATTAAATTATATCCAATCCTTGCCCAGTTGATATATCTTAGTTTATTAATTAATAGAAATCTTAGGATAATTCAGGTTTAACGCGATTAATATCATAATATTGGTAAGAATGCATCTTCAAGATGTTCAATACGATAGGTGTTATTCTCACTATAATAAAACGCAATTATTATATCAAAACGAATATTTTTCTTGACATTTTCAGGATATTGATTAATGTATCTTTCAGCAGTTAATGATATTCTTTTTTGTTTATTGTAAGAGATATTCATTAATGCTAATTTCATAGAGTGTTTTTTTCGGGTTTTGACTTCAACGAAGATTAGCGTATTATCATTCTGGGCAATAATATCTATTTCTCCGCCCTTGATTCTATAGTTTCTTTCCAGAATGTTATATCCCTTGCGTATTAAATAGTTAGCCGCCAGGTCTTCACCCGTATGAAAGAGATTTTTGCTTTGTAGATTTTCTTTACTTTGCATGATTCAAAAAAAAACTTGACAAATAATAAGTCAATGATATTTAGAACTTGAGAATATAAAATCACCGAAAGGTGGAGGGAAGGAAAAATGAAAAAAATAATACTAAGTGTATTTGTACTTGTAACAATAGTTGGAATGGTTAAAGCAGCACCAATCCAAACTATGGGATCATTACGCACTCCTGATGCGTATGTCATACCTCACAAATCTGCACATTTAACATTAATGGGCTATTATCGTAATGTAGATGAAGAAGAATTTATACCTTATGGAATGTTAGGATTAGGTCTCTTTAATCGTATACAATTGGATGGTTTTGCTGGTGATGATGTCTATTTTATGAACGCAAAAGTTAAATTGATACCCGAAACTTTATATTTTCCTCAAATCTCCGTAGGTATGGATAATATCTTTTCCACTGTTAATGTCCAAAGAGCTCAGGATTATAATGATCCATCAGAATATTCCTGGGCAGATAATCCAGATAAATGTGATTATGAGCATTATTCGCCTTATGTCGTAGCATCTAAACAAGTAGTAATTGGTGGACTTTCCTGTATGTTCAATTTAGGTGGTGGAGCTAATCGTTTCACCGGTCAGACATCCCGCTCCCGCGTATTCAGTGGAATGTTTGCATCACTTGAGGTGTCTCCTACCAAAAATTTATCTCTTCAAAGTGAATTTGATGGGAAAGATTTTAATGTTGGTGTAAAATACTCCATTGGAAATTACACCTTTAAGGTGGCAGCCCAGGCAATAGAAAATTATGCTAAAAATAACGGTCTTGAAAATACGCATCGTATAGGTTTGGGAATTACATATCTCTTTGATGAATTTTCCAAAGGAAAGACTACGCGACCAATTATTTTTAAATCAGATATGTTAGAAGAGAGTGAAAAAGAACTCTGCGTTAACCATGAAACCGCTCCATGTCCTGAATGCTCCGATTCTTTAAAGTCAGCTGAATTACAACCTGTTTTAAAAACTCAGTCACAAATACCGGTTAATTCCAGTATACAAAAAGAGTTTTCTCCTGAATATCAAATTTTGCTGGAAGAAATTAGAGCACTTCGTGGAGAACAACAACAGGTTCAAAAGGAGATGGAGGAAATTCGTAACTGGTTAAAAGAGTTGCAAAAATAAAGTCAGTAGTGAGAAAAAGTACATACTATAATTTAAAATTTGTCTTCAAAGTCAGGGCACATTAATGTGCCCTGACTTTTTATACAGTATATTTATAATGAGGCGGTATATAACCCGATATTTATATGAGATATAATATTAAACACTATCTATTGTTAATATTAATCATTATACCCTTGAACTCTATTCTTGCAAGAGAAAACTCTTACGGTAGTTCAATCTATATTGATAATCCTGCTTATCAAGATTCAAACCTTCAGAATGCATCTGCATTTCTATCTATAACTTTACCAAGGTTGATTGTTGAAAATAGAGACCTAGCTCCACAAGAGTTTCTATCTAATTTTGAAGCATTAAAACAAATCTCTGAAAAAGATATCCTTTCCACATACAATCAACTATATTCGTTTGATGGTAATTATATTACTCTGGATAGTCTTTTGGTTATCAATCCACGATATTTAGAAGATGTGCAGACCCTTTTTAATTTATTATTATATTCAAATATAATTGATTATTTAAATATGGATGATAAACAGGCAAGTAAAGAGTATCTACAATATCTTATAACTCAATTAAATTTGGGACAATACTACCCTCTATATTTATATTTATGGGTTGATTTAGTAGCAGAAAATGGTACCTCTACCAGTGCTGAAGAATATATTAATAATTATAAAACAAATTATAATTGGTACCATTTTGATTTTAAACCCAGCAAAGCTTCAATACTCTCTAAATTAGAGAATTTAGATTTAGACCGTTATATACAGTATCCTTCAAATGAACCTTTTCTTCAACTGGAAAGCGAAATCATAGAAATCGAAAACGATTTAAATTTGGTTTATAGTGAATTAAAAACAAAAACGGAAATTATATCTCCTGATTTTATAGACCATATTTATACAAAGGATCTGAACTTATTAGAAGATTTAAAATTAGAATTAAATGCTTATTTACTCCCTCAACTTGATAATCTTGACCAACTACTTCAAAATAATATTAATCCACAGATGCAACCTTATGAAAAATATACAGATCTAGCTTTAAAACTTAAAGACTTAAAAGATAATACTACAAATATTACTAAATTGGGAGAGATGTTTAATAATTATTTGGACCAAAAATTAGAATCCTTCCTCCGTGAAGAAAGAACACCAAACGAAAATGATTTTAAAGCAATAGAAATGAAATATCTCTTGGAAATGGATAAAACTATTTCATATTATGAAGATATAATATCAATTTTAGACCAGTTAATAGCAAATCCGGATTTTGCTCAATGGAATGATAATTTATTTGAATTAAGAGTGCAATACACCAAAAAGCTTAATAAATTACAATATCGTCTGAATAGAAATATTTCAAAATTTAAAAATTCACCTAACCTTGATGATGCTATTTTTATAGAAGTATGGGAATTAATCAATAACTTTGATGAGTTGAGCAAAACTTATAGTGAAATAACATCAGAACTTGATAAAACCGTAGTTAGTTTTATTCAGAAAAGAGTTCAAGACGAACAAAAAGTACTTATATCAGAACAACTTCAGATGATAAACGATACTGTTCTGAATCATCCACTTCTAATTGCTAACCTTAATTCCCTAGAGCAAGATCTTGATTTTATTGACCTTATCTTAGAGTATAGAGATTTGAGATATCAAGAACAAATACATTATGCTGAAGCGGAAAATAAAGATGAAGCTGTATTAAAAGAAGAATATGATGCATTAATCTCCGCAAAAACTTCCTTATTAAATCAGTATGAAGATTATGTTAAGAAACATCCACAATTTGTAGCTTTGCACCAACCCGATGGCACCTATTTATTAAATAATGCTCTGTTTTACTATAATATGGCAGAGCTTCAGTATGATATAGATTTAGACCATCCAAATAAGGCTCTTGCTTACTACAAAAAAGTTCTGGAAATAGACCCAGATTTTTATAAGAAAGATTATATTCTCTATAATATTGGCTATTTAAGCAGTGAAAGCAAAAAATCCGCCCTAGATATTGCTATTGAAAATTATAGAAAGACTAATCCTTATAAAGACAGACCAAACAATCTAAAGTACACTGAACAGGCTTTTCAAGAAGCATTAGATGCTTATACTGAACTAGTAGATTCAGATCTCTATGCTAATTCTCCCTTGTATGATGAAGCACTTTACAGATTGGGCAGTCTATATTTTCTTATTGGTTCTGATGCTGATGTGCCTATTAATTATTATAATGAAGCTATTCGTAGATTTGATACTGTAGTTAACAAACCAGAAAGTGATTATTATTACCATTCTCTATATCAAAGAGGCTGGGTTAATCTTAACTTAGGTGATGAAACTGCTCTACAATCAGCTATCTTAGATTTTACTAAATTAATTGAAGCAGTTGATAGCGAAGCAATAGAAGACCCTTATTTAGCCTCTGATTATAAGAATAATTCTATTGATAACATTGCCTATGCCTTAGTTGCCTTAGATGGAATTGATTTTATCAGTCCTGCTAAGGGCATACAATCTTTTGAAGAGATTCTGGTAAATTATCCCGATACTATAGTTAAAACTGAAATTATAGATAAAGCAGTCTCCTTAAAAATAGAAATAAATGCTCCTTTACAAGCAATTGATTATCTGGAGCTTCGTCTTAAGGTTTTGCCTCTGGATTTAAAAAATCCCAGTATTATAGATTCCATTATCACTATTTATCATACACCTGGACTGGTTTTGCGAGATGCAAGCGACTTAACAACAATTTGTAATGCTAAATATGATTTTATCAAGATAAATTATAATAATTACTCACCGTGGTACGAACGAAATATCCAGAATGCAGAATTAGATGATCAGAATATAAGCAAACAATTAGATGTTATAAGAAAAGCTTACGAACAAATCAGGGTTAGATATTATAATCAATTAATAGATTCTGCTGATGAAAATGACTTGCAGGCTTACAATAAACATCTCCTTGAATATAAAGATTATCAGGAACTATTTAAAGATTCTGATGATTATATTACCTGGCAAAAAGAAGTTCAACACACTAATATAAATTTATATGCTTATCTGGCGGAAAAACGAGATACCCCTGAAGATTACTACATAGCTATCCAAAAAATCAACGATTACAATGAAACTAATCCAGATAATCCGGATTTCTTAAACAATGAAGGGTTATCCTATAAATATTCCAGAAAAATATATGATTATCTTGCTGAAGAATTTAAACATTCACAATATACAACAGAACCTCCATTGCCAACAGATCGGGAAGAACTTTATAATTTCTATGAAGCAGCTTCTCTTCGTTTTTATAATCTCCTTATCAATTCAGAAGATGAGAATGAGAGAAAAAATTCTATACCTATCTTGATGGACCTTGCTACTGTGGCTTTGGAAAATGGAAAGGTTCATATCGCCCAAAAATACTACCAACAACTCCTCAACAATAAGGAACAACTGAATTCTCCTACTATTAGAACCATTTATATCAATCTGGCTAAAATAGCTGAAACTACTCATAATTATTCTGAAGCTAAAAATTACTACGAAAAAGCTAAAACCTATGCACTAAATACTCAGGATAGTAGTGAGCTGGAACATTTAATCAGATTGCAACTTCAAAACATTTATGAAGAAGCAGAACTCAAAGATGATTATCTAAAGATGGCTGTAACCCTTGAAGAATTGGCAAATCGTTTCACTGAAGATCAGGAACAGAGTAATGCCTATATGTATCAAGCTTCGGAAGCTTATAAGAAAGCTGGTGATTATCAGAAAGCAATAGATATAAAACTGCAATTAGCCCAAATTAAAAAGAGCATAGAAGATAAATTCTTTTTCTATAATGAAAGTTGGGCTATAGCATATTCATTGATGCAAAATCATAGTTACGCTCTTCAATTGCAGGAAGAATTTATCGCAATGTATCCTTCGAGTAATCAGGCTTTTAATCTAAAAATAGCTATGATAGAAGAAATGAAATCAAATCCTTCCCAAAGAGAAACTTCAGCTGATATGTATCTTCAGCTTTATCAGGATGTTCGCTCAGGAAAAATTGATAGTGGAAATGTCCCTCCTGAAGATATCTATCTTTGGGCAGTAAATATATATCTGGAAGACCACAATCAAGATAAAGCTCTTGAGCTGCTTTCTAACTTTATTAATACTCATCCTGATTATAAAAAATCCTCTGATATTCTTTCCTATCTGGCTGATGCTTATTTAGCCAAAGGTGATGAAGATAATTTTGAATTCTATGCCCGAAAACTTTATCTGAAAGATCATACACAGTCAGAAAGATATCTCACCATTGCCAAACTAAAATTAGGAAGATTAGCTAAAGAATTTGATGAAGCGTACCAACATAAAGATTGGAAACAAGCTTTCCAAAAACGAGATGAATTTAAAAAATTGGAAGCTCAATACTTAAAGGATGGCTTACCCGTTAAGAACGAAGCAACCTATGAAGCTTTTGCCTATGCTGAAGCAGAATACGAAACAGAGCAAAACAGAAAAGCATATCTGGATAATTTCGACCGTCAACTCAAAGCTATAGAAAATGGTGAACTATTAACTGGCTCCCCAAATAAATTAATCCCTGTAAATACTCAAACTACCTGGAGAGGTTCTCTATTTGAAAAATCTCCACGATATATTCCCACATTAAAGAAAAGAGCAGAAACTGAAAGTGCTAAAATTATTCATCTACTAGAACAACCTGAATCCGATATTTTGGATATTGATCGTCGTTTGAAAGCTCTGTGCTTAATTGCTAAAATAAATGAGTATACAGCTGAGGTTATAGAAATTCAACTCAATAAATATTTCCAAATATCTAATGAAATGGCTCCTTTTAGAGACCGTAAAAAATATAGTGAGGAAGAATATAATAATTTAGTTTACGGTCAATTAATGCCCTATGCTCAACAATTTATTGAGCCTCTTAGGGCTACTGCAATTGGCATTTATCTGGATATATACAATAACTATAATGTGGCTGGATGTATTAATTATTATACTAAGTTAGCTGAAATGAAATTACTTGAGCACAATAGTTTACCTAATTACCAGGAAATATCCTTCCCCTTAAATTCTAATTGGAATTCGCACTTTCTGCTTCCAGATGGGAAAATTCAAAAAGTAAATCCAAATATAGAAAGTACTATGTCTCCACAAGATATACAGCTATTTTCCCTTGAAATTCCAGCTCATAATACATTAATAATGGAGTGCGAATTTACTTTTAAATATCCCCCCGAATTTGCTTTCTTACATTTAGTATATCCTGATGACCCAGAAATATGGTTAAATGAAAACTCTATAGATTTAATTTACATACCTGTTGATACCTTAATAGCTAGTAACTTTTCTGCCATTCATTTTGCTGCTAAAATCAATAATGAATTCTGGAAACAAGGTTACAACGAATTGAAATGTATCTTTCCTAATAAATTTGACAAACCACTCACATTATACTTTAATTCTAACCTATTCTTTAATGGGGATTTGATTGAGGAACCCAATATTTTAAGAACTAAAAGAATAGTAAGTAACACTAACTGGAACGCTATAATTAAGGTAAAAGAATCAGAAAATGAAATCCGGACTAAAGTGATTAATGCTTCCTCTTTTAACTTGCCTATAGATAGATCTGAATTCCTTACTGATACATCAATTAAAGCTATTTGGATCGAAGAAAGCTCTGGACATCCTTATAATAATGTTATTTTTGAAACCGAATTTATACTTGATAATGAAGTTTTATCTGCTTATTTAGATACTGTTGCACCAGAACTTGTCACTATCTATGTAAATGGAACAAAAATTGTCAATAAATTGCCTTTGAATTATGAATCATTTCCTTTTATGGTATATCCGATTAGGATTGAAATTCCTATACAGATACTTAAGAAGGGCAAAAACATTTTACAAATAGAAGTTCAAAATAATTCTCCTTACCGGGGAATGATGGCTGAAATTAATTTTAACCTATCAAATACGGGAGAATAGATAGATGAAGCGCCTTTGGATAATTTGTTACTTGATTGTATTGATGATACCTTTGTGCTTTGCACAAGTAAAGAGTACAGACTCTCCAGTTTTAAACGATGGAGAAACTATACAAGAATTGGAGATTCAAATTAAGACTATGTTGCCTGATATCAATATAGTAAGGTTGAAAACGGATACCTATATTCCTGCTGGACAATATAATTATATTATTTATAAAGATCTTATTAAAGCAGAAAATATTAAAGAACTTATTAATTGGCAAAAAGATATAACAAAACGACTAGAGGAGTCAAAATGAAATTTAAGCACATCTTACTTGTATCATTAATAATGATAATCGGCGTTGGTCAATTGTTAGCCCAGACCGCTCAAACCCCATATAATATACCTCCAGGAACTGAAAAGATCACCCTTGCTTCTATTTTTAGAGATAGTAATGCTCAGGGTATATTTGGATATTTGATTCTGCTAACTTTCATAATTGGTATCGTTTATGCTATTATTCGTTATATCCAATTATATCATAAAGAAAAAGTTAACGCACCAAATTTATATAAAAGTTTAAAAGGCTATCTTCAGAACAACCAATTAGAAGAAGCGCTAAGAATAACGGAAAAACTAAAAGATACCACACTTGGCTACATTTTTTGGAATGGAATTAATACTTATAAAGAGGTCCCGAAAGATGCTTCTAAAGAAGAGATTTCAACTCAAGTTCAAAATGCCTTTGATGAAGCAGCTCTTCAGAAAGTTTATAAACTGGATGCAGGATTGTTCTGGTTTGATATTCTGGCTCAAGTGTGCACTTATCTTGGATTATTAGGGACCATCTGGGGTCTACTTTATGCCTTTGCAGCTATCAGTAATCCAACGGTACTAGACACACAAAAGAATCTGATGCTGTCTGCAGGAATAAAGACCGCTATTGGAACAACAGCTTTAGGATTAATGGCTGCTATACCTTTAACCTTGATTAAAGGTGCACTTCTGGGCAGAGCACAAAAAATTATTAATGATATAGATGAATACAGTGTTAAGTTTATAAACTTCATCACTAATGTAGCAAAAGGATAATATTATGGCTCATCCTCCTTCTGCCCGAAGGGGTCAGCATCGTTTTTCTCCACCCAAAGTGCCAGATTTGGTGCCTTTGATGAATTTGTTTCTAACTATAATCCCTTTTCTCCTTTTAATGTTGATAGTTACTCAAATTGCGATGATAGCATTGAATTTTACTCAAGGTACAGCTAACGAGAAACAAGGTGGAGGTCTCTTGAGTGGTTCTCAAGAAACGCAGAAAAAAATACCTGAAATTACCATTATTATTATGGCTTCTCAAGATTCATTAGGTACTACTTTTCCCGGATTTGAAATTCGGGAACCAGACAAATCAAAGGATACCCTGGGTTTATTAAATGGATATTATGATTTTGTAAAATTAGATGTAAAGCTCAAGGATATTCGCCAAAGATATCCAGATTTACAAGATATCAGCGTAGCACCCTATGATGATGTCCTGTACGATACTCTAATAAAAACTATTGATCTTTGTCGGGAAAACAACTTTTCTAATATACATTATAAAGCTCCCCAGGTCCGGTACTTTGCTCAGGAGGTAAAATGAATCAGCCAAAGTATTCTCGCGACCTTAAACACCTGGTCCCTAAAAAACCCAGAGACGAATGGAATTTGTCTATTATATCGCTGGTTGACATTCTAACTATTTTACTAGTCTTTTTACTTGCTAATGTATCGGTGGAAGGACAAAAATTCTCTCAACCTAATCGGATGACTTTTCCTGTTAGTATGAAAAAGAGAGATTTACTGGAGAAAAAAGGAACAATGGTCGTTCAACTCTATCCAGATCGGATTTTGATCGGAGATAGAGGGATATATTTTGGGACACTAAATGAATTTGCCAATAACCCACTTAAAAGAACGGAAATACTTAAATATCTGCAAACTACTGCCTTGAAAATTTTGGAGGATAAGGATGAATCTGGAAATCCCAGAACTCCTCCAACTCTCCTTATCCAAGCAGATAGATCCATACCTTGTTGGTATATTACAGAATTTGTCAGTTTAGGCACCAGTGCTTATTACGAATATATCTATTTTGCCACTCTTTTGGATACTAATTGGCTTCAACATTCTGCATTATCCGCTGGAAGGTAAAAGGAATTATAATGAGAAACAATATTTTAACTTTAAAACTCTTTTATAAGGGAAAGCTTCTGGATACTATAGAGCAAGGAAAAGACTTTACCAATAAATGGTATATGGGAAGCAGTAAATACCTCTCCTGGCAGATTCTGAATGATTCAAACAATTTCCCACCTAAGTATAAAATCTTATTTAAAAAGGGTAGATACTATTATCTCAATCTTCCCCAAGGATCAACTTTAACCTGCCGGAAAAATGGTAGTCCCGTCGATGCTAATTACTTAAAACAAAATAAAATATTAATAAATTCCTCATTAAAACTTTGTGAAGATATGACAGGCATTATCCAGTTTCACCCTAATTATTCAATTCAATATGAGTTCATAGAACCAATAAAGGTTATACTAACTCCTCAAGAAACAGAGGTAGTAAAACAAACTGCTCGTCCAGCTCCGCTTTCCCCCGCAGATAGAACTACCAGGATAGTAGTTATTTTAGCTCTGATTGTAGGTATTGCTTTCAGTATTTACTACGACCTAAAATTAAAACCTGAAATGAATAAAGAAAAGACTCTTTCCGAATTATTGGCTGAATTAGAAAAAATTATGGAAATAAAACCTGATATATCTAAACCACTTCCCCCCTCAACTCCCATATCTTCTTTACCAGAACAAACCGTTGAAGCTGGAAAGACAACTGGAAAAGCAGCGGGTGGAAAAGGCAAAGGAACTGGAAAGGGTAGCACCTCGTTATCTTCAGAGACTCAAAGTATCTTTGGAAATCTTGGTACAAGTCCCGGTTATGGTTCCCCTCAGCCTGTTGTTGGAGCCGCGGTCCTATCTGGATTTGTTACCGCAAGACCAGGTGTTAAAGGAGGTGGTAATATCAGTGGTAGTGGTAGTGGTTCAGGAACTTTCCAGCCAAGTGCTGCTGCTGGTTTTGGAAGTAGTGGTTCTTTTGATCCTAACGCAATAAATCGTTTTAAGTCTGGAGCTGTTCCTTCTGTAGTGAGTGGAACTGTCCCAGAAGGAGGTTCCACCGTTAAGCCTTCTGGTCAAACTCAATATTATACTGGTCCCGCAGATAAATTAAAACCCTTGTCCAGTGGTTCTTTCGCTTCTGTCCCGGATGTTCGCAAAGAAACAGAAAAAATAATTAGTCAATCCTATAAAACTCTTGAGCCAGCTAAAATGAAGGAACCAACTGTGACTATAGTTAAACCTTCAACAATAATTGCGGGTGGAGATATCATATTCAATCAAATTCGTTCTCGCAAAGGACAAATTGAGCAAGCTTATAAAAGAAATGCAGCTATCAAAAAACAGAGTGGTTCTATAACTGTAACTCTTAATATCGCTCCCGATGGATCGGTTAAAGCTACTATTATTCCTAATAGTGCTACTTTTACTGATAGTTTCCTCAACGAGATTAGAACTATTATTGAAAACTGGACATTCAATGTCAGTCAGCCAATAACCTATAAATTTAAGATGAACCTCAGTCAGGGATAAATATGTCTTTAGATTCCTATACCGTTCTCAGTATAATGTTATATCTAAAAAGCAATATTGAGACTTGTAAAATAGCTTAGGAAAAATAATATCAACATAAATCTCAATTTTCTTATTATCTCCCATTTATCCACAATATAAAGAAAACAGCTATAAAGAAGAAGATATTAACAGGAAATATGTATAAATAGTATAGAGAACTAAATTATGTTCAAATACATCTATTTTCTAGGCTATAATTTATAAATAGTATTATAAAGGACCTTTGTACATCTAAATAAGCAAAAAATAATAGCCGTCAAATCTCCCACTTTTAGAAGGGGTTTCCAGAAGGGACGGTGGTTATACCTTTGAAGAGTGGTATCCAGAAGGAAAGGGATGTTATTAAATTTCTTATTTCACATAATTTTTGGTGTATTGCAAGAAATGTAGTTGCTAAAAAGTGGGGTATACATAAGAATGGCATAGAGTTAAATGCACATTTTTATTTTGGAGGATAAAAGTGAACAAAAAACGATGCTCCAAATGCCATTCCAGGAGAGTAAAAAAAACGGGTGTTTCAGAGGATTGCAACGATACAAGTGTTTAGATTGTAACCACATCTTCAACAACAAAAAAAGAGACCGCGAAACTAACATCAGTAGAAAGATTTGGCAGGACTATATAGATCATAAGCAAACTGTCCATGAACTCTGCCAGCAGCATTCAGTCAGTCATCCGACTATTGAAAAATACTTGAACAACTATCAAATA
>Ga0265294_10001535_pt1 | contig 31085 bp, 33 predicted proteins | sample MunlanPumphouse3_FD_192504 | JGI IMG/M metagenome (GOLD analysis project Ga0265294, IMG submission 192504) | Groundwater microbial communities from a municipal landfill in Southern Ontario, Canada - Pumphouse #3 | ecosystem: Environmental > Aquatic > Deep subsurface > Groundwater | place...
ATATTGTGATAATCAAGAACTTCTTGATTTAATTATAGTAAATAAAAATACACTATTTCACAATTTTTTAAGATCAATTAAAAATAAATTATTTAAAATTTTTAAATAAAGGAATAAATGTGGATTATTATAAAATCTTAAATAGAAATGAATGTCATAATAAACTACAATACAAAACGGGATTGAATATTGACCCTTCAGAATTCAGACCATCTGGAGACTGTGAACCAGGTGGAATCTATTTTTCGAAAGAAGATATATTTGCATTTTTCGGATATGGTCCTTGGATTAGAAAAGTAACACTTCCTGAGGATGCTCAGATTTATGAAAATCCAGGAAAACCGAAAAAATGGAAAGCTGATAGAGTTATTCTTGGTGAACGAGACAAAATTAATTTAGAAGTTGTCAAAAGATTAATTGATGAAGGTGCAAACTCGAAAATAGATAATCATTATATATTACATTGGGCAACTATGAATGGTCATATTAATATTGTAAAGTTTTTGATTCCATTATTTAATTCTAAAATATTAAATAATGATGCTTTACAATGTGCAGCAGAAAATGGTCACATTGATATTGTGAAACTATTGCTTCCTATTTCAGACCCGAAAACGTATAATGAAGCGTTACAATGTGCTGCAGAAAATGGACATACTAAAGTTGTAAAGTTATTACTTCCCATATTAGATCCAAAAGCAAATGATAGTTATGCTTTACGTTATGCAGCAAGAAATGGACATACTGAAATTGTAAAACTGCTTATTCCAGTTTCAGATCCAAAAGTAGATAATAGTTGTGCATTAAGATGGGCAACTATGAATGGACATACTGAAATTGTAAAACTACTTATTCCAGTATCAAACCCAAAAGCAAATGATAGTTATGCATTAAGATATGCGGCAGGAAATGGATATACTGATATTGTGAAATTATTAATTCCAATATCTAATCCCAAAGCAAATGGTAGTTCTGCATTAAGATATGCAGCATATAATGGACATATTGAAATTATAAAACTCCTTATTCCAGTTTCAGATCCAAAGGTAAGTAATAGTGAACCTTTAAGAAATGCAGCTGTATGTAATTATTTAGAAATTGTAAAATTATTGATTCCAGTATCTAAAATTAATAATAAAGTAATTGAAAATTGCAAAATATATTGTAAAAATCGAAAAATTCTCAATTTAATTATAGCAAATAAAGATACATCATTTCATGATTTTTTAAAATTTATTAAAAATAAATTATTTAAATAATTTATATAGAAATTATATAGTTAATTAATAACTTATAATGGAACTAGAAAGGTTCCAGAAAGGCCGACATGAAAAAATATACATATACTAGAGCAGTGGCAGAAATCTTCTGCCTCGGTATAATTGTGGTAGTCGTATTAACTATATGGTTTCTAACTAACAGCTAACAATTAAAAAATCCCCCGATAAGATCTTAAATTTGATCTTATCGGGGGTGACTCTTTTTTTGTTAAAAATTCCCTCTCCCTTAGGTCGAAATAAGGGAGAGGGATGAGAAAGAGAATTAAATATATCCAGCGGGAGGCGAAACACCAGGTATAAATTATTCTCTTTATACCTGTAAAAACAGGTATAAAATTGTTATTTTAATTATGGAGTAATCTTTGAAGTGACACAACCACTATGAGCACCCCATGCAGAAATAGACGTTCCAATATCATGGTATTTACCATAAGTTGAATCAGGAGTTCCCATATATTTTAAACTCTTTAATAAATTAACTACAATTTCAGCAGTTTGAGGTTCAGCCGAAGTTAAAGGCGCACCATCAAAACTAAAAGTAACTGATAATTGTACAGAGTCATTTGCCGTCACATCTGCAGCACTGGCAGTATCAATTGGAACGGTAGTAGGAAATACTCCTTGATAAATATAACATTCTTCTAAATCTTCAATAGATAAATCTTCACCATCAGAACGCACAGGTTTTGTTTGAGCTACTACAACCCAACCTTTATAATTCTGTGGTATAAATTTATTACCTGACAATGGACTTACACCTGTAAAAGGATCAAAAACAGAAGACCATTGTTTAATAATATTTAAAACTGGAAGATTTTGCATCTCCCGAAAAGTTAAACTAAATTCACGTGTAGTAGATACATTAGCGACAAAAGAGGAACCAACCTGTCCTTGACCCATAATATCTATTTTATTTAACATTTGGGTATGAGGTGTAAATCCTTCACAAGTACTATGTAACCATTTTGAAGCGATTTGAACATTATCCGCTCCATTAAAAAGCTCAGAAGGCAATCCATAAACAGTTTGGAAATATCCAGATATATATGGTTGATTATTTCTCCAATGCCCACCAATATCTCTTGTGAGAAAATCTGGTTTCTCACGATCTTTAACTGCATTATTAAATCTTGAAGCTAATCTACTAATAATATTTGTCGAATCAGACATAAATATTATCTCCTTGCATAAAAAATATATTAACTAACAATAAGATACACATTAATTCTTTCAATTGCTCGAATAGGAGTCATATTAACAATTACATTAAGTTCAGAACTTACATCATCAAAATTTACAGAAACACTAAAATTCTTTAAAACTGAATATCTTTCGATGTTAGATTCTAAAAATTTACTTAAGAAATTAGATACCCTAAATTGAGCTTGATTGATCCAATATTGTGTTGCCCGTCGTTGTAAAATGTCTTTTAATAATGTAGGAATAATCTTTCGACAATATGCTACAAATTTAGCAACATGAAGACGTTTTAAGATGGATAATCTTTTCCAAGTTGTAAATTGGGTAAGAATATATTTTCCATCAGGCTCAACAATTATGGAATTTAATTCAGCATCTCCTAAATCACCACGTTCAGTATGATTTGCTTTATATGCTAATTCAATAGGCTCAGTAATAGCACCCTTCTCAATTCCAGCAACAGGTTCTGCAAGAAAATAAGCACCATCACAATATAAATGCCGTTCAATTGCATGATAAACTGGATTTATCCAAATTCGTTCTCCAGTAAACGCATCAAAAATTTTACGATATTGGACATATAATGCAGAAGTCCAATTATTCCAAGGAACATCATTTAATCTAGCAGTAAGATCTGCAGAATAAGATGCAATATATCCACCAGTATCTCCTAAATGAATACAATCTTGTCGATAATCGGCAAGATATCTTCCAGAGTCTTGCACTGTTGCAGGATACCCACCTGTAAGAATATAATCGGGTTGATACCACTTTAAATGTTTAGTAGAGATCGCTACTTCTCTACATGAGAATTTCTTCTCACTCATACTTTCATATGAGAACAGACTATATCACAATCTAGATTACATTTCTTTTCCTTTTTATAATCTAGATTTTCTCTATTTCGACTTCGCTTGAAGTCTACTCCCTGTCGGGATAGTCGTTGAACCTTCTCCATGGTAAATTAGCAATTTACTTTAGGAGCTTGGCTGCTGATTGCCCAATCTTAACATTTTTCAAACTATCACGTATGCTTTTTTAAGCTGCGTTGTAGTAGTTAAACTCTAAGGGTTTTCCAGCAATTAAGAGAATTTTCATTATATCATCACTGATATAAGCCCCTGATATAACCCAAGGGTAAACACATTCTGGTATCTGTTCTATACTTCCATCTACACTTGTTAATGATCCACGATATGCTAAAGCAATTTGACCATCTAAATAATCTCTATCAGTTTCTAAATTACCAGCATCTGTATACATAGATTGTGTTCGTGCAGTATCAACAGTACCATCTGTTCCATTTTCAAAAATAATACCACCAGCAGCAATACTTCCAGTTGAAGCATCTGTAGTATGGCCAGAAACTGTTAATAATAAACAAACTTGTAATCTACGTTTTTCTGCAGTCGCTTCAGTAATAGCACCAACAGCAGATAAATCATCAACTGCACCAGCAGCAATACATCCAATATATTCACTATTATTATTTATTACAGATTCAATATAAAGAATTGTTCCAGAAGAAAGATCTTTTATAGTAGATCCTAAAGCAGTTCGATGAGTTAATGATACAGTCCATGGGCCTTCTAATAATGTAGATGTACCATCTTCATTAACATAATATACACCAATATTCATAAATAAATACTTATATAAAGGTGTTCCATTACTATCTGTATACATTTTTTCTAATTCAATATTTCGAACACCCATTATTTTAATATTATTATAATATGTACCAGCACCCTTTGCATAAAAATACCATACTACTGTAGCTGAAGTAGATAACATATCAGTTTCAGCATCTACACTTGCAAGAGAAGTCGAAGTATATGGAGTACAAATCATTCCTGCAACTTCAGTTTCAATAGTTCCTTCATATTCTCTATCAAGAGTAAAAGTTAATGTTCCGACATTTGCAGCTACAACTTGAGCTGCAGTTGCAACAGTATCACCAGTTGCATAAATCCAATCACCTATACTTACAGTTGCATATGATTGAGCATTAGTTGCTACAACACTTTTACTACCAGATGTAAATGTAAATTTAGTATCAGTTGGAGTTGCTACAACTAAATATGTAAGTTTTGTTCCAGTTGAAGAAACAGAAATTTCTGAATTTGACCAATATGCATCATCTGGCATAACTCTTACTAATAATAAATTACTAGAATATTGTAAAAATTTATCTGCAAGGTAATGTGCTTGAGAAGTTCTTCTATAATTTGGTTGACCAAATAATCTATAAAATTGTTCTCGAGATGTAATTTTAACTATCCGATTATGTGGACCTCTATCACATAATGTAGCTATATAACCAACTCTCCCGGTTTCTAAAGTTGGAGCAGCATATGAAGCATCTTCAATACTTACATATACTCCAGGTTCACGGCGATCAGTAATGGGCATAACTCATTCTCCTCAATAAATCTTATATTAAAATAATATATACCATACTATTGTAAATGGGGATTCTTTTTCCTTCCATTTCGGCGCGAAACAGATGTGAGCAAATAAATTAGTATTTTCACCTGAAGTGAAATATAAACCTGCTTCATCAATTTTAGTTGTATCACCACTTGGAAGTGAAATTGGTTCCTCATCAGAAACATTACATGTACATTTTACTCTTGTATAATAAGAACACGAACCCCCTAAACTTGAATAATTTGCGGATTCTAAAAGAAAAGATCCTCCATCTGCAATTATGGGTTTTACACACAAAGTTGTACCACCAGGTTCAGTTAAATAATTAATATTATCTAATGAAGTAGCAGTAATAAGTTGAGTATCACATATATAAGGACCATTTAGAGTAACTACTGGTGGACTTCCTGCAACTGTTGAACCTCCACTTCCAACAGCAAAGTGAGAAATAGAAAAATTTGTCCAATCTGATCTAGAACCACCAGAATAAAGATTACTATTAAATGCTTTTTGAGCTAAAAATTCACAACCTTGTGCAACAACTAAATTATATCCTTCATCATAAACTAAACCAAATTTAGTTTGTAAAAATATTTGAACCCACCCAATCGGACCTCTCGCTCGACGCGCTTGCTTTCCTAAAGCATCAAAAACTCGATAATCATCCTTCATAAAAACGTCATATTTCGTCACTCGAATGTCCTCCATACCAATTTCACACACATTTAACAATTCTTCCGGGAATTGTTAAAAACTATTCAATAATTTCGAAATGATCAAAGCAAGCAACTTCAGACACGACATCTTCAAAAATTTCAAATGAATGTTCACTTGAAACTGTAGTTGCACTTACTTGTTGAAATTCAACCATAGTTTTAAAAGAGTCATTAACAAATATTTGATTGAATTTATCATTAACTCGTATTCCAACACTATAAAGACTGTATATATCAACATGATATGGTTTTAAATTATATAGAATAGTATATGTTGTTGTCTTTTCAGGATCGACTATTATTTGTGGAAGGTACCTCAAAAAATAGTCTGAATACTCTTTAAAATATTCATTATCTGCAGTTGAAGCATATAAAGATAATGAAGAATATAATTCTGTTAAAATATTATTTATTTCTTCTTTTTTATTATAAATACTATTATTTATTCGATCTTTTAAATATGTAATTAGTGTATAATGTTCAACTAAAAGAACATTATACATTTCGTCAGCAGAAAAACTATCTGAATGTGTAGTTCCAACAAAAAAAGCTTCTTCTATTTTATTATAAAACTCCATAAATAATTGTCTACGGTTATCGATATCCCCATTTGATGTATATTCAATATCTATATTATTATATTCTTCAATAATATAATGTACATTATCAATAGTTGTTGGTATTGAACCAATATAATCAGGAAAATTGATATCATTATAAATAAATTTTAATAAATTAGTAAACGTTTTCGATGACCATGTTAAATCACAATATTCAGTCAATAAATAAAACCATATAAAATAAATAGTTTTTAATTGACATGAAAAGCTTGTAGTTGTAAAATAAATATCTATAAAAACATCTTTAAATGTATGAAGAAATATAGCAATTATTATATCATATAATAACGAAACTTCTGTTGTTAATTCATTATCAAAAAATAATAAATTGGATTTTATTGGCAAGATTAATTTATCATTATTGTATAATGAAGTTAATTCATCTTCACTTACTAATAATGATGGTACTTTATTATATACATCTAAATATGGAATACTTGCTAAATTTTGTTCCATATTAGTCGGAATATAAACCGGCAAAGGTTTAAAAACCCAATTATCATTTTCTCTATCAATAAATAATTCATATACACTTAATCGATCAGAATATGAATTACATACTTTTTGAAAAAAAGAAATAGTCCCTTTATATCTTCCAAAATCGGACAAAGATTTTAAAAAAATTAACTTTTCTGAAAATTTTATATTTCTTATAACTTCTTCGGGAAGTCCGATTGCAATCAACAACTTATCATAATTTTGAACAGATTCAATATCAGATTGTTCAAAAAGTTGTTTCATTTCATCTGGGGTATTAAGATAAGTCTGATTAAAATAATATTCAATAAGATTATTAATTAAAACTTCATAAACTTTTTCATTTTTATAAGGAGCAAATGGTTTAATATAAGTATCAAAAAATTCACGCACATCTGATAATGTTAAGTGAGAAAAACCTATTCCCTCACCAACTAAATTCTGATTCGAATTCACATTAACTATGTTCCTTCATTAAGAATTATTCTAGTAGTCCATTTAAATGCAATTTGTAATAATTGATAAGATAATAAAAATAAATTATCAATATCATTATTACACTCTTTATGAGTAACAGCCCAAGAATATAATTCAATTTGTTTAGTTTTTAAATTAAAAACATGGAAATCATAATTTCCAATATGATATGGTAAAGATTCAATATTAGAATAATATTGAGTAAAATTCAATTGATCTAAATATCCATATGGAAAATTATATTTCTCAAATAATCTACGATATTTATATCCATAAAGTTTTTTGAAAAACATAATTACTTCATTTACTTCAATTGGAACCATACTATTAAATTGATAAAGATCATGATATGAATCATAATACAAATACAATTTATCTAAAATTTCTTTACATTCAATATTATTTTTTTCAAAATTAACATAATCATTATATGTTATATATTTTTCTTCAGTTAAATCATATACATAATGATTAAGTAATTTTAATTCTTGAGTTTGTTTAATAGGGGCATATTCTAATTCTAATTCAAACCACTTGACGGCAGGATCTGAATGAATTGCATTAACTGGGGTTCTTAAATTTGTAACGCGAAAGATTTCTCCAGAATTAACCGGAGAATAAAATGTTACTAAATCATGAATTCTAGGAGATTCTATTGTATATATTGTAATAGAAGTTGAAGCGTCCATCATCTGACCTCGAAGATCATTAATATTTGCACTATTATTTACAATAGGTGCAATATAATATGATGGTGTAAAATCAAATATATTAAATTTTAAATTCGAAACATGATAAAGATCATAAGAAGATTCTAATTTTTCATTATATGTTGATTGAGAAATATCTATATTAAAATATCGAACAAAAGTACTAGGACGTTTCAAATTCATATAATAATTAATCAATTTCAAATATTCATTATAATAATTTTGAACAATTTGTGGATCATGTAAAACTGATTGCATTATACAACTCCAATTTGTTCTTTTTTTATATAGAAATAGTCCTTTTAGAACGGCTTTTTTATATTTTTATATTTTTTCTATTTAGAAGGAGATATTTCACTTATGGTCACTCGCAATACTAAAACGCAACAAAATTCTACACAAGTTGTAATTTCATCAGACCAGAATTTCATTTTGGCTAAAAACATCGGAAATTTCACTGATATTGTAAGTCCATTCAAAAAAACAAATGATGGCATTGTCACGTCAAAGTTTACACTTCCAATTTCACAACTCCATAGAATTCAATCATTATATGGTACTATCCCGACATCTCAATACACAGTCGTCGACGATAATATTTTATTTGATTGTATTAGTACATTACCAATGGATATATTCAATGAAGTAGATAGTGGATATATTCATTTTTCGACAATAAAACAACATAAAAATGAAAATGTTGAAATAATTGTAGATCCAAAATTACTCTTTCAATATGTGGTTAGTGAACCAATTGTATGCAATTTTGAATATAAAGATAAAATTAAATTTAAAAGTAATTTTTTAAAAGCATTTCCCGTTATTTTTAAAAGTGGATTTATTTTTTCATTAATCGATAAATCAAAATGTCAACTTTTTATAAGTGTTGAAAATTTTAAAAATGGATTAGTTGGTGAATGTTCTAAATATGAAATAATTAATATGATTCAATACATTCTTCCAATTTGTCCATTGTTTAGTATTCACATTGAAAAAAAATCAAAAATCTATTTACAATCAGATTTTGTTAAAAATATTCCATATGATGATGAATTACCAATTCTATTATACATTGAATATGATTTAGAAAATTTAGAATCTATTACTGCAATGAAAGTTGCTCAAAATGTAAAAATAGATTAGAGATTAAAAAGAACCAAAGTAGTGTAAAAACTTTGGTTCTTTTTAATTAAAAAGTCATATTGACTTGTTTATGATGTGTATTATTAATATTTAATTTAATAGTAATAGAATAATCAGTTTTAGCTCCAGTTGATGTAGGAACAATATTAATACTTTCAATAGTAATACTTACAGTTAATTCAGATGCAATAACTGCTACTATATTATTTATTTCAGAAGTAATGAAAGTCTGTCTTAAATTTGTATCTTTAGTTTGAATTTGTTGTTTTAATCGACAACCAAACCAAGGATCCCAAGGATATGTTCCAGGAGTAATCATTAAATAATTTTTTAAATATATTGATACTAATTCAATAATATTATCAATTGAATTTAAATCGCTATATTTTGAAATTTCAGGTGTGATGTCGAAAACAGTTTTATATGTAACTAAAAGATCTGTTTTAAGATAGTCTTTAATCAAATATTGAATAGAAACTGGTAACTCTTCTAAAACATATACAGTTTTATAAGTTCTTAATGATAACGGTATTTGTTTTAAAATAGATTTTGGCAATTTAGAAAAATCGACATCCATAATCACCTTCTACGAATAATCTTTTTATTTTGAGGGTTAGCGGTTTTCATAGTCGAAAGTTTCTTATCATATGTTGATTTTTCACGTTTCTTTTCTTCTATTTGTCGTAATATTATATCTTCAAATAGAGGATATGGTAATGATAAGATTGACATTAAATCTCCACTTCCTTCAAATAAAGATTGATATATTAAGAATGTATTAACAAAATATTTATAGCTCTTCGACGCCCTCCCTTCTACCAAATACGCTTCGCCGAAAAAATTCTATTTCCAGGTCAATACTAAAATCTATTTCATTACCACACGATGGACACTTAATCTTAGTATAAAACTTAGGATAATATTTATTAAATCTTTCATGATACTTTTCTAAAAACTGTTCTGAAACAGTATGAGGATAATATTGTGAAAGAGCTAATAACATTTCTTGAACATCTTCAGTTTGCGAAATATCATCTGAAGTTGAATGATTTTTATTTTTGATAGAAATGGATTTTGATAATAATGCAATTTGCTCATGTTTAGCAAATAATGTTCCAGTTTTATTTAAATTATTTTGTAAAGCATCTATTGATAAACAACTCATTAATCGATTATTATCTTTAATAGAAGGTATTCTGCTATTAAAAGTATAAATATATCCAGTATCCCCATATTCTATTTCAATAGGATATACATATTCATAAAATGGCTGTTCTTCTTCCCAAAAAGTAAAAGTATCTTCATGAATCAAAGATTCTAAAGTTACTTCAAATTTAAATTCTTGTTTACATGTTTCTTTATTACATATGAATTTTCTTGCTCCTAAAGCTTCATATGTAGTTTTATACATTCCCCAAATTAAACAAAGTTTATCAATATTAGATGTGGTTGCACAAAACCTTTCAAAATTTTCTTTAATAGGGGATTCACCTTCGTTTAAAATGACTTCCGTATGATTAAAAAGAAGTCTCGAAATATCTCTATCATAATTAACAGGTGAAACTAATGATGATTTTAATGAAATATCATCTCCTACCCGAAGAGGAGTAATAATTGCCATTTTCCTAGAAATTGGCATAGGTACTTCTTGTTTCTTAATATTTGAAACTGATTCAGCAACTTTTAAAAATGAACTCAACATACAATTTCGGCGCCTCCATGTTTTTATTTTTCAAATAATATTTAAATGACTAATATATGCTATTTGCTTAATAATATAATTAATGTCTTTATCTTGCTTTAAATGATGTATTATATTCAATATATCCTTAGATGTAATGGATTTTGAGCTGTAATAAATTCTAGGATTTAAATTTTCTTTAGAAAATATTATAAACTGATTATTGATTTTACTAAAATATTTATCAAGTATTACAAAATTCTTCTTAATATCAGAAGGTAAATTACCTTTTACAAGTATGGTTAATATTGATGCCATATTAGTTTCTTTTTTGTAATTTTATATCCGGCAAGATCTTTAACTTGATCTTGCCGGATATTTTTTTAATTATTAAATATGAGCATCTAATCCAGTAACATTAATTACTCCTAGACCATCAGTTCTAAGAACATCAATTAACGTTCTAGATTTTACAAAGTTTCGTGTATTACCATTTGTAATTTCAGAAACAACGTAAATTGGTTGATAAATTAAATCAACAATAGTAGTCTTTTCTAATGAATCTGCTGGTGCTTTAGTAGATAAGTAAATCTTACCTTCACCAATAGCATTACTTTCAAGAACTTTCATTTTAGTAAACTGTGCAGAATCACCAGACCAACCAATACCACCAATGGTTTGACCAATTCCAGGCATTGCAACAGCCATAGTCTGTAAAGATCGTAGTAAAGCAGCAGTTTTCAAACCAGCTACAATATACGAAGGATACATATTGAAATTCTTTCGAATAATACCAGCTACAATGGCAATCCGAGGAATTACTGCTTTAAATATATCAATAATATTTTCAGGAGCAAATTGTCCACCAGTAACATCATAATTGCCAATATTTAAAGAAGAACTTGCACCATTAGCGCCCATTTCAGATTCAGCTGCAGCTAAGAAATATGCAAGGTCAGTATCTTTATTTAACATAATCTGCCGCTTAATAGCTTCAGAAAGTGTACGAATAATATCAATCTTAAAAATACTCTGATAATCCTGAACATCTTCAGGTGGAAGATCAATTAAGAAATCTTCGTTAGGATCAATCGAAACGTCAGTCATTTCAGTCTCGATCTTAACACTTATACGACCATTCATAGTATTAATAGGTATAAAACGTACACTAAGAATAGCACTTGTACAAGCAAATGTAGATGTACCAGTTCCACCAGAATAAAGTACATTGTAAGTAAAAACACCAGTATCATAATTAATATGACCAGTAATACTTCCAAGAACATCTACACCAGCATTATCCGCATATGTAAAAGTTCCTACAAACTGACTACGGTTATCAGGTTTAATCATAACACTAGTAGTAGTATCAACAGTAGCAGTATTTACAAGAGTTTCACGAGTAGTAATAGATGTGATAATAGTATATCGTTTATTAATACGATATTCACTAGTCGTTACAGTAGCTGGGGTAACAGCTGCACTTGCAATTGTAAATATGTTATTTGAAGTTGCAGGAGTTGTAGATAATGCTAATGCATCAGGACGAACAGATTGTGCCATTGTAGGAATGCGAATCTGTGTAGTAGTTCCTCCAAAACCCTTAATATTTGCTATAATTTTAATACGAGGAACAGAAGCAATAGGTGAAGAAACTGGATAAACTGTACATAATTCACTAATAACAGGTTCAGCATAAATATCTACTAGAATTGGAAAACTTAGAACAGTCCAACCTAGACTTAAATTAGTACCAGGTACGTTTGCCGATTCAGTTAGAAGCATTTCTCTCTGACGAGTAGCGACTGCAAGAACAGTAGCTCGTGGACCAGGTTCTAAACCTTCTGTAAGAGAATCCATATAAGCGCGAAACATTCCATTATCCGTAATCATACGAAGAGCGCCGGTTGGATTAGATAAATCATCACTGTGTTCATTAATAAAATTCTCATAATTTTCAAATAGAGCAAGTTCCATATCAATAAATCTCCTTCAAAAAATAAAATTATATTATATTATTTAAATAAACCGAATTCCTTTTGATACTACAGATTTAAAACGTTCATTAATAATGTCGTTTATAAATCGATAAATAACAGAATCTGATTCATAAACCGCAATTCTGTCATCATCTATACATGAAGTATCTCCTTCACAAATAATATTTTGATCAGGAACAAATTCACTAACAGATTCTGGTAAAAATTCTAAAACTTTTGCATTTTCATGACTTGGATTGGAAACTATATCATAAGTTATAGGTCGAATTGGATTTTTAACCATAATCGTTCCATCTTGAAGGGTTTCGACAGCTCCAAGAGCTCGTAAAGAAAATCCAATATCTACTTTATCCTTAACAATTAAATTATATAAATCTGGGCCCTTAAACCCACTCAGTGTTTCCATAACACCATAAATTTGTTTGTTCTTAAATCCAATTTCACGAAGTAATGCACCACAATTATTAATCTCAACAATAGAAGCCCGACGTTTAAGTATATCAGGATCAGATGAAACAAAAAGAGGATGATCAATTTCCATAAGCAAAGAGCGACCAGTTGCTTTTGGACTCAACTGATTTACAATCGATTCACAAATCGGTGTTGAATAAAATCTCCCATTTTTATTTTTAGATTCAGATTCCTGCAAATATGTTTTTGCAACAATCTTTGACTTTCCACTACCAAGATTAACCTCTTCTAAAATTTCAATATCATGGTTTTTAACAATAGTCGTTTGTTCGAAAATAAAATTATAAGTGGATTTCTTCTGCATTACGAGTCCTCGCTATTTGTTCTTCAGCAGATTGAATCATCTTATCAGATACGAATAATAAAGTATTATAAGATAAACTATCTACAAATTTTAAAAGTAATTCAAAATCAGAATTTATAATATTATATTTCTTAAGTATATATTTAAAATTTTTTAATTTGTTTAATAAATAATACCTCTTAATTGGTACACATTCATCATTTTCAGTTGATCCATCTTCTAAATCCTCATCAATATCAGGGTCAGAATCTAATTCTTGTTGAGGAGGAGTTTGCTGATCAGTAGATGAATCCTGAGAAATTCGATCTTCTGATGTATCTTGTTGATCAACAGTTTCTTGTTGTTCAACTAATATATCACAAAGAAACATTAGCTACCTCCTATGATGGATTTGTAGAAGATTCTAAGCTCATTTTTGCACTTACCATTTTTCCATAATCACTGGCTTTTTCTTTAAAAGCTGTCCAATCGATATATGGTATATATTTTTCTAATAAAAAGAAAGGATCTATTGGAATATTCATAGTTTGAAAGGTTCCTGCAATATTACCAATAGATGCTAATGACATTTCAATTACTTGTAACATTAAAATAATTGGAGGTATTAATTTAATCTGAATATAATCAGAAGGTTTATATTGAAAATTAGTTTTTTGAGCAACGACATCTATAAGTTTTGTTAAATTTTCTGATATTCCTTCCTGTATATCAGATATTTCAGTTGCAAATGCAACATTTGTGTGGACTAATTGTTCTCTTAATTCAATTACATCCGCAAAACCCAGATAAGCTGGTGGAATCCCAGATAGACTCATGATTTCACGTCTCGCATCCTCAAGATCCGCTATTTTAATCGTTGGATCACCTTGACTTTCAATCTCTAAATCTATCGCTTTTTGTCCACCTTTACTAATCAGAAACATATCCTTGAACGCTTATATTCAGTTGAAGTCGCTAACTTCAACTCGTCTTTCGACTGCTATATGTTACCATATAGACTAGACTATCTCTTCATCCAATATTGTAGTTTGAGAATAATTTATTTTATTAAATTATGGCATTTTATCCTTATTTTAATATAAATATTGGATGCTCCGCGCTTCGAGTTCGCTTGAACCCTACGTCTTTCGACTAGTCGTTACACCTTCAATCAGATGTTATCAGCATCTGAAAGCTTGGCTCGGTATTGTCCCCAACTTTACTTGGTAGGAGTTTCACCGAATTCACGGAGTTTTACATCTAGAATCGCTTCTAGAAGGTGACTATAATTTAATCACTTAATATTTTCGGAATTGATTTAAAACTATTTAAATCATCAACAGATACCCGAGTATTATATAATTCACGCTTCAACTTCTGAATCATCCCAGCTTGCATTTGAGTTTGCCCAACATCAATAGTCCACTTACGTATTGGTGCAGCTCGTGATAATTTAATAATAACATTAGCCAATTGGGATAATATATATAATTTACATGGAAAAACTAAAGAATCAATAAATGATTGACCATATGGATCATAATGTGCAGAAGGTGTTGTAAAATGAATCATATTTAAATTAGAAACAAATCGAACATTCATTCGATTATAACTATTATTTCGATGAGCAATATCATGTTCAATAAAAAGTCGCTTAACTTGTTGAAAAAGATCCGCAGGTAAATCTGATAATAAATCATCTATAGATCCAATAGGTTTAGTACCAGATTTCGCTTTTTGAGTTTTTTCTAAAATTGAACGAAGTATATATCGAACTAATTTATCAGAAATTGTATTTTCATTTTTTCCATCATTACCAACTAAATTTGTAACTCGTCCAACCAATGTTGATAATGTTTGTGTTAAATTAATAGAATTAGAAGTTTGATCCTTAGAAACTATAAGATAACCCAATAAATTTCCTGTTTTAGTTTCAAGTATAATAACTTCATGGGGTTTATATATTTTTAATACAATATTATCAAAATTTATATTATCTTTAGATTTTTCTTTATCAGATTCAGATTTAGATGTTTCATAATGAACAAAATATTCACTCATTTGAGATAATATTTTATCAACATTATTAGTTTTAATTGGTTCATAATTTTTTCTAATCTGAAATTGATCAATTGTTTTATTAAAATTTGATAATTCCGCTTCAAATAATGGAGAAATAGATAATGTTGATGATGAATTGTCTATTTTTTTCTTTCCTTCATCAGCTATATCTATAATTTCAATAAAACAATCACCATATACTAATGTATTAGGTAATATTTTTTTTCGAAGTGTTAAACTTGTTTTAAAATTTTTAATACATAATTTAGCAAATTCTTGACAACGCTCAAGAATTTTTAAATTTTCATTATCATTGTCATTAGAATGTGTATCATCGGCAGCTTGTACTAAAATACATTTACCATCAACAGGATTTTTTTGTAAGATATTAGAAATATATACAGAAAGTATTCGTTTAATAATTGGAACATATTTAAGAGTTTCATCATAAATCTCATATCGTTCCAATCGTTCTCTAGAAATTGAAACACCTTGTAATAATTTATCAACTTCTGTTTGCGGACCTTCTGTCATAAACTCTGAAATGAAATTACTTGAAATTGTATCTGAATCTGAATGGTTAATATTTTTTGGTAATGAATTAATTATATTGTCAATTCGATCATCGATAGTATTTAAACTATCGTCATTAAAAATATTTCCAAAAAATGACATGTTTTTAAATTACCTTTTTTAATTGCAATGCAATAATTATACTTAACCCATTAATATTATGATATTTCAATAAAGATTTTAAACATTTTTTTGATGTGTATTTTTGAATAATTTCTTTAACAGATTCTGATATGATTTTATCTATTTCTTCATTGAATGATTTAATAGAATTAACTTTTGAATCTTTATCCAAATTATATATTGTTTTTAAATAATTAACTTTTGGAATAAAAATTATTTCTATATAATTTGTAATTATATTATTAAAAATATCATAACTTATAACAAATGTAAAATCTTTTCTATCTTTTTGTTGATTTAAAATTATTAATAAAATAATAAATATACTACCTATTCCAAATATAGACATCATATAAGTTATAATATTTAACAAAATTTATTAAATCCCTTCTTTTTTGAAATGATCTAAAAGAGCATCAATTTTCTGTTCATCTAAATTTTCAAAATCTTCTTCAATCGAATATCCACTACTTTCAAAAATATTTGCTAATACTGAATCGACTCCTCCATTTTCTGTAATCATTTCTGTTTTTGCAAGATCTTCTTCTAATGTTTCCATGAATAAATTAATACCACGATCAAAACCTTCATCGACTACGTCTTCGACTAGTTTTACAAATTCTCTCAACATGTAAAAATTCCTCCAAAATGTTTTAAAATGATAAAAATAATTATTTAACTACTTTAAAAAATAACTCGTAATATGACTCAATATTTATCAAAACAATTCCCGGATAAATATATAGTTAGATAAATAAATTGGTGCGAAAAAATTCAATATTTCATTACTTTTTTAAATAGGGTTCGTATGTTTTTTAGATTCGGCAAGATCTAATTAATGATTTTCTTTTTTTACTTATTTTATATAGAAATAATATAATTTAATATTACCCCTAAACAGGAGAATCATAATGAATTATTATAAAATCTTGAATAAAAAAGAGTGTCATAAAAAATTCCAATATAAAACGGGTCTCAATATTGATTCCCAAGAATTTAAACCATTTGGAGATTGTGAACCTGGTGGGATCTATTTTTCGAAAGAAGATATTTTATATTTCCTCGATTATGGTCCATGGATTAGAAAAGTGACAATTCCTAAAGATGCGAGAGTTTATAAAAATCCAGGTAGTCCGAAAAAATGGAAAGCTGATAAAATTATTCTCAGTGAACGAGAAAAGATTACTGCAGAAGTTATTAAACGATTGATTGATGAAGGCGCAGATCCAACAGTAAATGATAGTGATGCTTTACGATGGGCTGTAAGAAATGGATATACAGATATTGTAAAACTTCTTATTCCAGTATCAGATGCGAAAGCAAAAAATAATATTGCATTATATACTGCTGCAAGAAATGGATATATTGATATTGTAAAATTATTAATTCCAGTATCAAATCCGATTGATAATTCTACAATTAGATTTTGTAAAGAATATTGTACTGATCAAGAAATTATCAATTTAATTAAAACCTATAAAAAGGAATAATATAAATGGACTTTTACAAAATCTTAAATAGTGACGAGTGTCATCATAAACTTCAATATAAAACTGGTCTCAATATTGATCGGCAAAAGTTTAATCCTTCTGGAAACTGCGAACCAGGTGGAATCTATTTTGCAAAAGAAGATATTTTATATTTCCTCGATTATGGTCCTTATATTAGAAAAGTAACACTTCCCAAAGACGCAAAAATTTATGAAAATCCAGGAAAACCAAAAAAGTGGAAAGCTGATAAAGTTATTCTCGGTGAACGAGAAGAAATCACAGTAGAAGTTATTAAAAGATTAATTAATGAAGGTGCAAATCCAACAGTAGATGATGATTATCCATTACGATGGGCAGCAAGAAGTGGACAATTAAACATAGTAAAATTTCTTATTTCAATAACCAATTCTGACCTAGCAAATAGTGAAGCTTTACAATATGCTGCTGTATATGGACATATAGATATTGTAAAACTGTTAATTCCACTTTCAGATCCGAAGACAGATAGTAATGAAGCATTGCGATGTGCAGCAGAAAATGGACATACAGAAATTGTAAAACTATTGATTCCAGTATCAGATCCAAATATATATAATAATTCTGCATTACAAGATGCATCACATAATGGACATACTGAAATTGTAAAACTCCTTATTCCAATTTCAGATCCAAAAATATGTAATAATGAAGCATTAAGATTAGCAACAAAACATGGACATACAGAAATTGTAAAATTATTGATTCCAGTATCAAATCCAAATACAGACAATAATGAAGCATTAAAATGGTCTGCAAGATGTGGATATACAGAGATTGTAAAACTTCTTATTCCAGTTTCAAATCCAAAAGTTGAAAATAATTATGCGTTACAATTGGCAATAGAATATGAACATATAGAAGTTATAAAACTACTTATTCCAGTATCTGAAATTAATGATGATATAATTGAATTTTGTAAAACTCATTGTTATAATCAAGAAATTCGAGATTTAATTATATCAAATAAACCCATTTAATTATAAAATCTGGGTAGCTAGAAATAGCTATCCAGATTTCTATTTTTTTATATTTTTATATAGAAATAATACAATTAATATAATTATATTTTATTAACTTATATAAAGGAGAATTAGATATGTCAGATGTATGCAAAATTGAAGTGTATCAAACAATAGACGGAAAAATATTTAAATCTAAAAATGCAGCAACTCAACATATGCGTGTTTTAAAAGTTAAAGATTGGTATATAAAAAATCCTTTAATAGATTGCTCTACTTCTCATGCTGTTAGTTATAACGACATATTCGATTGGGCAACCCGCCATGATTTAACTATCAGTGATGCACATAATAATTTAATACCTATAGAAGAATGTGATGAGTAAGGAAAAATAAAAATGAACTATTATAAAATCTTAAAAGAATCCGAATGCCATTATAATTTACAATATAAAACTGGTCTCAATATTGATCCTTTAGAATTCAATCCTTCTGGAGACTGTACATCTGGTGGCATTTATTTTTCAAGAGAAGATATTTTAGCTTTTATTCATTATGGTCCGTGGATTAGAAAAGTAACACTTCCAGAGGATGCTCAGATTTATGAGAATCCAAAAGGGTCAAAGAAGTGGAAAGCTAATAAAGTAATTCTTGGTAAACGTGAAAAGATTACAGCTGAAGTTATTAAAAGATTAATTAACGAGGGTGCTAATCCAAACATCGGAGATGATTACCCATTAAGATGGGCTATAGATAATAAATATACTGAAATTGCAAAAATATTAATTCCATTATCTAACCCAAAAATACATAATAGTATTGCATTAAGAAGTGCTACATTTTATAACCAAATTGATATTGTAAAGTTATTGATTCCAGTTTCAGATTCAAAAGCATGTAACAGTTATGCATTAAGATATGCAGCAGAATATGGATATACTGAAATTGTAAAACTATTAATTCCAGTATCAAATCCAAAAGCATGTAATAGTTATGCATTAAGATGGGCTGCAAAATGTGGACATACTGAAATTATAAAACTTCTTATTCCAGTATCAAATCCGAATATATATAATAATGCTTTACAAAATGCCGCAAAAAAAGAACATATTGATATTGTAAAACTTCTTATTCCAGTTTCTAAAATTAATAATAAGATAATTAATTATTGTAAAAAATATTGCATAAATCAAGAAATTCTTGATTTAATTATAGCAAATAAAAAGGAATCATAATGAATTATTATAAAATCTTAAATGAAGAAGAATATCATCATAAACTTCAATATAAATTCGGTCTTAATATTGATCCTTTAAAATTTAATCCTTATGGAGATTGTACATCTGGAGGAATCTATTTTTCGAGAGAAGATATTTTATATTTCCTCGATTATGGTCCTTATATTAGAAAAGTAACACTTCCAGAGGATGCTCAAATTTATGAGAATCCAGGAGAACCGAAAAAGTGGAAAGCTGATAAAGTTATTCTTGGTGAACGAGAAAATATTACAGCTGAAGTTATTAAAAGATTGATAGATGAAGGTGCGGATCCAATAATAAGTGATAATTATCCATTAAGGTGGGCAGCGAGATATGGACATACTGAAATTGTAAAACTATTGGTTTCAGTAACGAATCCAAAAATACATAATAGCTATATATTACGAAATGCAGCATGTCATGGACATATTGAGGTTGTAAAATTATTACTTCCACTTTCAAATTTAGAAATGAATAATATTGCTTTAAAATATGCTACATATAATGGACATACTGAAATTGTAAAATTATTAATTCCAGTTTCAGATCCAAAATCATATGATAATATTGCATTAGTATGGGCTGTAGAACGTGGGTATACTGATATTATAAAACTATTAATCCCAGTTTCTAAAATTAGTGATGAATTAATTAAATTTTGTAAAAAATTTTGTAAGGATCAAGAAATTCGAGATTTAATTATATCAAATAAAAAGGAATAATAATGGACTTTTATAAAATCTTGAATAAAGAAGAATGTCATCATAATCTTCAATATAAAACTGGATTGAATATTGATCCTATAGAATTCAATCCTTCTGGAGACTGTAAACCAGGTGGAATCTATTTTTCGAGAGAAGACATTTTAGCTTTTCTCGGGTATGGCTTTTGGATCAGAAAAGTAACAATTCCTGAAGACGCAAAGATTTATGAGAATCCAGGAAAGCCAAAGAAATGGAAAGCTAATAAAGTGATCTTAGGCAAAAAAGAAAAAATCACTGCTAAAGTTATTAAAAGATTAATAGATGAAGGAGCAGATCCGAAAACAGATAATTGTTATCCATTAAGATGGGCTGTTATAAATAAACATACTGATATTGTAAAACTCCTCATTCCTATCTCAAATCCAAACGTATATAATAATGAATCATTAAGAAATGCAGCAGAAAAAGGATATACTGAAATTGTAAAGCTATTGATTCCCGTTTCAAATCCGAAAGCATATAATATTGCATTACAATGTGCTGCAGAATATAAACGTACTGAAATTGTAAAGTTATTAATTCCTATTTCAGATCCAAAAATAAAAAATAATTATGCTTTAAGATGTGCTGCATTAAATGGATATACTGAAATTGTAAAACTCCTTATTCCAGTATCAGATCCAAAAGCGAATAACAATATTGCTTTAAGATGTGCAGCAGAAAAAGGACATTTAGATACTGTAAAACTATTAATTCCATTTTCTGATCCAAAAATAAAAGATAACTATGCATTAGTTCGAGCAGCAGAATATGGATATACAGAGATTGTAAAACTCCTCATTCCTATCTCAGATCTAACTGTATATAATATTGAAGCGTTAAAAAGTGCTATATATAATAAACATATTGATATTGTAAAACTTCTTATTCCAGTATTTGAAATTGATAATGATATAATTAAATTTTGTAAAAAATTTTGTAAGGATCAAGAAATTCGAGATTTAATTATATCAAATAAAAAGGAATAATAATGGATTATTACAAAATCTTGAACGAAAAAGAGTGTCATCATAAACTTCAATATAAATTCGGACTTAATATTGATCCTTTAGATTTTAGACCATATGGAAAATGTGAACCAGGTGGAATCTATTTTGCAAAAGAAGATATTTTATATTTCCTCGATTATGGTCCTTATATTAGAAAAGTAACACTTCCTGAAGATGCAAAAGTTTATGAAAATCCAGGAAAACCAAAAAAGTGGAAAGCGGATAAAGTTATTCTTGGTAAAAAAGAAAAGATCACTGTAAAAGTTATTAACCGACTGATTAAAGAAGGTGCAGATCCAAAAATAGAAAATAGTTATCCATTAAGGTGGGCAGCTATATATGGTCATACTGAAATTGTAAAGCTATTACTTCCAGTATCAAATCCAAAAATACATGATTGTTATGCATTACGATGGGCTGCTCAAAATGGACATATAGAAGTTGTAAAGCTTCTTATTCCTGTATCTAATGTCAAAAGTTGTAACAATTATGCATTAAGAAAAGCAGCAGAAAGTGGATATACTGAAATTGTAAAACTTCTTATTCCAGTGTCCGAAATTAATGATGATATAATTGAATTTTGTAATGAATATTGTAATGATCAAGAAATTCTTGATTTAATTATAGCAAATAAAAAGGAACAATAATGGACTATTATAAAATTTTGAATAGACATGAATGTCATCACGGATTACAATATAATACTGGTCTCAATATTGATCCTGTAGTATTCAATCCTTCTGGAGACTGCGAACCTGGTGGGATCTATTTTTCGAGAGAAGATATTTTATATTTCCTCGATTATGGTCCTTATATTAGAAAAGTAACACTTCCTGAAGATGCTAAGATTTATAAAAATCCAGGAGAGCCAAAGAAGTGGAAAGCGGATAAAGTTATTCTTGGTGAGCGAGAAGAAATTAATTTAGAAGTTATCAAAAGATTGATAGATGAAGGTGCGGATCCAAATATAGATAATAGTTATCCATTAAGATGGGCTGTAAATAATAAATATACAGATATTGTAAAACTTCTTATTCCAGTATCAAATTCAAAAATAGCTAATAGTCAAATTTTAAGATTAGCAGTAGAACATGGATATACCGAAATTGTAGAAATGTTAATTCCAGTTTCTGATCCGAAAATAAATGATAGCAGTATATTAAAATATGCAACTGATTATGGACATACTAATATTGTAAAATTGTTAATTCCAGTATCTGATCCAAAAGCAGATAATAGCATGGCATTACAACGTGCTGCATTAAATGGATATACTGAAATTGTAAAGTTATTAATTCCAGTGTCCGAAATTAATGATGATATAATTGAATTTTGTAAAACTTATTGTCATAATCAAAAACTTCTTGATTTAATTATAGCAAATAAACACATTTAAAAATCCCCTGTAGAGAATTTATATCTCTACAGGGGAATTTTTTATTATTAACTAAATAAATTGATTACTTTAGAAGAATCGAATTCAGTATTAATTGCAACATTATCATTATTAAATTCAACGGCAATATCATCATTATTAAATTCATTTGAAACGACATTTGAAATTGCTCTATTAATTAATAAATTAATATCTTTTTCTAATCTACTACTATTAGTTTTTAGAGCCGGGACATCTTTAATATATTCATCAATTGTATTATATATTCTTAAATTTTCTTTACAAAATAATAAAAATCGTGATTTATTTTTTTCTGAATCTTTAGATTTAGTTATTTTAATTTCCAATGGAACTAAAACATCAGATAATTTATCTTTAGCAGATAATATTTCTGGAGAAACTAGTTCAGGAGTTTGATCAGTAATTGGTTTTTTAGGAACTACTTGTTCTCTAACTCCCTCTGAGAGAAAATTTTTATCTTCTCTCATTCTCATCATATAAATAAAATCAGAATAGCGTATTTTTTTATAACTATCTCCAATAAGACGATTATTTTGAGCTTTAGTTACATCTTCAGAATCCCGAGTATTCTGAGTTGGACTAATAATTGGAATACCATGAATTCGAGATAAGTTTCTAAGTTCTTGAACTATTTGGCCTTGAGTATCGTACTCTTTCTGATTACCAAATACACTTGTTGTTGGACTCATTGTATCTATATAATCCACAAATACGAGCTTAGTTCGATAACCTTCAACTTTTAACCTATCAATAAAACGTCCTAAATCACCTGGAGAGAAAGTATTCTCATTACAATGTTTGATTACTAGAGAACATTTCCCTTGTGTAATTTTCAATAAACTATATTTTAATAAGTTCTTAAAAATTTTCTGTATAGAGGAAAGCATTTCTTCCCCATTATCATCCATTAATGCCATTCCCATTATTTGTTGAGAACGAGTTACTTCATAAGCTTTAGCAAATAATTGTTTAATCACTTCAAATTTATAATTTCCAAATATTGAAATAAATCTTCGAGTAAGTTTATTAATATCCGAAGTTTCAACTAGAATCGCTACTTCTAGTTCGCTCTTTCGAGCAGCTGCATATTACTATGCAGACAAGACTATATCTTCATCCTTTTGGTAATTTTCTAAGGATGCTCCGCGCTTCCACTCGCTTGAGTGTACTCCCTTTCGGGATAGTCGTTACACCTTCAACAACTAAAGTTAGCAACTTTAATTGAAGCTTGGCTCGGTATTGTCCCCAGCATTATCTGGTAGGAGTTCCACCGAATTCACGGAGTTTCTACATATTATTACTAATATGCGGGACAAAATTTATCCTCTAATGTAATAAACAATATTGCATCTTTTTTATCTAAATCGGCAAGATTAGTTTCGATCATACGTTTACACATATTTATACACATCAAACTCTTCATTTACATTTAGTAAAAGTCGCTACTCTTTTACTCAGGTTTTCACCTGCTCATAGTTACCTATGAGATTAGACTATATCTTCATCCTTAAATTCTTAGGATGCTCCCCATTTCGACCCACTTGGGTCTACGTCTTTCGACTAGTCGTTACACCTTCTTCTAATAAAGTTAGCAGTTTTATTAGAAGCTTGGCTCGGTATTGTCCCCAGTATTATCTGGTAGGAGTTTCACCGAATTAGAGGAGATTCATATAGATATTACTATCTATATGGGCAAAATTTTACCGTGGTTTGACGGAGCCGCTAAAAGATGCACACTTGAACTTTCTACACCATCTATTGAAGCATCAAACAATTCAAATCCAGTTTTAAAAACTGAATAATTTCGAGAAATATAATTAACTAAATCATTTGCTAAATTACCACATGAAGTTTCATCAGATATGATAAAATAATCAACAGCCGAATCCGCTTTATTTAAAGATTGTAATTTAGATAAGTCATTATAAGCCGCAATTACTAAATCTTTATAATTTTTAAGGGCTTCAAATGGGGTTAAATTATTAAAAGATATAGATTCTTGTAAATTATCTAATAATGTAATTGTTGAACTGACGGACATTACTTCATAATATGCATGAATAATATTAATTATATTATCGGCAAGTTTTCTAAAATCATCATCATTATCTAATTTGTGTTCAATTGTTTTTTGTATAAGTTTGGTAGTTAATAAATCTCTTGTAGATAAATGTTGAAAAACATTATCATATGTTAAAATACTACTACTAGATTCACGAATAGTCATTAATGAATTAACAACTTGAATTTGACTTTGAATATTTTTAGATGTAGGTAATTGAAGTTTCTTAATAATGTCATTTAAATTTTTCAAAAATCCACGAATATATTCAATAATCGAATTCGATTTATCTGAAGTGAAATTACCAAATTCAGATGGATATAATGTTATTCGCACTAAATCAATCATAAATTCTTCAGATGTGAATGTAGAGATAAATGCCTTTAATAATGTTTTTTGATCTCTAATATTAGATCCTGGAATTATTAAATTCGCCAAAAAAGCCTCCAATTTAGGTTATTTAAAATTCAGTAGTTCCCATTTTTTTATTAAATTGGGATTTTCTTAAATGATTCATTTGTTGAGTATATTCACCCTGCGGCAGTCTTCCAAGAGCAAACGCGGCTTTTAATGACATCATTCGCCCTTTAACATAATTTTTTACATCTTCCATTGGAGATTTAGCAGGCGGAGCCTTTAAATTCTCCATAAAAAGATTACTCATCGATAACATAATATTCCTTTCGTAAATATTATTTCTATATATCTTTTGAATTTTTATACAATAAACTCAGATAGTATGGAATAAATCGTTTCTTTAGTTAAAGAAGATAATACCATATTCTCACTGAATTGATGTAAACTATTTGTAAAAGATGATAAACTAGAAAATAATAATATTTTATCAGATATTGCCGGACCATCTAAAAATGGTATATCAATATCAAAATCAGATAGATTAGTTGTATTTGTTAATAAGGGAGTAATTATATTATTTTTAAAATTATTAGTAAGTTCATCAAAAAGAACTTTATCAGTACTAGAATAAATATATGCACTTTCATAACTTTTAGTTGTAGTATGACCAGTATATGCCGGTGATATATTTAAAAAATATATATTTCCAATTTTTTCTTTAGATGTAATTTGAGAAGCTTCTTCTAAACTATCTTTTTCAGAAAAAATAAAATCATTCACATTAACCGCCATATACGAATTTTTATCATTACATTTAATAGTATCAGTATTGTTTATAAATTGAAAACTTGCATTTCGATTATTATTTATTATACATCTAGTAGAAGGATCTAATGTTTTCCATCTAAAAAACATTTTTAAATAAATATTAATTATATCATTACATTTATACCAATTAAATGAATGTTTTATATGTCCAGAATCCCTTAAAAAAATAAATATAGAATTTGATAAGTGATCAACAAAAGATTTATATTCAGTTGAATTAAAAAAATTATCAAGTAAATAAATATAATACATAACACATGTAAAATTAATTATATCAAATTTTTCTACAACATTAATAATATAATTATCAGTTAAATCATATTTATAAGCGGTACTATCTGTTAAAATTGTACTTCCAGTATATAAATCATTAAGAATTAATGAAAGAGTATCTACATCTTTTAAAATAATTCGTTTAGCAAAAGATTTTGAAACTGAACTAGGATATATAAATTCATGAAGATTAACAGAATTAAATGACTCAATATTTGAACATGTAACAATTTGAGAACTTGGTGTAAAAGTAAAAATTGCAGAAACATCAGTATCATATACAATAAGTTCTTCTATTGGTATAAATTGAGTATTTAAAAAATTAGCAAGAGTTGAAGAATTAATTTTTTCATTACAAAATTGTTGAAATATATCTAAAAAATCTTTTCGTTCTATTAAATTCACATCTGGAGTTTTAATTTCATTTTCAACAAAATTTTTAATAGATAGTTGTAAAACATTTAAAAATTTTATCGGCCAGAACTTATATAAGAATCCAAAAAACATATATTTTTTAAGAGTAAATTCTGTCATTTTTGACATATATTCAGAATATTTATCACTTTCATATGTTGTATAATAATTTAAATTTTCTGAATTAAGTATTGTTTCATCATCAAATATTTCACAAATACAATCAATTGATAATATTGCAATTAATAATTGATAGAAATGAATATTTAAAAAATTAATAGGTGATAATGATGAATTTTGATTTATAAATTTATCAAATTGATATAATATACCATTATTAACATCATCAATTTCAGTAAGAATCACATCTGAAAGTCCGGATAACAATTTCTGAGAAATATTTTCATATTCATACACACTTTTCCCAATAACCGGAGCTAAATCAAATGATATTGTAGATTTATAATTATTTATAAAATCTGAAAAGGAAGAAATTAATTTAGCAGAATCAACCCGATCATTAACTGGTAACATTTCATTAACATATGTTGAATATTGATTCAATTTTGAAGAAATAGTTGTAGAAGAAAATAAAATATTAAATAATACAACATATAGAAAATATTGAATTAAAAAGCTTTTATTTTCTAATCCTGCTGTTTCTCCAGGATTTTGTGAACTTGAATAAAATAAATCGGAATATAAATCACTAAAGAAATTTCTATACTGATTTTCACTTATAAATGAGTATATAATTGAATCGTAATTAAAAATATTAGTTAAAGAACTTATATATGAAAATTGAAAATTTAATTCAGATAAAAATAAATCTGTTAAATGTGGAATTGAATCGTAAAGAATTTTATTAGATAATTCAGAAAAAGTTCCAAAACTATCTAATAAATATTGTGTATCATCCATTGATGAATTATAAATTTTAACAAGATCAATTGAATTTGTTCGAGCAAACACTTTAAAAAAATATGGATATTTTGGAAAAGAATCATAATTATTTATTAAATGATCAGATAGAAAATTGGGTGTTGTTACGTAAACTATACTATTTAAAAAATATTTACGTAACTCTCTCTGTTTATTAATACAATTAAAGTTACAACTCAAATATCTAGAATACGCATCTGCAAATATACTCATTAAGTGTCTCCATATTAAAATATATTTCCAATTATTTTTGTTCGTACAGAAGCTAACTCTCCTGATGGTTTATTAATCCAATCACTAGCATTATTTGCAATATCCCCAACAACTCCTTTTGATACATTATAAACAGCATTTGCTAATCCTTGTTGAATTATCTCGGGTGCATTAATAATCATAATACCAAACTTATCAATTGTCGAAATTGCTCCGGCAATAGCAGACCCAAGAATTCCAGCAACAGGAATAAAATCTGGAGAATGAGGAATATCGTCTCTTAATGGAGGAATAAATTCACCATAAACTTGAGGATCAATATTTACATCTGAAATGATAACAGGTTTTAATGATTTTAAAATCATTCCAAGAGAAGTCATCATTGTATTAGGAAAACTATTCGAATATGTATCTGTAGGATAAATATTCGATAATTCAGGATTATTAAAAACATTTCGATCAGTTTTTAACATTAAAGTATCTTTTAATCCAGGATCAAAAACAGCAAAAGCATCAAATAATGTTTGAAATTCTATAGATACATCAATAGTTAATGGTTGTTTATATAAATTAAAACTTGTTTCACTACCACCTCTTCGAAAGGTAATAGAACGAATAGATCCTACTGCAGTTTGATTCATTCCATAAGCTTTAATAGTTAATGGAATATTTCCACCATATGTTACTCCATTAAGTGTATGAGGAGCAGATAAAAGTACTAAATATGAAATTGGTTTCATAATAAATTCTTTAACAGCAGCAGGGTATCCATAAGGTGAAATTAATCTTATATTAAGACTCATACTATTTGAATAAGATGTATCATGCCATATTTTAGGAAATGTCATTTTATTCCCTTTTAAAATAACATCAGATCCAATAGCAGCTACATTCTCTAATATATTTTTCAATCCAGAATTCAAATTAAATTTTTCAGAAAGATTTCCGGCAGTTTCTGTAGCTATGCCAGAAACATCATCAGAAAAATGTCTCCATTGACTACCAAAAAGAGATTGCATAACATCTCTTGCTGATCTTCCTTTATCTGCAAGAGAATCCATTGTATCTGAAAACGCACTATTTGAATAATCAACTTGAATATTATCATTAGCTACAGATTCATCAGTTGTATATAATCGTATTCCGGCATATTTATTACTTAATCCATGATACTCACATATTCGTTTAAATAATTTAATATTTTCGGAATATGCAGTACTAAAAACATTACCGATTTCAGTTGCCGTATTACTTTGGGATTCGTTTGTTTTACCTTGAGACATTTCATAAAATTTTTGAACATCTACTGAATAATCAACAGGTACTAAATCGACAACACTCATTTTACTTCGTAAATAATTACTAAATCTATGGTATTTATCAATATGTGGACTAAAACGACAAGGCCTACCAATAGAAAATAAATCTTGATTCTCAATATTTAATGGTGGTGAAATTGTAATAATCTGTTGTTGATTTGTATCTGTTATACTTAATGAAAAATCTTGTAAACGAGATTCAGCTTTACTCGTTATATTTTGTGCAACTGTAACAACTTCATTCTTAATATTAACTACTGTATCTTTTGCCCACTCAGATGTTTTACTTACATAATCTGAAATTGGTAACATGTTCCCCCCAAATAATATATTTTATAAGTTATGATGGTAGAGAAGAATAAATTTACTTCTCTACCATCATAATATTACATAGCATGAATCATTTTTGATTCAAAAGGATAATTAACAGTATTACTTATTAAATCTCTACTTAATGAACTAAAAATACGATTTTCTAAAGCTACAAACGATGTAGTTATTTCTGTTCCACTAGGTCCACGAACAACAGATTTAGATGTTTTAACAGGATTTATATTTCGAGTATTTTTAAATTGTTCTATTTTCTCAGCTTTAATAATTTCTTCTTGTTGAATCATCTCATGTTGTTTAGTCTCATTTCGAACAGTTTCAAGTTCATTTTTTAATTCTACAACTTGTTGAACATCATTATCATTTTTATGACCAGTAAGTGAAAAATTTTCAGGTTTCAATAATCTATTATATGCAGCATCTGCAACATTAACTGTAAGTTCTTTAAAAATTTCAGCTACATCCTTAACATCTTTACCCATTTGTCCACTAGTAATATATGTTTTTGCAGATTTTGCTTTATTAGCTACATAATTATAAATAGATTTTCCTGAAACTAATTGACCAGTTTGTAAAGTATATATATTGTCTTTAGCTCTTTTACCAACTTGATTACTATATTTAGATGAGGATATAATTTGACTAGCTTTATCAAAATCTTGATTAGCAATAGCTTGTCGAAGATTTGGCCAATCATCTAAAAATCTAGATCCCATATTATATCCCATATCTAAAATAGCGGCTTTTCGAGCAGGATCTAATTGATTGAGTTCTGGATATGTTTTCATCATATCATTTGATATTTGAGAAAAATCACGAACCATCATAGTTTGAGCAGTTTGTTGATCAATAGTTGTATTTAATAAATTTTTCTCATTTTGTTTAATTAAATGACCATATCCAATTGAATATTGATTCTTTGTATTTTTAGGAGGATCTAAATAAGCAGTACTACTAAAACCTTCATAACCCATAAGTCGTTGAATCATATCATCAAATTCAACATTATTACCACTTGAACGATTAACATAATTAGGTGGATTTATATGAGTAACTGAAGGAGTATTTTGTGATACAACACCAGTATATTTAGCAGCTTGAACTGGATGTGATGTATCTTTTTGTTTTCTTGCTTCTATTCTATTCTTTTCAGTATTAAATGCTTTTTGCATAACCCATTGAGCA
>Ga0265294_10001536_pt1 | contig 31066 bp, 25 predicted proteins | sample MunlanPumphouse3_FD_192504 | JGI IMG/M metagenome (GOLD analysis project Ga0265294, IMG submission 192504) | Groundwater microbial communities from a municipal landfill in Southern Ontario, Canada - Pumphouse #3 | ecosystem: Environmental > Aquatic > Deep subsurface > Groundwater | place...
TGCCTGGGAGCTGGACCGCGTACTGGATCTGGCTGAGCAACACAAGATCTACATCAACCTGGTCTTCAACTATCACGGACGCATCAGCACCTGGTGCGACCCGGAATGGCACCTGCACCCCTATAACAAGTCCACCCCTGGTGGCTGGCTGACCATGCCGCTGGAGTTTTTCAGCGATGCTAAAGCCATCCAACTGCAAAAAAACTTCATTCGCTACACTCAGGCCCGCTGGGGCTGGGCACCCATCATCTTCGGGTATGAACTCTGCAGTGAGATCAACCTGACCGGCCACGAGTCCCACCACAAAACCCACTTTGAGCCATCGGTGGTTGAGTGGTGCCGCACACTTGGCAAATATATCAAAGAGATCGATCCCTACCGCCATCTGGTCTGCGCCCACGTCTCCAATGACTATAAATTCCTCAATCCCGCGATCTGCTCCATGCCTGAAATGGACTTCAACGCATTGGATGCCTATCACCACAGCCGCCCTGAGACTATCATCCCCCTGCTCTCAAAAACAGCTCTGGCCAACACCTATAACAAACCGATTCTGATCACCGAGTTTGGCGGCTCACCCATGGCCGCAGGGCTAGAGCATTTGGTCGTGGAACAACACGCCGCCATCTGGTCGGGAGTCTGCGTCCCCCTCGCCGGCACACCGATGTTCTGGTGGTGGCAGGTCATTGATGAGAATAACCTCTACCCGCGCTACACTGCTATCAAAAAATTCATGGCCGATGTTGATCCGCGCGATCTAGCGGCTAAAGAGGTGAGCGCCACGCTGGAGCTGACCAACAAAGAGAGTGCCGGCAAAAAGATTCTCCAGCAATTCGCGGCTCTTTGCACAACCTCGCCCACCGAGGGCCGCGGCTACATTTACCCTGTTGTCTTTGACCGCTCAGGGGCCGAGCAACCGGATGTCAAGGGACTAACCCTGCGCATCGAAGGTGTGCAGAGCGGAATTTACCGCGTGTCATTTTACGAGACCAATAAGGGCGGGCAAACACGCAAATTTGATGTGCGCTCAGATGGCGAATCCATAGCAATTCCAGTGCCCACATTCAAAAAAGATTGCGCTTTCAAACTCAAGTGTATCACCATCATTGCACCCAAAAAGTGAGAGATCAGAGATCAGAGGTCAGAGGTCGGACATCAGAGGTCAGCTGCATCGGAATCGGAATCGGAATCGGAATCGAAAAAGGAAAGGGATCGACCCCGATTCCGACAGCGATCCTGACCCTGGGCAATAGGTCGGCTTTGCCGCGAACTTTGTCGGAGAGAGCGTCTGTTCGGTTGCAATACGAGTCGCAGCCGTACCGCCCAACCGCGGTCACAGCCCGCGGCTACAGTGTTTCGCAAAAACGTAGGTCCGATTTCCAATCGGACATATCCGGTTGGAAACCGGACCTACTGGAGTTCGGCTTCGCCTTCGGTTTACGATAGCGGCGGCGACGATGCTGGTGGACGAGCCCCCGCATGATCCTAATCGTCCACCAACATCGCTTGCCACGCCGAACGACTGGAAGGCGGGCCGCCCATCATCGCCGGCCAGCATCGGGTGTAGTAGCCGCTCTATGAGCGGCATGTGTCGCTCATAGAGCGACTACTACACTAACTTCCGGTAAACGTTCGATAGACAACTTTTTCGCAAAGAACAATTAATTATTTTTTCTAGCCGCCTACAGGGACTAACCGTCCTACGGCACACTTACGGAGACATATCATGAAATTTATGCTCACAGCCATCCTGCTTTGCGCAAGTTCACTCGCAGCGCAGTCACTCAACCTCAATCAGGGCACCGCCTTCAGCGACAGCCGCTCACGCACCCCACTGCCAACAGGGCAGGTTACGTATGCGGTCGATCTACCCATGTACACCCTTTTTCCGGCTGTGATCACCAATACATCCAGCACCTACGCCTCCCTGAACATCACCGTGCATCACACGCTCAGAATCCCCCAGCGACCAGATGTGCTGGTGGGCCTCTATCACCCGCCTCTGATTCAGGAGCTTTTCAAACTGCGTCAGCAGTATGTCGGCATCATGAACCAAGTGGCCCGCGACACAGCGGATGCCCAGATCGAAGGCGCGCCGCGTCGCATTAATACAGGATATGGTCGTGGATACAGCAATGTCATCAAAAAGTCGGCGCGCGATAAGGCCAACATTGAGCATCGGGCTGAGCTGACCGCGATTAACTATCTGGAACGAGTTACACGCGCACACTACAAAATTCGGGCGAATTCCATGACCGGCTCCAACACCTATCACTTCACCCTGCCACCCGGACAATACGCCCTCTGCATCATGCAGCGCGTTAAAGACAGCGACCCAAAAGCTGGCTTAGGCTCAAAAACCGCCCTCTGGTGGAGCACTTTCACAATCGAAGAGAATACCAAAAAAGAGATGATTCTCGATGATTCCAACGCCATCACCTGGCGCGAAATATTCGCCGTAAAAAAGAAATAACAGCTTGCGCGAAAAGAGGTATATGATATTCGCAGCTTCCGATTGCATCAGGATTGTCCGGCTGAATACCGGAGCTACATTTTAAACAATCTTGATACACGACGGGGTCACGGCTCCCGCCCTACAAGTTCAGCCGGAAAATTACATCCCTTAACCTTTTCACCCTTTTCAGCAGGCGGCGTTTCACACTGCGTGATCAAGCTGTGCTCTCTGAGATAGGCGAGAAAGCGATTGATTTCAGCGACGGCGATTTCACGCTCAACCTCATATTCCGCGAGCATGGCGGCCAGCAGCTCAGCCTTGGTTTGCGGCACTTCCAGTTGTTCCCAAAACCAGAGGCCCATGCTGTTGAGGTTGAACATCCTGGACTCACCAATATCCAGCACGATCAAAAAATGCTCACCAGCCATGTCACGCAAAGTGACGTTTTCCGCGCGAGTATAGTGCGTATTTTCCATCTTTCCTCCTACCTTGCCTGTAACTTCAAATGGTTTAAGGTGTTTTCCATGCGTTTTTTATCTTTGTTTAATCACAACCCTTGTCCAGAGAGGCAGCACTTCCGACTGACGATAGCGGCGACGATGCTGGTTGACGATTTCTAAGGGCGCGGGTTTAATCGTAATCCGCTATCGTCGCACATTATCGTCAGCCGATGCCGTCTACAACCCCAGCCCGATGCAGCCGACCGCCGAGTTGTTTTCTGGTTTTTTGCGTCATGAGCAAGTTAATTCCTGGGAGCGCCGACGTCCTCGTCGGCTTTGTTCTCAGCGATGCCGACGGGGACATCGGCGTTCTCAGGGGGTGCCTCATTTTTTACCTCGAAAATTTTTACCTAAAAAATAACGTAGCGCACCGTCTTGCTATAACTCGGCCATTTTATCACAGTTACCCCATCGTTTTTTCACAGCGCGCTGCGCGGCCGGCTTGCCTGTAACTCGGGGCTTCCAGGTTTTCCATGTGTGTGTTTTCTCTGACCTCTAGCAGTTTTTAATGAACCTTAAGAACCGATCCATATTTCACTTTTCGCACTGGCATGGAGGGGTCGCCCAGTAGCACCAAATGCTGAATATTTCTGAGATCCGCAGCACCGAGCTGGCTCAGCGCGGCCAGATAGGCATCACCGACCGTGCAGGCGCCATATAAATTAATTTCATTCGAGAAGAGATTTGAAAGCTCCTTGGCATAACCGAAACTCAGATATCCTGCGGCGCTGATGGAGGAGCAAAAGCCGGAGGAGGGGTTTTTGGCGGCAGCTTCCATCAGGCCGACGGTGAGGTTGACAACATCCAAAGAGGTGTATCGCGCCATGCGACAACCCAGCAGCATGGCGAAAGGGGCAAACTCCCAGTCAGCGGTGATTATACCGTCGACTTTCACAAAATATTTTCCGGAAAATGGGGAATGTCCCATTATAAGGTCGCTTGAGTGACCGATAAAGTAGAACAAATCACGTCCCTCCTTAAAGTCATATGTAACACCGGTTTTACGATATGTATCACTCCAGATCTTTGTTGATCCGATCTCTGTCATGCTCGGATAGTGGGTCACGTTCCAACCGCCATTACTGTAGTTTGTGGCCAGACCAGCACAATGTTCACTGAATTTAAAGTACTTCGAGGTGCCAGGTGTCCCGTTCCAATCCGAGACCATGACCGCCTGATTCCAGTTGTGCGAAGCATCATGGGCAATGGTTTTGGCAACCATGTTCGAGATTTCAAAAGCATCGGTGGCCAAAAATCGTCCCACCGCGACATCCGGCACACCGTTGCCATCCGCATCACCCAGCATCATATCATTCGGTAGCAGCAACTGCTCATGCGAACCGTTGACAAACTCACGTTGATATATCTGCAGGAGAGGAAAGAGAGCGGGAAATCCTTTTTTACCGTTCTTGAAAACTGTGTCAGGAATAAAGGTCTCCAAGTGATAATCGGTGGAGGCGTAGCCAGCAAAGAGCAGGTGGCGCAACGGCTTTGGAGTGCCTGAGTTCACCCCTGCGGCGGCAAAACGCTGAAAGGCGTGCGGCGAGACCAAACCGTGCGAGAAGGCATTGTAGATCTCCTCAGCGTCAACCACCCGCACTGTGAGCCGCTGCCGACGGCGCAAGGCGACCAAAGGTTCCAGTGCCTGTTCAAACCCGCTGACCCAGCGACGCGGCGGCGTGACAATCACCAGCTCAGGGATCTCCCCGGCCGCATTCCAATTGACATCTCTAAAGCCAGTCATTGACGGTTGAAAACAACTCTCAGCTTCAAAGATCGCATAACGGCTGATGACATCGCCACAGGCGAAAATCGCGCTCCAGCTGTTGCTATGCGCATTTACCGCCACATCAAGCACCACTGCACGCAGTGGATCGGTCACATCCCAAAGCCGCACTGCACTGGGGTTGCCACTCCCGCTCACAGCGATATTGCTCTGATCGCCGCCTGAACATAGCAGCGGCACATCCCTCACCTGATAAGAGCAGGGATACTCCACCTCAACATCCAGCAACAAAAAATGCTTCGTAGGGGTTAGGTTTGTGATCACAACTTGCGGCAGGTCATTGGTAACTGCGGCCAACTCCACAGTGTACGGAAAGCGCACCAGTTGCTCGCCGCTCCAGGAGTTGGTTCCGCATGAAACGTTGTTTATGAAAGTCTCAAAGCGATGTGTATCGCCCGACTTGTTGTAGTCGCCATAAGAGATGGCCTGCACAGCCAGCTGCAGGTTGGTTGCGGCTGAGCTTTGATAACCGGGCAGAGCGGCAGTGAAGAGACATGAAGTACGGTTACAACTGCTGTTGCCGAGCGACATGCCAAAAATCGGCGCATTGGTAAGCGATGCATTGGTTGACCGGCGGTCAAAATAAGCGGTCACATCCATAAACTCGCGGCGGTAGCGGCAGTTCCCCATGAACCAGAGGTTGGTGCCGCCGCTCGCGAGGGGTGCGCTGCGGGAATCCATGACCCTGCCGGCACCCTGCCGCAGGAAATAGACATTCTCCGGGGCGTAGAGCTCGCGGCTCCGCGCACCGGGAAAGTAGAGCGATGTGCCATCTGAACTCCAGGCAACCGCATTAGTGCCGCAGGTCAAGAGAAACTCCCCTGACCCAAGGCTGGCCAGCGCGACGCTGGTGGTTATTCCGAGTGCAATAGCAATGTCAGTGGCACTGACACAATAAACTCCGTCTCGAAGCACACCGAGCCGCAGATAATCCGCAGGCTGATCCCCCTCCCAGCGGGCCACACGCCCGCTGTTGCCAAGCCAGTGCTGATCGTTCCATCCATAAAGCAAGGAAACACACAGAGTGGTGTACATACCTAAAATCAGTAATTGCGGGTTTAATCTCATCCTTTTTATTGTACACCAACAAAAGGTTGTGTGCAAACGCCAAAATTCGGACGGGAACCAACTTTTCGCAACTCACGGAGCAAAACAAATCCTCCGCACTGCCGCCACCACGGCCTCCATTGCGGCGGACTGCTGCTCCATGCTGCGCACCATCTGAAACTGCACTCGGCAACGATCCAGATTCTGGCCTGTGCGGTGGGTCCTGAAATAAACATCGCCACACAGATAGTCGGTTAGAAACCTGATGCCAATGGTCATGGTGATCAGCCGTCCTGAGAATGCCAGCTCCTCCAACTCAGCCTCATTCAGGAAGCCGGCCTCTGGGAGATACCCCCGTACTAGCGCCTCAAACACATCAATTCGGGTGCCTGCCAGGGAGAGATCTCGCTCATCCTCGGCTGAAGCCGCTGCGGCGGAGCGCACCATATCGCCGAAATCATAGAGCGCAAGACCGGGCATGACGGTGTCGAGGTCGATCACACAGATCCCTTTGCCGCTGGCATCATCCAGCATCACGTTGTTGATCTTGGTGTCGTTGTGCGTAATTCGCTCAGGAATTTCGCCAGCCTCAAAGCGCCGGATCAGACGACCGCACTCCTCACGCCGCTGATAGACAAACTCAATCTCCGCCTGCACTTCGGCTGCGCGGCCATGCGCATCCTCGGCAATCGCCCGGTCGAGTGCTTCAATCCGTTTGGGAGTGTGATGGAAATCAGGAATTGTTTCGTGCAGTCGCGGCAGCGGCAGATCGGCCAACTGATTTTGAAAGCCGGCAAAGGCGCGCGCTGCCTCATAAGCAAAGCTGTTACTCTCAATCTGATCCCAGGTGCGGGCCTTTTCAATAAAGAGATAGCCGCGCCACCAGTTGCCATCCTCGTCGCGCACATAGGGCAGACCCGCGTTCGACATCAAAACTGTCAGACACCTGCGGCTGGCATCCAGATCATCGGGATCAGCGATTTTACTCCACTGATGCTCGGTCACCCGCAGGATATTCTCCATCAACTGCGCGGGATCTTTAAAGATCGAATGGTTGATACGCTGCAAGAGATAATTTAAGGGGGTGCCAGCGAGGTTCATGGCAACCTTATAGGTGTCGTTAATATGCCCGGAGCCATAGCGCTCAGCTGCAACCACATCACCAAGCAAAGAAAACTGCCGCACAACTGAGCGCAATCTCTCAAAATCAAATTCAACTCTGTTCATAATTTTCCTTAATTGCGTTCGTGTTTCGCACGAACAACATAGTTCATAAACCATCTTTGGCACATTTGCACCAGACGCGCGACTCTCAAGCTTCATCAAAGTGGAACGTGTAGGGTTGGCGGAACTTGTCCGGCGTAGTTCCGCTTGCGGGACGAAGACGGATGAGCCAAACAAAGATCATGAAATCCCTTGGCGTGCCTTTGACGAACAAACACCATGTGTCCGTTAATTGCTTCGTCCTCCTTCGCCAAGGCTACGGCGGACATGCTGGAAGCAACTCTACACCCCATGGCGCGTTTTTCATGAACTGAATCATAATCCTAATCAAGCTACGACCGACACTGCTGTGCGACCCGCCTTCCAGTCGTTCGGCGTGGCATGCGATCTTGGTGGACGATTGGGATCATGTGGGAGCTCGTCCACCAGCATCGTCGCCGCTATCGTCAACCAAAGGCGCAGCCGACCTTTGTAGGTCCGGTTTCCAACCGGAGATGTCCGATTGGAAATCGGACCTACGTTGCTCGCGCACTATCGCACTCGCGCACTTCTTCACTCCGCGCCACGCGCGGATCTAGTCGCCTAGCCGGAAATCTGCGCCAGCACCTCTGCCTTAAACTGCTCAATCAGATCAGAGACAAAATCCGCGATAGAGAGAGAATCATCAGCCATCAGCGGTGTCATATCCATGGCAAAGCTCAACGCATCTGACTGATCCACATTATGGGATTCAAAGAAGGTCGCGTGTGCAGTACGGCGTCCGGCAACAGCCAGGTCATAGCGTTTGCCGCCTGTGATCTGTGAATCAAATATTCCGGAGAGCGCGGCGGAGATATTGGTGCGCTCGCTCACATCCAGCACTACCTTGAGAGAGTCTGGCAACCAGTCCAGATCACGCCAGATTTCGCACCCTAATACCTGACTAGGGCGCTGAGAGGGCTCCAGCCTACGCAGAGCCTTGATCAGTGCGCGGCAGACCCCCACATGGGTGGCATGTTTATCCGCAGGGTTATGGGTGTAAACCACCTGTGGCCGTGCTGCAATCAGGATGTTATAGAGATCCTCGACAACCTCACTCTGATCTTCCCCCTTGACAGCGGAGCTAGGATAATCGAGCTGCAACTGGGCCCCGTATTGACCCAAGATCGCCGCATTCCTCTGCTCCAAGCAGCGCACAGCGCACATCTCTTCATCAGTGTAAGCGGCATAGATGCCAGAGCGTGAGCTTCCGGCGCCATTGGTGACTGTGGCACCGCTGAACCATTGATCTTGCACGCCAAAGCATGTCAAGATTCCATGCATGGCCATAAATTCGAGGTCATCCTGATGGGCGCCAACACCCAGATGGGTGGTGCGTGACAACGCCTCAACCTGCTCCATGCCATCAGGCACAAAAAAATCAGCATTTTTCCTATTTAATTTCATCGTTGTGTCAATCTCCTTTTAGGGTTCTATTTTACGAGACTACAAGCTACAAGCTACAAAAAAACTGGGGATAATCGTAACCTGTTGCAGAGATTATGCCAAGCAAAAACGTTCTAAAAGCTGCCATGCAATAATTATAGTTGCCGCAACTCCTGCTTTTCAGCTATGCTCTTAGGCAGGAATGAAACAGAAGTAATGTGCATTTGACCTTTAAACCTTTAAATAGAATTGAAAGTGATAATGAAGTAGTGCAAGCATCCTGCTTGCAGATAAAGTTTTTAGTGAAGCTGACGCTAAAGAAACTCATCAGCAAACCACCATGAAATATTCAAAATTAATTGTGATCCACGCCCTCTGGGCCATCTTATGCGCATCGGGCGTATGGGGAGCAACTGCAGAGCTGAGTGTCGCCTCGCTTAACCCAATTCTTACCGATCTTGCACGCCAGATTGGGGGCGAGCGGATCACGGTGATTGAGTTGATGCGAGCAGATGAGAACCCACATGCCTATACCCCCACCCCCAGGCAGCTGCAGGCAGCTCAGCAGGCCCAGCTTATTCTCGCCTCAGGCAAAGGGCTGGAGAGTTATCTACAGGACATCCGTGATAACCTGAGCGCAGGGCAGCGGCTGCTTGATGTTGGCGCAACAATCCCCTCATTGATTGCAGAGCACAGCGACTGCGGCCATGATCACCACCATCACAACGCAGTTGACCCTCACTGGTGGCATAGCATCAAAAACATCAAACGCGCCATGCGAATCATTGCAACCGCCTTGGCTGAATTGGCCCCGCAGAACTCGGAGTACTTTAACACACGGCGGAGTGAATACAACCGCACGCTGGACCAACTGGAGCGTTGGGCCAGGAAAGAGCTTGCTCAAATCCCCCGTTCTGAGCGAGTTCTGACAACTGCCCACAACTCATTTGGCTACTTCTGCCGGGATTTCGGCTTTGAGACAGCCCCTATTCTGGGCCTCTCATCTGAAACAACCCCTGAACCGCGGCAGATCACCGAGGTTGTCAAAACCGTGAAGTTAAAAAACATCAAGGCGGTGTTCCCCGAAAAAAATGTCAACCCCAAAACAGTCGAGACCATTGCGCGCGAGACTGGTATCCGACTCGGAGGGTACCTCCTGGCAGGCAGCCCGGAAAAGGAGCACCCAACCTATGAAGCCATGTTCCGCCACAATGTTTCAACCATTGCCAAAGCACTCGCGCCAATGGAAACCCATGCGCACTGATAAAGGAAATTTAAAACTGTGAGAGGCAGCCCTATTAAAGAGTGGATTATGTTTTCAGTGCTCTGGCTTCTGCTGGTCATACCAGCCATCAAGCTGACCCTAGGCCAGAGCCATCCACCGCACCCTGCGCAGACAACCGCATCTGTGACTGAGTGCTCTGTACCAGCTACTGCTGTGATCCGCTATACCGGCGCCCCCTCCCAGTTCAGGGTTCTCCAGCAAGGCAAGGTGCTATGCAGTAGCAATACCCCCTTGCCAGGCGGGAGCGAATACCAGTTCACTCTGCAACTGACCGAGAACAGCGCCGAGCTCAACTTGCAGGCTGATTGGCCCGATAATCAGGAACACGTGTTTGAGATTGAACTCATCGTCGATAACCTTGAGGAGCAGCGCGCTCGGCGCTGGGCACAGAAAAAACTCGACGACGTAGTAAGCTTCGAGTGGTAAAACGAAGTTTGTTGTACAGGCTTTCCGTGTTCGGCGTAGTTACGAAGCGCGAAGACGGAAGGCTGTTTCGAAGCGGGTTATTGAGACGTTACTGTAAAAGTGATAATGGAGTAGTGCAAGCATCTTGCTTGCAGAAAACATTTTCAGTCAACATGGTTTTAAGGACCGACATGTTTGCCTTGCCCTTTGGTAAGGGCCTATAGCCGACCAGAGAACAAAGAGCACGCTGAAGCGTGAACAACAAACAGCTACTGCGTTTTGAGAGAATAATAATCAATGAACCACTCCGACCATAGATTGACAGTCAAGAACGTACATGTGCATTACGGCGCGGTGTGCGCGCTACGCGATGTCAGCTTTGAAATCTGCTGCGGCAGCGCACTGGCGCTGATCGGTGCCAACGGATCTGGCAAAAGCACTCTACTCAAAACCATCATCGGACTTGTGAACCCACAACAAGGCGAGGTGCTCTGGTGCGGCAACCGGGTGACGCGCCACCGCTATGAGATCGCCTACCTGCCGCAGAAAGAGGATATTGACTGGAATTTTCCCCTGACTGTGCGGGCCCTGGTGGAGATGGGGCGCTACTCGCGTCTGGGCTCATTCAAACCCTTTGCCGCGCACGATCACGCGGTTGTTGATCAAGCTCTGGAAGAGATGCAGATCACACAGCTGTGCAAAAGGCAGATTAACTCACTCTCCGGTGGACAGCAGCAGCGGGTCTTTATCGCCCGGGCGCTGGCACAGGAGCCACATGTGCTGTTGCTTGATGAGCCCTTGAATGGCCTTGACCGTCCCTCGCGCGAGACACTCGCGGGACTGATGCGAAATTTGGTGAGTAAGGGAAAACTGATCATCGCCGCGCACCATGATATAGCGGAGACTGCGGAGATATTTGACTCGGTTCTGTTGCTCAAGCGCCATCTCGTGGCCTACGGGGCGGTGGATGAGGTCTTGACCCCTGAAAATTTAACCAAGGTTTTTTCATGATTGCGGATATTGCCGATGTTCTAAGTTACAGTTTCAACCAGCGGGCGCTGCTCGCCGCTGCGATGATCGGCTTTCTAAACGGTTTCTTCGGCGCCTACATTGTCCTGCGCAAAGCCTCGCTTTTCGCCGGAGCACTCTCGCACACCCTCTTCCCGGGCATCGCTCTGGCCGCTCTGATCAGCGGCATCAATCCCCTGAGTGCGCTGATTGGATCGGTCTTCACCGCCCTGGTCGTCGGGGTGGGGGCGCAGCGTGTCTCGCGGCAGACCCGCATTGATATCAACACCGTGCTGGCCATCTTCTGGACAACCGCCTTTGCCGGCGGATTGCTGCTTCTCAAATCGTTGAATCAATATGTGAACATTGAGCACTACCTCTTCGGCGATATTCTCAGCGTCTCTAACTTTGACATCTGGTTTATTCTGATTGTAGGCTACCTGGCCGCATCTATTGTCATTCTCCTGCAGCGTAAGATTATCATTATGGCGTTCTCCACCGATGGGGCCACTGCTCAGGGGATCGACGTTCGGACCCTTGACTATCTGATGGCGGGCGTTCTGGTGATCGTGATGATCACCTCGCTGCAGGCAGTGGGCACCATCCTGACGCTCGGACTGCTGGTCGCCCCCTCGGCCATCATCTCACTCTTTGTCAACTCGCCACGCCGCATGCTCTGGGGTGGCGGAGTGCTGGGCGCGCTGCTGTCATCGGTTTGCATCTTTCTCTCCAATATTTTCAACATTCAAACCGGCGCGCTGATTGTGCTGCTACTGGGCGGAGTGTTTTTAGGCGCGGCTCTATTCAAAGCAGCTTTCACCTTACGTGACCACACGAAAAAGTGCGATGCGGTTGTGGAGTAGGACATATCGGGTTTGACGCTGATTGCCAAAATTGGCATATTTTGTCCTGATAAAGGTCACAGGGATTCGTTCAGCCTACCTGCGGCCGCGGGTAGAAACGATAATATACAAAAACAAATAAATAACTGACACGGCCATTGACATCACCGGACACTTCTGTAACAATGTGAACCATCATTCACATGGAGAAGGTTATGGCTGCCGAAAAACAAACTACTGAAGTCCGCCAAGATGAGATCGCCCGGGCCGCGCTGGAGCTGGTCGGCACAGGGGGGATGAAAGGGCTGAGCATGGCGGCGATTGCCCGCAAGGTCGGCATTGTACCCTCCGGCATCTACCGGCACTTCCGTAGCAAAGACGATGTAATCGACGCGATCCTTGACTATCTCCAACGCGGGCTGAGCGGCAATGTCCGCGCCATTGCCCATCTGGAGGGAACCGCCGTGGAACGCCTTTGCTTCCTGCTGATGAAACACATCAATCTGGTTCGCCAAAACAAATCGATTCCCGTGGTGGTTTTCTCAACAGAGGTCTACAACGGCAATCCCGACCGACGCGTAAAACTACTGGGTATCATTGAAGCCTACCTGGCCGAGATTGCAGCCATGGTCGCCCAGGGACAGCGTGAAGGATCGATCCGCGAAGCGCTGGATCCGAAAGCGGTGGCCATTATGTTTATGGGGCTCGTCCAACCCTCAACCATACTCTGGCATCTCAGCGCGGGCGAGCACGACGCCATGCAGCAGGCCGAAACAGCGTGGCCAATCTTTCGCAGCGCTATTGAGCGTAAGACCACGGTAGCAAATAAGCAGGAGACACTATGATTAGAATCGATTTATACACAAACAGCCTCGCGCAGCAATCGGGCACACCTTTTTTTACCCGTGATGTGACTGTTTATTCACAAGGAGAAATACAATGAAAAAGATAAGGCTAGTAATTCTGATCCTCGTGGCATCCGGTGCCACTGTGTTCGGAGTCTGGTACATGCGCAATGCGGAACGAGAGGATCCAGATGTCATCCGTGTGTCGGGGAACATTGAAGTAACCGCCGCGCAAGTGAGCTTTAAAATCCCGGGCCGCGTTGTGCAACGGCTGGTTTCCGAAGGCGAAAGCGTAACCAACGGTCAAGTTGTCGCGTTCCTCGACAAAACGGAACTGGAACAGGAAGCCGCCATGCGTCGGGCTGATGCCCAGACCGCACTGGCTGTGCTGGCCGAATTGGAGGCCGGAACGCGTCCTGAGGAGATTGAGCAAGCCGTGGCAGCTCTGGAAATCGTCCGCGCCGAGGCGCAGCGTGTGGAGGGTGAGTTTGCCCGCCAGCAAGAGCTGTTCACGCAGAAGGTTATTTCGTCGCGCGAGTTTGAAGCAGCGCAAGCAGCGTCCAGCATGGCCTCCGCCAAGGTGCGCGAAGCTGAGGCGCGGCTGACGCTACTTCAAAAAGGCCCGCGCGAGGAGACTATCCGAGCGGCGCGCTCCCGCGTGGAACAGGCTCAACAGGCTGTGGCGCTCGCTGAAACCCGCCTCGGATACACCACGCTACGCACATCGCTGAGCGGGATTGTCCTGGCCGAAGGGATTGAGGATGGCGAGTATGTGGTTCCAGGAACTCCGGTGGTGACTGTTGGCGACCTCAGCCAGGTCTGGCTGCGCGCCTACATCAATGAAACGGATTTGGGACGGGTCAGGATCGGACAGAGGGTCCAAGTCTCAACAGACACCTATGTTGGAAAATTTTACGAAGGGAGCTTGTCATTCATCGCCTCGCAAGCGGAGTTCACGCCCAAGAACGTGCAAACCACCAAAGAGCGTGTGAAACTGGTGTACCGCATTAAGGTGGATCTAGCCAACCCCAACCAGGAGCTGAAACCAGGCATGCCGGCTGATGCCGACATTAAAGCGCCTTAGTCGCTTAGGCGACTAGAAAAAACAATGAATTGTTCTTTCCAAAAAAGTCGTTTATCGAGGGTTTAGTGTAGTAGTCGCTCTATGAGCGACACATGCCGCTCATAGAGCGGCTACTGCATCCGATGCTGGCCGACGATGTTGGCCGACGATGTTGGTGGACGATGTTGGTGGACGATTGGGATCATGCGGGGCTCGTTCCCCAGCATCGCCGCCGCTATCGCAAACCGAAGAGGCGGCTGAACTCAGTAGGTCCGGTTTCCAACCGGACATGTCCGATTGGAAATCGGACCTACGTGACTGTCCGATTGGAAATCGGACCTACGTGACATGTCCGATTAGAAATCGGACCTACGTGACTGTCCGATTAGAAATCGGACCTACGTGACTGTCCGATTGGAAATCGGACCTACGTGACTGCCCGATTGGAAATCGGACCTACGTGACATGTCCGATTAGAAATCGGACCTACGTGACTGTCCGATTGGAAATCGGACCTACGTTGCTTACGCACAAAACATGCGACCGCCTCTCTCGCGCACTTTAACACTCCGCGCCCAGTGCGCGGGTTTAGGAGTTACAATGGATGCCATTCGAACAGAGAACCTGACAAGAAGCTTCGGAGATGTACTGGCTGTGGACCGGCTGACTCTCTCCGTGGCCAAAGGCGAGCTTTTCGGTCTCGTGGGGCCGGATGGCGCGGGCAAGACCACCACCATGCGTCTGCTCACCGCGATTATGGATCCGACAGCTGGCGATGCCTGGGTCGCGGGCTACCACTCGGTGCGCGAGGCAGATGCAATCAAAGACTCGATCGGGTATATGAGCCAGCGCTTTGGTCTCTATCCTGATTTGTCGGTCATGCAGAACGTGGACTTCTATGCTGACATTTATGGGGTGCCGCGGCGTGGTCGGAGCGAGAAGGTCGACGATCTGCTCGCTTTCAGCAATCTCACGCCTTTCAAGAAGCGCCTGGCCGGCAAGCTCTCCGGCGGTATGAAACAGAAGCTGGGACTCGTCTGTGCGCTCATTCACACGCCTAAGGTACTTTTTCTTGATGAACCCACAAATGGTGTGGACCCGGTTTCGCGGCGTGATTTCTGGCGCATTCTTTACCAGCTGGTACGTGATGGGGTCACGATCTTCGTCTCAACGGCCTACCTCGACGAAGCGGAACGCTGCGCGCGGCTGGCCCTCATTCATCAGGGTCGGCTGCTGGCGCTGGGCACACCGGAAGAGGTAAAGCAAATCATGCGCGACTTGATTCTGGAGTTGCGCATCGCTGATCCGCGCCGCGCCGCGGCGTTGTTGCGTGCCGAACTGCCTGAGTGCTCGGTCGGACTTTTCGGTGATCGCGTACATGTGGCAACGCGCGAGTTGGCTGCCACCCAGGCAAGTGCCGAGTCGATCCTGCGCACTGCAGGCATCAGAATCGACTCTGCGCGGACAGTGCCGCCCACACTCGAAGATGTTTTTGTTTCCGTACTCGCTCAGGAGGAAGGAGGTGCACGTCATGGATAACCAGGATCACGCAGTTGTTGTTAAAGATCTGGAGAAGCGCTTCGGCTCCTTCGTGGCGGTGAACCGCGTATCTTTTGAGGTTAAAAAAGGGGAGATTTTTGGCTTTCTGGGTCCCAATGGCGCTGGCAAGTCGACTACTATCCGCATGCTCTGCGGCATCCTCGCCCCCTCGGGCGGCGCCGGCACAGTCGCGGGCCTCGACATCCGCACGCAGCAGGAGAAGATCAAGTCCAACATCGGTTACATGAGCCAGAAATTTTCGCTCTACGAAGACCTGACCGTAGAGGAGAACATCGACTTTTATAGCGGCATCTACCTGATTCCGAAGGCGAAGAAGCAGGCGCGCAAGGATTGGGTGCTTCAGATGGCCGGCCTTCGGGAGCATCGCCATTCACGGACAGGCACTCTCTCCAGCGGCTGGAAACAGCGGCTCTCCCTGGGCTGCGCCATTCTGCACGAGCCGCCTGTCATCTTTCTCGATGAACCCACCTCCGGCGTGGATCCCATCAGTCGCCGTCAGTTCTGGGACTTGATCTACGAACTTGCCAGCAAAGGGGTCACCATCTTCGTGACCACGCACTACATGGATGAAGCAGAGTACTGTGATCGTATTGGCCTGATCTACCGTGGCGAGTTGATTGCCTTGGGCGCGCCCGCAACGCTCAAGACGGAAACCATGCAGGAGGATGTCATCGAACTCCTGTGCGACCAGCCACAGGATGCCATGGGTTTTATCGAGCACCTCCCCGAGGTCAAGGAAACAGCACTCTTTGGACGCGGCCTGCACATCGTGGCTGAGGACGCGAACGCGGCCATCCCAGCCATCACAACGGTCCTACAAGAAAACAACTGTGCGATTGATCGTATTGAGCAGATCGTGCCTTCGATGGAGGACGTATTCGTCTCCCTGATCGAGGCGCAGGACCGACTCGAACAACCACAAAAGGAGGTACACGGATGAAACTGTACCGCGTCTGGGCGGTTGCCCGTAAGGAATTTATCCACATCGTGCGCGACCCGCGCAGCCTAGGCATGGCGATTGTCATCCCCATGCTGCTCCTGGTGCTCTTCGGTTACGCGCTGACGCTGGATGTCGACAATGTGCCGGTCGTGGTGTGGGACCAGAGCAACACCCAGGCCAGCCGCGAGTTTGTCAGCCGCTTCGACGGCTCTCACTACTTTAGCATCCGCGCATATGTCCGCAATTACCGCGAGGTTGAGCACGCCATCGACTCAGGGACAGCGCTGGCGGCGCTGATTGTGCCCGTGAATTTCGCTGATCAGCTTGTGGCAGGGCAAGAGGTTCCTGTGCAGATGATCGTGGATGGCAGCGATGCCAACACCGCAACTATTGCCATGGGATACGCCCGTGTTGTGGCGTTCATCTTCTCGCAGCAGATCGCAGTGGGTGAGGTTCAGCGGATGGGCGGCAAAGCCCTGGCTGCGCCGATTGAGGTGCGACCGCGTGTCTGGTTCAATGCCGACATGGAGTCGCGAAACTACATCATCCCAGGTCTGATTGCCGTGATCATGATGGTTATCGCGGCCTTGCTGACCTCCCTGACAGTTGCCCGCGAATGGGAGAGCGGGACCATGGAGCAGCTCATCTCTACCCCTGTTCGCGGTCCCGAGCTGATCCTCGGAAAACTCCTGCCCTACTTTGCGATCGGCATGCTGGACGTGCTGCTGGCAGTACTGATGGGCGAGTTTATCTTCCAGGTTCCCCTGCGCGGCAATGTGGCCTTGCTGTTCGGCATGGCAGCGATCTTCCTGGCTGGCTCGCTCTCGCTGGGCATACTGATCAGCATTGTCACCAAGAGCCAGCTGCTGGCCAGCCAGTTGGCTATGGTGCTCACATTCCTGCCCTCGTTTCTGCTCTCTGGATTCATGTATGCGATCGATAACATGCCGCGGCCCCTGCAGATCATGACCCACCTGATTCCAGCTCGCTACTTCGTGGCACTGTTGAAGGGCATCTACCTGAAGGGCATTGGCCTTGAAGTCATGGCAATGGAAGCTGTGTTGCTAGCATTCTTTGGGGTTGTGGTAATGACAGTTGCCAACGTTAAATTCAAGAAGAAGGTGGCAACATGAACATTGAACGTATCAAACGTATGTTAGTAAAGGAGTTCATCCACATCTTTCGCGACCCAAAGATGAAGGGCGTGATTTTCCTGATGCCGATTATTCAGGTGCTGGTTTTTGGTTACGCCGTGACCACTGACGTGAAGAACGTTGCCACAGCAGTTTTCGATCTCGACAACAGCATCGCCAGCCGCGAGCTGGTCGCGCGCTTCGAGAACTCCGGCTACTTTGACGTGGTGGCCCACCTGCAGAACGACGTTCAGGTGCGCGAGGCACTAGACCGCGGAAAAATACGGACGGTGTTGCGTATGAACAAAGGGTTCGAGCAGGAACTCCGGGCTGGCCGCATGGCCCAGCTCCAGGTGCTGCTGGACGGCACAGACTCCAATACCGCCGGTATTGTTCTGGATTACAGCGCGCGCATTGCCGGCGAGATTTCACAGGCGATTCTCATCACGCGCCTATCGCGCATCAAAGGTCTATTTAGCCCGCCTGCTGGCGTTAACATCCAGACACGCGCCTGGTTCAATGAAAACCTCGAGAGCCGCAACTTCTATGTGCCGGGCGTGATCGCCATCCTAGTGATGCTGATCACCCTGATGCTGACGAGCATGGCCGTAGTCCGCGAGAAAGAGGTTGGCACCATGGAGCAGATCATGGTCACCCCGATTACACCAGCCGAATTTATTCTCGGCAAGAGCCTGCCGTTCGCCTTGATCGGCTTTGCCGACGTGATCGTCATCACGCTGATCGGTGTCTTCTGGTTTGAGGTTCCCATTCGCGGCGATCTAGCACTGCTGTTTCTGGCTACCGCGTTGTACTTGATGACCACGCTCGGCATTGGACTGCTGATTTCAACTGTCAGCCAGACCCAGCAGCAGGCCATGATGAGCACATTCTTCTTCTACTTTCCAGCTGTCCTGCTCTCTGGCTTCATGTTTCCCATTGCCAATATGCCACAGGTGATCCAATGGCTCACGACACTCAATCCGCTGCGCTATTTTCTGATCATCATACGAGGTATTTTTCTCAAGGGTGTCGGGCTTTCCGTGCTGTGGCCGCACATGTTGGCACTCGCGGTCATGGGTGTTTTAACGCTCTGGGCCGCAATGCGGCGCTTTGATAAGACCATGGCGTAGGAAACAGAAGACAGAGGTTAGAACGTAGGTCCGATTTCCAATCGGACATGTCCGGTTGAAACAGAGTCCGGGTCAGGCAGCAATGCCACCGAGTCACCTGGTCACCAAGTCACCAGGTCAAAAAAACAGCTTGTGGCCTGGACTGCGGAGCAACTTGCAAGCCTTGCCGATCGATGTAGTAGCCGCTCTATGAGCGGCATTGCGCCCCGCGTTTCACTGCAAGCCAGCTTGCATGCAGGGCATAGTTGCGCTTGCGAAAGTTTACGACAAAGTTAAAAAACACATGAGAACACCTGAAACCATTTGAAGTTACAGGCAAGAGGAACAAACAAATGAATATACACACAAATCTTCACAAGTTTTTTAGAAAAAGACGACCGGCTGCCACTTTATGGTTAGTAGCCTGCAGCCTGTACTGCGCAGCAACGGGTTCAGCCCAAGAACTAACAGCAGAGATCGCCGCGACCAACCGCCTGACACTGAGCGACTGCAGCCGTCTCGCGCTGGCGCAGAGTCCCCTGCTCAAATCCAGCACGGCGGAGCAGGCGGCCTCGCGCGAGGCTGTGGGCGAAGCGCGCGCACCCTATTATCCAACGCTCGGCGTCCGTAGCGGGGTCAGCCGCTGGCAAAGCCACGCTTTCATGCCGAACGGTTTCACTGCATCCGGGGTCTCCTCGACAGTCGGCCCCACGGACGACTGGAGTGCAGGGGGGTTTGCCCGCTACGTGCTCTACGATGGCGGAGTGCGTCGGGCCGGGCTTGATGCTGCCAAGGCGGCGCGCTCTACCAGCAGCGCAAACAGTGAGATCACCACCCTCAGCGTACTCTATGATGTGCATCAGGCGTTCTATGAACTCGCTGTTACCATGGAGTTGCTGACTGTGGCTGAAAAGAGCTTGGCCAATGCCGAGTCCCATTTTGGTGCCGCCAAAGACCGCCAGGCTGTTGGCGATACCACTGAAGCCGATGTTCTACGCGCTCAGGTCGAAGTGGACAACGCCAAGGCCGAACTCATTCGCGCCAAGACCATGATCCGCACGGCCAAAGGCGACCTCAACATCGCAATGGGATTACCCGCCGAGTTGCCGACCGATATAGTTGTCGATATTGCCTTTGCCACTTGTTCCAATGCGATAGAGGTCGCCGTGCTTGTGCAACAAGCTCTTGAGGCCCGACCGGAAATCAAGGCACTGCAAAGTGCAGTTGCAGGCAGTCGACACCAGGTGCAAGCTGCCAAAGCTGCCTATCGCCCCAAGGTGTATACAGAGGGCAGCTATGGCTGGCGCGATGACGACAGTTCACTTGATGACGAGGCGTGGTCTATCGGTGTCATGATTGAGTTCACTGCTTTCGACGGGTTTTCCAAACGCCACACGCTGGCCCGGGCCCGGGCCGAGGCAGCCAAGGCAGAAGCCGTGTTGGAACGGGTCAGACTTGTTGTTCGCAGAGATGTCTGGGCCGCCTTTGCCCGCGTTCAGGAGTCCGCAGAGCTGGTCCATGCGACGGCAACGCAGGCCCAGCATGCCGAAGAGAGTCTGCGCCTGATGTCTGCCCGTTACAAGGTCGGGGCGGTGACGGTCACGGATCTTCTGGATGCGCAGACCGCACTCACCGCCGCGGATGTCCAGCATGTCCAGGCCCGTTGGGGCTGTCAGCATGCGCAGGCGACCTTGCGGCGTGCCACAGGCACACTGACTGGCGGAGAGTAGGGAGCTGCCGTTGGCATGGGAGTAAGACGATGATGTGCGACGATGTTGGTGGACGATTAAAAACCCACGCCATTGAAAATCGTCCACCAGCATCGTCGCCGCTATCGTGAACCGGCGGCATTGCCGCACTGGATAAGGATTGTGATTAAGATTGTGATTAGGATGTGCATCCTTCCTAATCGCAGTCCTCATCACAATCCTAATCAACCAGCGATGATCTGGGATGGGCGAAAGAGACAAAGATTGAGATTAGGATTAAGATAAGGATTCTATCCCTCCTTATCCCAGTCCTAATCGTAATCCTAATCAAACAACGGTGGTTTTCAGTTATGCGAGACTAGTGACACGTCACTAGAAAAAATCGAAGTTACAGGCAAGCCCGCCGCGCATCGCGCCGCGAAAAAACGATGAGGTAACTTGACCAAGGGGCTGTAAAAAACAAGGATTGAGACAAGGTTCGAGCCACAGCACACACGCAGAGTTTTTTTACAGCGCTCTGCATCGTGTTAATTATCAGCTGTAAAACAAAAGGAGAAGAACAATGAAGAACGTATTCGAAAATATTCCATATGCAGAGACCCAGATGGGTCGTCGGCAGCTCGTTAACGAGAAACACCTGCTTGTTATGCAGGTCGCGCTAAAGCCTGGCCAACAGGTTCCGCAACACAACGCCAACTCGAATGTCCATTTACTGGTGATTGAGGGTCAGATCATTGTGACGTTGGCAGGCAAGGATACCGAAGCTGTCAAGGGGAGTCTACTCCCCGTGGCCTTCAGGACTCTCATGAGCATTCGGAATGACTCCAAGGTGAGTGCCTCGTTCCTGGTTTTCAAGTGCCCAAACCCAAGTGAAATGGAGCTCTAAACCAGTAGTGAGGCATCTAGTCGCTTAGGCGACTAGAAAAAACAATGAATTGTTCTTTCCAAAAAATTGTCGATCATAGCCTGTAGCGCACTTGCGCCTGCCGCGCGACTTGCAGGTTTTATTAAAGTTGAAATGTATAGGGTTGGCGGCACTTGTCCGGCGTAGTTCCGCTTGCGGGACGAGGCGGGATGAGCCAAGCAAAGATAATGAAACCCTTTGGCGCTGGCATTGCCCAAAATTTATTCGCCAGAGCGTTGTGGAGTTCGCCGGCAAATCAATTGTTTACAGCGAATGGGCCAGGATTTACTATGAAGAACAGATAAAGCGGGGCAAGGGTCATCATGCAGCAGTCCGGGCCCTGGCGTACAAGTGGATTCGTGTCATTTTTTATTGCTGGAAACAAAAAGCAGCCTATGATGAAAAAACGTATACTGCATCCCTTAGTCACCATGGTTCATGGATCGCAGATAAACTAAAGAAAACAGCTTAAAAATGATTGTTACACTTGACAGACCAGCTCAGATGTCTGCGTGCTACGCACAGGCAGGCACCAATTTTTTGCCACTGAGACACTGAGGGTCACAGAGGGTACGCTAGGTTATTTTTTAGGTCGAGGTAACCTGGCAATGGTTGCCAATCGAAGAGGAGTTTAACGGAAGTTCAATAAGCCTCTCCGGGTAAGGTCTAGTCAACCGCCCGGTAGTGGAAAGACTAAATCGGACATAGAGCCGAATAAGAAAGGAAACGAGTCCGACGAGGTGAAGGGTGTAGCCCTGAATCTGAAACATAGCTCCGAGAAAAGATTGAAATTTGGGATTGTGCCGACCTCTTTTACCTGAGTGCAGGCCAAGCGGTAAACACGAGAATGACGAGTGTAAGCCGATACCCCGGGGTCTAAGACAGCATCGAGTGGGACAACGATTGGCAATTAACCAGGCGAGTAGCGTAACGGCTCTTGGGGAATAAACCGCAATGGAAGTACCCGAGTACACTGACCAATGTTAAAAGAGGGCACGGATAGGAGAAAAGGCACTCAAGGAAAAGGAGCTGGTTTTCACCACTCTTTATCATCACATATGTGATGTTGATAATTTGAGGGCCTGCTAGAGAATTTCCACCCTGCGCCCATTTATTCTTAGTCGTCCGGCGGCTAGCAGGCGCAGTGCCTCAGGATAGGCGATGTGTTCTTCAACCTGAATCCTGGCGTGCAGGGATTCGTAGGTGTCGTCCGGCAGAATCGGAACAGGGCGCTGAATAATGATCGGGCCGGTGTCAGTGCCCTGATCTACAAAGTGAACCGTACACCCAGCCAATTTGGCCCCATAGTCGAGTGCCTGTTTCCAGGCGTGGATGCCTGGGAAGGCTGGTAGCAAGGCCGGATGAATGTTGATGATGCGGGCTGGAAATGCCTGCAGCAAGCCAGGCTTGACAATGCGCATGAAGCCTGCCAGCACAACCGTGTCAACCCCGTGCTGGCGCAGAATCTGGACACAATCTTGCTCAGCCTTGTCATCCAACTTTGTTTTGTAAGGTGCGCAGTCAATCCACTGGCAGGGGATCTGGTGCTGCTTGGCGCGCTCAAGAATCTTAGCATCTTGAACATCGGACAAAACAACCCTGATCTCAACGTTCAGCCTATCTGCCTGAATGGCATCCACAATTGACCCCATGTTGGAGCCGGAGCCGGAGCCTAAAACACCAATTTTAAGAGTTGTCGCTGGTTTGTTCATGTGTGCTGCTGACTGTCTTGTGATTTGTAAATTGTAAACTGTCACTTTTGCGCCTGCCACGCGGCATGCAGGCTTCATCTAAGTTTAAAGTGTAGGGTTGGCTCTGTGAGCCAAACAAAGATAATTAAATCCTTTGGCGCGCCTTTGACGAACAAACACTTGGTGTCCGCCAATTGCTTCATCCGTCTTCGCCAAGGCTACGCTGGACACGGTAGAAGCAACTCTACACCCCATGGCGCGCTAAATCATAATCGTAGTCAAGCTACGGCTGACGATGCTGTGCGACGATGTTGGTGGACGATTAAAAAGTCCGCCCTTGGAAATCGTCAACCAGCATCGTCGCCGCTATCGTAAACCGAAGGCGCAGCCGACCTCAGTAGGTCCGGTTTCTAACCGGACATGTCCGATTGGAAATCGGACCTACGTTGCTTCCGCGCCAATGGACCACTTCTACATGCGCGCACTTCTTCACTCCACGCCCCGCACGGACTTAGACCCCTTGCGGGGCGCAAAAAATAATTATTTATTTTTTAAGAGCGCCATCAAGTTTCTTGTTCAGATCTTTTGCGCCACTTGCCATATCTTTTTCGGCCTGCTTAGCTGCATCTTTCAGCTTCTCTTCCGCTGTCTTTTCTTTACAGCCGCTAACTGCAACGGTCGCTACTACCAGCAATGCCAGAACGATCAATCTCTTCATAACTACTCTCCTTTGTTTTTTTGTTTAAATACCATAGAGATCTATGGCAATAAGGTTAATATTATACATGAAACTAAAGCAATAAATCAATACCCTCTTTTGCGACCAAGGTGCAAGGGCGCATCTGTGAATCGGTGCATATTACCGGATAACCTTCAAAGTCATTGTTGTCCACCGCATAGCGGAGGACATACTTATATTGCAACCAAAGTAAATCCGCCGTTACACGGTGGATTATTGCATCGATTCGCAGGTGCGCCCAAGTGCAAGGCTTAAGTTTAGAAGAGTTAAAAAGTAGCACAGCCGTCTCGGCTGTGAATTCCGTTCTAAACACAGGCGGGACGCCTGTGCTACTTTAAAAATAACAAGCTTCGTTTTCCCAAACGCGCAGCGTTTGTTACTAAAACAGCGGGCTCTTAATCACAAATTTTTTTGTGAGGGCGAAAATCTACCACACATCACACAAACTCTTTTGGTTGCGGCGACTAGCTGCTTTAGTTGAGGTTGGTTATAACTGCTTTAATGCGGCGCACGCCAGCAGAAGAGGACTCTTCTTTCTTGATTTTGAAGCCGCCTAACTCGCCGGTTGTTTCGGCATGTGGCCCTCCGCAGACCTCCATGCAGAAGTCGCCCGCTGAATAAACTTTAACCTGTTCGCCGTATTTAGCGGTAAACAAGGCTGTCGCTCCACGCTCTTTGGCCTCTTCGATAGTCATTGCTTCAACCGTGATCGGGAGGTTGCGCTGGATCTGCTGGTTGACTAGATCTTCAACCTGCTGCTTCTCTTCGACGGTCATTTTTTCAGGGTGTGAAAAATCAAAACGTAGACGTTCGGGGGTGATGTTGGAACCCTTCTGGGTGGCATGTTCGCCCAGTACAACTTGCAGTGCTTTTTGAAGCAGGTGGGTGGCTGTATGCAGCCGGGTGGTTGCTTTCGAGTTGTCCGCCAGTCCGCCTTTAAAGGCGTTACCGCCCTGCTTGGATAGCTCTTGGTGCTTTTCAAAGGCCTTGGCGTAGCCCGCATGGTCAACAACCAACCCCCGCTCAATGGCCAGCTCTTCGGTGAACTCCAGCGGAAAGCCATAGGTGTCGTAGAGTTTGAAAGCTGTACGTCCTGAGAGCGTTGTTTGCTGATGGGCAACCAGCGCGTCGGCGACTTTGTCGAACTCGCGCTGACCAGAGGTGAGGGTCTTTTCAAAGCGCAGCTCTTCTGCTGTCAGCTCGGAGATGATGGTGGCGCGGTTTTGTTCCAGCTCTGGATAGACATGTTTGTAATTATCAATCACCAACGCTGCCAGGGCGGCGGTGTAGCCGGTTTCAATCCCCAGTATCTTGGCGTAGCGCACTGAGCGGCGGATCAGCCGACGTAAGACGTAGTTGGCACCCAGGTTGCCGGGTTTGACCCCGCCTTTGGGGTCGCCGAGAATAAATACAGCTGTGCGCATGTGGTCTGCAATAATCCGTTCCGCACGCATGCGCTGCTGGTCATCCTCTGGCTGCAGCGTTGATAGCGTGCGGATTTGAGCCATGAGTGGTGCGAACAGCTCGGTTTCGTAGACTGTGCTGTGGCCGTTCATCATGCAGATGGTGCGCTCCACTCCCATGCCAGTGTCAACATTGCTCTGCGCCAGCGGCTCATAGGTGCCTGCCGCAGTTTTGTTGTACTGCATGAAAACGTCATTCCAGATCTCAATGTATTTACCGCAGTGGCACCCTGGGCGGCAATCTGAGCCACAGCTTTGCAGGCCGGTGTCAATGAACATCTCGGTGTCAGGGCCGCAAGGACCGGTGGTGCCGGCCGGTCCCCACCAGTTATCCGCTTTGGGCAACGCGAAAATTCGTTCATCTGGGATGCCCAGTGATTTCCAGATCGCAATTGATTCAGTGTCGCGCGGGATCTCACCCTCGCCTTCGAAGACGGTGACATAGATCTGATCAGCTGAAAAACCCAGCTCTTGCGTCAAGAACTCAAACGACCAGGTGATGGCCTCTTTTTTGAAGTACTCGCCCAGTGACCAGTTGCCCAGCATCTCAAAGAAGGTCAGGTGGCAGGTGTCGCCCACAGTGTCAATATCCCCAGTACGCACGCACTTCTGGACATTCGTCAGCCGTTGGCCGGCTGGATGGGGTTCACCCAGCAGGTAGGGCACCAGGGGGTGCATACCGGCGGTGGTGAAAAGCACGGTGGGGTCATTCTCTGGTATCAGAGATGCCCCTGAGATAATGGCGTGGCCCTTGGATGCGAAAAAATTGAGATACTTCTCCCGAAGTTGATCAGCGGTCAGTTTCATATTATGGTGATTTACAGTTTTGCGGTGTTAAATAGCCAGCTCTTCATCTATCTGCCAGGGAGATGTATAAGCGCCGACGTTTTATTTAAGCGATAGTGAGATGCTCTTGATCAGCCCTCACTTCTTAGCCTTGGCTGCGCCTGGGGCTGGAACCTCTTTGATCAGCGTGATGATTTTTTCGACCAGCTCCGGATGCTCCCTGAGAAACTCGGTGGCTGCGATTGAGCCCTGCCCGATCTGCTCGGATTCAAAGCTGAACCAAGAGCCGCGTTTGATAACAATGTCGCGTGCGAGGGCGGCGTCCAGCACCGACCCTTCCCAGGAGATGCCGCGGGCGTACAGGATATCAAACTCCGCTTCTGTGAAAGGCGCGGCAACCTTGTTTTTAACCACTTTGACGCGGGTGCGGTTGCCGATCACAACACCGGCTGAGTCTTTGATGGCGCCAATGCGCTGTACGTTGAGACGCACCGAAGCGTAGAACTTCAGGGCTTTGCCACCGGGCGTAGTCTCCGGGTTGCCAAACATGACACCAATCTTCTCGCGGGTCTGGTTGGTGAAAAGGCAGAGGGTTTTTGATTGGGAGATTGAGCTGGTCAGTTTGCGCAGGGCCTGCGACATCAGACGGGCCTGCAGTCCCATGTGAGAGTCTCCCATGCTGCCGTTGATCTCCGCCTGCGGAGTCAGCGCGGCAACCGAGTCGACCACCACCACATCGAGCGCACCGCTTTTAATCAGTTGCTCGGTGATTGTCAGAGCCTCTTCACCAGAGTTGGGCTGAGAGACCAGCATGTCATCCAGATTGACACCGATACGGCGGGCGTAGTTGGGGTCCATGGCATGCTCCGCATCGACAAACGCCGCCAGTCCGCCGCTTTTCTGCGCGTTGGCGATGATGTGCAGGGCCAGGGTTGTTTTGCCTGAAGACTCCTTCCCATAAACCTCAACTACCCGCCCGCGGGGCAGTCCACCCACGCCGAGCGCCAGATCAAGGGAGAACGAGCCCGTGGAAATGACTTCAATGTTTTTGTTGGCGGACTCATCCCCCATGCGCATGATGGCTGCTTCGCCAAATTCTTTGCGGATTTGGTTGAGAACTGCTTCCAATTGGGTGTTTGCTGGTTTTTTTTCGGCCATTGTGCGCTCCTTAAATTTTTACGGTCAATCAAGAGACATATTATATCATAATGCTACCCTCTTTGGGTAGAATACCTCACTCTTCGTTGTCCTCACTGCTCAGGATGGTTTCCTCCTCATCATCTTCAGGAGCGAGCGGGAGTTTAGGCGAGAAATTCTGCTGTTTGAGATTCCATGCGAGCCATCCGCTGAACAGGTCGCCGCTACGGCGGCGGGCAATTCCCGCGCGCACCTGCGAACGCATCATTTCGGCTGAGAGGGCATCACCTGGCTGGCGGTCTTGAACATAGACCATCAGCGACTCTTTGGCACTGGCTGGAATTGCTTTGGAAAGCTCGCCTTTGCGGAGGCTCATCGCTCCGTAGGCCACAGCAAAGCTGTGCTCAAATTTTTGGTCTTGAACGCTGTTGACGCTGTAAGTGATGGAGGTTGAGACATTCATAGCTTTACTGTTGGCAGCTTCCGCAAATGTTTTGCCTTGCTTCATCAGCGCACTGATCTCTTGGTTGAGCTTTTCAGTGTACTCGGTGAAGGAGTCTGAGCGGGCTTTAGCCAGAGCGCGCGGGCGGATCTGACTCAGTACCGCCGTGAACTCAGGGGTGTGGGCCTCAATTTTCTTGATCTGCTGGATGATGTAAATGTAATCAGTGCCGGTTACAATGCCAATGCGGGAGTCTGAGCGCTCTGGATCAAGCTCAAAGGCCGTTGTGCTGAACTCTTCCGGGTTCTGGGCCCAGAAGAGTTTGTCAGAGGCGCTGAACAAGGGCGATGTTTTCACAGCAACCCCTTGGGCGGCAGCAGTCTCTTCCATTACATTGCTAGACATTGCCAGGCGTCCGTAGATTTTAAAGGTGAGACTGGTGCTGGCGCAATAACGGGCCTCATCACGCAACATTACCTTTTCGATCTTGTCTTTGACATCGTCGAACGGCAATGTTTCGGTTGTGTTATTGGTGGTGGTCTGCTGATAGCTTTCGATGTTGCTGTCGTAATACTCCTCCATCTCTGCCTTGGAGACAGAGACGTATGCGATATAGTTGGTTACAGGAACGGCAACGTACTGGACAGAGACCTGCTCAGGCAGGGCGAAGCTCGCTTTATTCTCTTCGTAGAACTTCAGGTAGTCATCATCGGTCAGCTTCATCTCGGCTGCAGCGAAGGTGTTACTGATCACAACGGTCTGCACTGTGAAGATGTCGGTCATGCTGGCGAGTTCATCCTCCAGCTCCATGGGGGACACCCAGTCGGCACTCTGAATCAAAGCGGCGTTTTTCATCAGCGAGATCTGGTGCGCCACCAGTTGCTCATATTTTGTCGGGTTGAGTCCCTGCTGGGCGATGATGTAGCGGTAGCGGTTGATGTCAAAGCCATTGGGCCCTTGAAAGGCGGGGGCTTCGCGTAACGCGCTGCGGATTTCCTCCGCGCTGGCCTGAAGCCCGTTCTCACGGGCAAGGCGGTGTGCGGCTAATTGCTCCCAGGCGCGGCGGTCGACTACAGAGGCGGACATTTCGTTGTCACGGTTCTGACCAAACCCGCGGATGGCCTGCGTGGCCAGCGTGAATTCAGATAGCGTGACCGCCTTGTTGTTGATGGTGCCCGCGTTCTGCCCTTGCTGCGGTGACTTCATGCAGGAGCCGACAGAGACGAAAGCCAGGGAGATGATGATTGCAAAGAATCCCCACAGGATTCGATTGCGGATGAGTCGGTTGAAATGATATATAAACACGTTGTTATACTCGGTTAGTTTAGTTGATTGCGCACTCTGTTATGGTTGGGAAAACCGATGGCTTACGCGCACCAGCGGTCTTGCTGATCATTGTGAAAAAGGATTATAGGAGAGGTTCAGCAACGGGTTCGCTCTTGGGGGCGTCGGGCTTGGCCAGTAGCGGCAGATTATCGTCCAGCCCATCATTATAGGACTGCCTCTCCAGCTCACCGGTTTTCAATATGGTGCGCCCTTCCGCATAGGCGAAACGGTGGCGGGCTAACCCTGTGGGGCTCACAACAAGGGTGGAGATAATGGCGCGTCCTCCCACCGGAGCGTTTTCACGCCATATTTTAACCACAGCCTGGGGCGACATTGAGTAGATTATCGGCTCTTCGCTGCCAGTGGGAAGTTCAATTATGAAATCGCCGGACACCGCGGTTAAGCTCGTGAAGCTGCGGTCAGGAGCGGTTATAATGGTGAGTTTGTTGGCTGCCTGCAGAGTGGGGATAGTATAGTGAGCACCCTCAATCTTCGCCGTGCCTGTGATTGTGGATAATCTGAAGACCTCACTGGTGTCCTCAGTCGTGAGAGAATACGCTCCGCGCCCTGAGACGTTTTTGACGACCGTGTGAGGGGTGCGAACAAAGAAGGTGCCATCAGCGAGGTTGTCACGCAACGTCGTCTTGACTGAACCTGAGATGAGCTTGAGGGTTAGGCTTTCGCAGTTCTCTTTGCAGGCGGTAACCGTCAGTTCTGTGTTTTCCGACAACGCCGCGTTGTCTTCCGCAGAGAAAACCAGAATGCAGCTGCTGTTGGCCGCAGTACGGAAGATCGACCCCATGGGGTAGGCTTTATTGTGTTTGGCGGGCTGGAAGGTGCCCAAATCCGGGTTGTTGACATCACACGCCCCCTGAATATTTACCACACGAATCAGATTCGCGAATTTTACCTCAGGCGCAGAGCCCGGCGAGCCAGCGGGCGCGGCTGGTTTGGCCGCAGGCGGTTCATTTTCCTGGGCATTGGATGTTAACAAAGCTGCCGCAGCGCACATGGCTGCTATTAAAAATCTTCCTTGGTTCATCATGAAGACTACTCCCTACTTACACATGTGTTAAAACAATAAACTATCCGTCATTAAAAGATTATTAAATGATATAATATATGGTCGCTTCCGTCAATTGCTGCTTTGACAAAAAAACGATTTGCCATCGCACTCTGTCTTAGTCACGCTCAGAGGTTGCAGCCTTATTTCTCAGAGACTGTGGGTTTAGGCTCAGCGGCGGTCGCCGGACCCGGCGTCAAAGCTGGTTTAATCGTTTTGGCCGCCTGGTCAGCCATATCGAACAGCGAGCGCTTGGCGCGGGGCTCATAGCGGTCAACCACCTCAGCGAGGTTGGCGATGGTTAATTCCCAGATCGGGTTATCGGCCTTTTCCGCTTTGAGTTCATCCAGCAGTATTTTGGCCTCCTCCTTTTTGCCTTGCAGGGTCAGCACACGGACCTCACCCATCTTGGCTTGCGGATAAAGGAAACTCTCTTTTTTATTTTCACTGATTTTTTTAAACAGAGCCAAGGCCTGATCATTTTTGTTGAGCGCCTCAAGGGCGTGAGCGCGTCCTAGGGTGACAACATCTTCAAAACCCTTAGGAACACCTTTTTTTTCACAGCTTTCATAGGTTTCAAGTGCGTTATCATAGCGTGACGCATCGTAATAGGCTTTGGCGAGGCGTACGCGTGCCGCATTGCCCGGTTTGCTGCCTCCAAATTTAGCGACTACCTCTTCGAGTTCCTCGACAGAGTTGGCTTTGGTCAGCTCAATGTTGGCCTCAGCGAGCTGGCTGTTGCGGTAGTGTACAAAAGCTGCTGCGCCTATCAGGACCAGCACAGTCACACCGGCGGTGGTTAGGAACTGCACACCTTTTTCTTTCCACCAGTCATATAAAGGCAGTAGCTCCTCAGGCAGATTCTCTGGAATCGGCTGAATTTTCACCACTTTGCCTGTGTCATCACTCTTGGCTGTATTCTCTTTCATATTGATTGTCCTTAAAATTACTAAAGAAATGGAATTATGAGCTATAGAGGCCGTTTAAATCAAGAACAAAGCGCCGATTTAACATTTTATAAAATAATTCAAAAAGTATTTGACTTTCTTCCTCTTTTCAAATATCCTTTTTGTAATCCTATGTGATAGGTCAATAAATAAATTCGGTGCGATTTTTCGCGCCCGGACAACAGAAGGAGACAGGTAATATGAAAACAACTAGAGTGACGGCGATTTTAACTATGGCGGCGGTTATAATGGG
>Ga0265294_10001537_pt1 | contig 31059 bp, 31 predicted proteins | sample MunlanPumphouse3_FD_192504 | JGI IMG/M metagenome (GOLD analysis project Ga0265294, IMG submission 192504) | Groundwater microbial communities from a municipal landfill in Southern Ontario, Canada - Pumphouse #3 | ecosystem: Environmental > Aquatic > Deep subsurface > Groundwater | place...
GGACAATGCATATTTAGTCGCAGGAGGCACCGGAGGGATGCCAGGCAATAAGCATCCTCCTGCAGTTTATTGCTATGACAGATTCACAGGTGCTGAGAAATGGAAATACGAGATGGAATACGGTGCCGGTTATGAGACCTCCACCGGCGTCATAGTGGGGGGGCACATCTACGTTCCCACGACCAACGGTCTTCTGTTCAAGATACCTTTAGAAGGCCCGAATGAGGACAAATCGAACGTCATTTCTGTTAAATTCAGTTCTGTAAGAGACCCAGCAGATGGTTTGTTGACCGGTTTAGCATACGGGACAGGCCCGGCTACGATAATATACGACTCCGGCGCCCTCTACTTCGGAACGGCCGCAGGCTATGTTTTCTGTACCGACCTAGATCTGAATGTGCTATGGAAAGGCACGATAGGAGGATGTGTCTACTTCAACTCGCCCACCATATCAGGGGATTATCTGTTCATAGGGGCCCTGAACGGGTCGCTGTATGTGTTCAATAAGATAAATGGCAATCTGATTGCCAGCACATCCGTATTTACGGTGGAGGGCAAGGGCACAGGATTGGTATCCACAGTCGTGATGGTGGAAGACAGGTTGATATTTTCCTTCTCTGACGGAAGGGGTATGAACACTGCCACGGGCGGTTTTGCTGTTTATAGGTTTGACGGTACGACTCTTACCGAGATCGAAAAAGAAACAGGCCTGGGTCTGTGCTCCTCATACCTAATAAGCTCAGATACAGATTCTTTTAAAGGGGCATATGCGTTCACAACGAACGGGCTGGCCAAAGTCTATCTCGATGGGACATATGAGCTCATAACGCCGGGCCTGGAGCAGATAAAGGCACCGGCCGTGCTGGTGAACGGATCCCGGATCATAGCATCCGAGTATGATATAGGAAGCTACATTCTGGAATTCGATCTGGACGGTAATATACTGGGGCGTTTCAAACAATATGAGGGGACCGAGCAGTATGCACTGGCTCCGCCGGTCATAATCGATGGATGGATATACTCCGGTACCGACGGCGGCATGTATTCTGTCGAGGGGGATTTCATACCTGTTGTGAAGGCTCCTGCAAAGGACAGCATGGTTCCGGTCGCAGTAGCTGTTTTGATCATCGCGCTTTTGGCGATATTCGTCGTCTATTGCCTTTATGTAAAGATAGTCAAGGGCATACCGCCGATACCGTACATCCGCGGGAGGATTTCTGAATTAATGGGAACCTCCGGTGAAGGGGTTTCCAAGATCCGAAAGAATAAGATGCGTTTATTCTGGCTTATAATATTGGGACTGGCGGCATCTTTTCTGATGTTCCTGCTCTGCCTTTCTTACGGGCCGACGGGCAACACATCGATCCCGGAGACCTTCTCTCTGCTTAGGTCGGCTATATCCAAGGGAGGTCAGAATCTTACTTCCGAGGAGACAATAATCTACGTTACCAGACTGCCTCGGGCTATGGCGGCCTTCGCAGTAGGTGTTGGCCTTTCCATAGCAGGCTCGGTGTATCAGGCCGTTATAAGGAACCCTCTCGTAGACCCGTATATCCTGGGTGTTTCTGCGGGCTCCGGGACCATGGCCGTCGCTGCGATAACCTCCGGTTTCACATTTTTCGGGCTTTTGAGCGCAACACAATACGCCATACCTCTTGCAGCCATAATCGGGGGGCTGTTCGCCTTCTTCGCAACAATGCTGATAGCCGAGAAAGCGGGCGGCTCTTCTACGAACTATGTGCTCGCCGGAGTGATAGTGGGCTTGGCATTCTCTGCAGCTCAGACGATGTTGATATACTGGGCAGGGGACAAGATACACAGTGCTATGACCTGGCTGTTCGGAAGCTTCACATCCATAGGATGGAACAACATATGGATAGTATTCATTCCCGCGTTGATGCTATCCTTTATACCTTTGATATGGGTCAAAGAGCTGAATCTCATACTTCTAGGTGAAGATCAGGCCAAGGAGATGGGCCTTGATGTTGCGAGATTCAACAGAGGCATGCTAATATTGGCATCGGTTCTCACGGCGATCTGTGTTTCATTCGTAGGTATAATAGGCTTCGTCGGATTAGTCGTCCCCCACTTATGCCGTATGCTTCTGGGAGGAGACCACAGGCTTGTCATCCCCGCATCCATGGTACTAGGAGGTCTTCTGATGATGCTTGCTGATTTCACTTCAAAGATGCTGATGACCGGAGTCGAGCTGCCCGTAGGGGCGATAACCGCCATGATCGGTGCGCCGGTGTTCGCATATCTTGTGATAAAGAGGGGGCGGATGTATGACGGATAATGTCCCTCTTCTCGAGATACGTAATCTTAACAAGTACTATGATAACGGGTACCATGCAGTGAGGGATGTCTCTTATAGTATCGAAAGCGGCCTGTTGGTCGGTCTCATAGGACCAAACGGTTGTGGTAAATCGACGATGATGAAGTGTATAAACAGGCTTCATACGATATCGTCCGGAGACATTCTCGTAGACGGCGTATCCGTTAAGGGACAGAGGCCCGGTGAGCTAGCTAGGAAGATCGCCAGCGTTCCGGCTCAGTTGAAAACTAGCTTCGGTCTGACGGTTTATGAGACTGTGATGATGGGCCGCTATCCATACATGAAGAACCTGTGGTGGGAGTCAGAGCAGGACGAATCCTTCGTCACGGATGCCATGGAGAAATTCGGCGTGAGGCATTTGCAGGACAGGCAGCTCCATATGCTGTCCAGCGGCGAGATGCAGAGGGTGCTAATCGCCAAAGCCTATGTGCAGGAGCCCAGGCTGATGCTGGTTGATGAGCCCACGTCCCATTTGGATATGAGATACAAGCTGGAGGTGATGGAGTATCTTAACGCAATGGTGCAGAAAGATATGACAATACTTGTGGCTGAGCACGACATCTCCCTGATGGCCAGATATTGCGATCTGTGCATAATCATGAAGGAGGGATCCCTGTTCAAGATCGGCCCTCCGAAGGAGATCATAAACTCGGATCTTATAGAGGAGGTCTACGGTGTCTCAGCGTCTGTGGGCTTTGACAATGACGGCGAGCTCTTCGTTCTGCCGAAGAGATACAAATCAGGTCGCGGCAGTATATGACGGACTCTATAAATCGAAGAAAAGCATCGGGGTGACGGATGAGAATAGAGGACTCTGTCAGAAAACATCTTCTTGACCTTAACGGAGCGGTCCACGGTGGCCAGGGGTGGCGTTACGGGGGAGTGGAGGACTTCAGCCACAACCTCAATCCTTTTGGCCCGCCGGACATCCTCAATAATGTGATCATATCTGCCACGTCCAATATAGGCCACTATCCGGACGACTCTTGTGCAGATCTTAAGAGAGTGATAGCCAAGAGGCACTCCCTGGAAGACGGCAACGTCATGGTGGGGGCAGGCTCGTCCGACATAATACGGGCGTTCCCCAATACATTCGTGGAGCCGGGCGACAAGGTGGTCATGGCCAGGCCCACCTTTGCGGAGTACGGCAGGCAGTGCAGGGTGGCCGGTGCGAACATAACGGATTTGCTACTGACAGAGTCGGACGATTTCAGGATCAACCGTGACAGGCTCTCGAAGCTAATACCCGGGGCGAAGGCGCTCTTCCTGTGTAATCCAAATAATCCGACCGGAAGGGTGGAGTCCAGGGAGCGTATACTGAGCATCGCCGATGAGTGCCTGAAGAAGGGCGTGATGCTCTTCCTGGACGAGACCCTGCTGGATCTCGTGCTGGGACATGAGGACATATCCTGTGCCGGGTACATCAACGAATATCCTAACATGGTGGTTGCGTGTTCCCTTACGAAATCCTTCGCGATCCCGGGGGTGCGCATAGGATACGGTCTGGCTTCCGAGGGCACAGTCAAACAGATGGAGAAGGTGAGGATGGCCTGGAATGTCGGCGGCATAGAGCAGCACGTGGCGAAGATACTCATAAGAGATCATATGAGCCATGTGGACAAGGCGGCCAAGATGATGGACACGGAGAAGAGATGGATGTTCAACGCACTGAAGGACATAGGGTTCCCTGTTTCCGATCCGGCGGACTCCTTCTTCTATTTCTGCCCGACCAGTTCCCTCGGCATAGATGCCCCTACTTTCACGGACCGAATGATGGACAGCAGGATACTCGTCAGGGACTGCAGCTCCTTCGGGAGGCCCTTCGACGGGTACGTAAGATTCTGCGTCAAGGACAGGATAAGGAACACTGCCTTCGTTCAGGCAGCCCACGACGCTCTGAGGTCATTGGGCTGGTGATAATACGGAGCTCTGGTTCATCGCCATACTGATAATCGCTTTGGCCTTGGCCATCGATGCGGTGGTCGGCGAAGTGCCGAACAGGATACATCCGCTCAGATGGATGGGTAACGTCCTTGCATTCCTGGACAGGCGCATAAAGAGAACGACCAGGCGAAGGACCGCACTGAAAGGTTTCCTCTCCTATGTTCTCGTTCTTTTGCTGTTCGGAGGCTCGGCGGTAGCGATAACCGCCCTGACAAAGCATTACCTCGGGGAGATAGCATGGATAATAGTCACGGCGGTGATGATGAAGATGGTCTTCGCCGTCTTCTCGTTCAGGAAGCACTGCAAGCCCATAGTCAGGGATCTCAGGGAAGGCAGAATCGAGGAAGCGGCGGCCAAGACCCAGATGATCGTCAGCCGCAACACCCGGGGGATGGATGCGGAGCACATAGCCTCCTCATGTACGGAGAGCATATCCGAGAACTATGCTGACAGCGTCGTCTCGCCCATGCTCTACTTCGGTCTGATGGGCGTATTCGGAGGATTCCTGTTCAGATGCGCCAATCTGATGGATGCCATGTGGGGATACCGTAACGAGAAGTACGGCGATCTCGGATTCTTCCCGGCCAAGCTGGATGATGTCCTCGGTTATGTCCCGGCAAGGATATGCCCCGTATTCGTGTCCATAGCAGCTTTCCTTTTGAGGATGAATTACAGGGATGTCCTGGCATCCGCCAAGCGGGAGAGCGTGAAGACGCCGTCCCCCAACAGCGGTTGGCCGATGGGCGCATTCGTGGGCGCTTTGGGCATCACCATGGAGAAGAAGGATGTTTACGTTATGGGGTCGGGCCCGATGCCCACCGGCGAGGATATAATGCGGTGCTGCAGACTGGTGGAGCTGTCATCAGTCGTTTTCCTGTTGCTTGTTTCAATGCCTTTATATGCCTTCCTGGGAATCCATATACAGGTCTGGGTGGAGACCATCCTGACGGGGTTGATATTCTGATACGACCGGCGATTAGGAGCCGCATACAATCTGCGGAGGGGATGCCCAACGCAGTCATAGAATTCGATGAGGATATGGAGTTCCTGTCCTCGGCTCTTCTGAACGGCGGCTCGAAGGTGTCCCGTTCCGTGATGATAATGCAGGTCCCCAAGGACCACATGTGTTCAGAGCCGAAGAAGGAGGTCGTATCCAGGATCAAGGCCCTGGGTCTTCCTTCCGATACTGTCTCGTTCATGACCGCGGCCGAGGTGGATTATGTATTCACCGAAGCTTACGTATCATACGAGGGTGTGGAAATGGCTGCATTTGTGACTGCGGGCCTAAGCAACCAGGTGGTGGCGGGGGAGGTCCTGGAGAATTGGGAGGAGAGGCATGCGCTGTCCAATGAGCGAAGCAGGGCACTTCGTCCGGGAACAATAAACATAATAGTCGTTTCATCGAAGCCTTTGACGGAAGTCGGGAAGGTCAATGCCGTCATCACCGCCACGGAGGCAAAGACCGCCGCCCTCAATTATCTCGGTTATAAGGAGACAGGCACCACCAGCGATGCCGTCGCCATAGCTTCGCCTGAGGGAGAGAACGGTATAGATTTCACAGGCACTGGCACATCCATAGGCATCGCAACGGCCAGGGCAGTCAGGAAAGCTGTGGCCACCGCCCTGATGAGACGTGATGATTTCCCGGTTGGATATACGGATAAGAAGAAAGAGAAACTCAGAGAAGGTATATGAATGACTGATTATGAGATAAGATTGGGAACGAGCCTCAACGATGACGAGGAGAAGCCCGTCAAGTCGTCCGGACCTGTTCTGGGGTCGGCGCAGAGTGAGGCTGAAGCAGATTCGGAGCGATCTTCCGGAGAGACTGTTGAAGAACCGCCTCAGGCCTACCAGGCAGAGAAGGAGCAGTTCGTTGCCGAAGAACCGCCTCAGGCCTACCAGGCAGAGAAGGAGCAGTTCGTTGCCGAAGAACAGCCTCAGGAGGCTTGGGTAGAGGCCCAGCCTGCCGCGGCAGAGGAACAGCCGGAACCTGAGAAACCGAAGAAGAAGGAGAGATCCAGCACTGCCGGTTCCGCCGCCAAGGGGATGCTGTCATTCTTCACGATCCTGCCCGTAGATGCCGATAATAGTGACATAGACGCCATGAATCAGAACTTCTGGCTCACGCCTATGCTGATAGGTGTGTTCTACGGTATCCTGGCAGTGATATCCTTCTACATATTCCAGTGGCTTTTCGGCTTCAACCTCGGGATTTTGCTGACCATGGCGGTGTTGATCGTCATGAACCGCATGCTGCACCTTGACGGCCTTATGGATACGGCCGACGGTCTGACCGTTGCCGGAACCCAAGAGGATCATGTACGAGCCTTGAAGGATACCCACGTAGGAGCAGGAGCGATAGTCGCGGTCATATTGATCCTGATTGCCACACTGTTCGCATACATGACATTCGGGTTCTTGGGAGCGATCGTAGCGTTATTCGTCGGAGAGGTCACAGCCAAAACGACCCAGGTGGCAGTGGCTGCATTCGGTGAGCCCGGGAACGGCATGGCCGGAGACAGCGTCCGCAACACTGACAAGGACAAATTCATACTGTCATATCTGATATCCGTGGCGATCTGCGTCATATGGGCGGTCATTGTGATCGGCATCGTGATAACAGTCAATGACTCCGTGTGGTCCAAATTCGACACGTATTTCGTGATATCTGCGGCGTTGGCAGCGATAGTGGCCCCCCTGTGGGGAGTGGCCATGGCAAAGCTGGCGAACAAGAACTTCGGCTATGTCAACGGAGACGTGCTCGGAGCATCCAACGAGACGGGCCGCCTGGCGGTCCTGCTGATGTTCGCGATGTTCCTGAATCTGCTGTTCCGCATCTGAGAGATGGACGCGCTGATAATGGCCGGGGGCAAGGGCACCCGCATGGGCCGATGCGGGATAGAGAAGCCCATGCAGCCCGTGGGCGGGGTACCGACGATACAGAGAGTGGTATCCGCGGTATCCCGCTCCAAATCCGTCAGCAGGGTCGTCGTGTCCGTGAGCTCCAATACTCCTGAGACGGAGAGGTTCCTCAAATCCAAGGGAGTGGAGACGATAAGGACCTCCGGAGACGGCTTCATGGAGGATCTTCATGCCGCTTTGGAAGTATTGGATTCCGATTTCGTCTTGACCGTGCCCTCCGATCTGCCCATGATAATGACATGGGAGGTCAACGCCTTCGCCGAGTTCTTCAGGCCTGAGATGGAATCCGCCATAGTCGTGGTGGATGAGGATACGGTTCTCGGTACTGGTGTGAAACCCTCCTACGTCGTAGAACTGGATGACGGAAGGTGGGTGCTCTCCGGGCTCTGCATAGTTGACAGGAAGAAGACCCTGGAGGGGGTCTATCTGAATGAGGAGTACATGAGGACCGACTGGGCCGACATAGCCGTCAACGTGAACACCAAGCACGAGCTGGATCTGGCAAGAGCCATGTGTGAGAACGGGATCAGAGACCGATGATCTTCTCGTAGATCTCGTGCACCTTATCCAACAGCCCGGGGCAGTCTATCCTCCCCTCGCTTGCCGCCACTGCCGCGACGCATGCGCCGCCGCATCCTACGCCTTCCTTGATGTATCCCCATTCGTAGGCCTGCAGCCCCTCATAGGGGCTGTCGGAATAATCCATGTCGATGTAGACCAAGGGCACATCGGGGCTTATGTCCGATATCAGCTTGGTCACGTTGGAATTCGGGTCATTCACCAGCCATCTTGTGGTGCCGTGGATTATACGGCCCGCAATGGAAGGCTCCAGGGCTATGGCGGCGGCTATGACGGCCGCCATCTGGGTTCCGCCGCCTACTATGACAGGTATCTTCTCCGCAGCACCGATCATCATCCCGACGTTGGCGGGCATCATGGGATCGCCTACGCAGGCTATGGCCTTCAGGGGGTCCTTGGCAAGGTCACCTTTCTTGATCCCTGCGTTCCTAAGAGCCTCTTCCACCAGTTTCATCTTGAGCTCCCGCGGGTTCTTGGGAGAGCTGCTGCTGACGTGATTCCCGTCCGTGGCTCCCATTGCCGTAAGGACCGCAAGAGCGGTGGTGGTCCCTCCTGCGCAGCTCTCGCTGATAACCAGGAAATCATTTCCTTTGGACAGCATCCTTCCGAGCATCTTGCCCTTCTCGAAGCCTTCGCGGACGTTCTTGACGGCCTTTCCCGTTGATATGTAATCGCCGCATTCTCCTCCGACATCGAAGCAGGGGATCTTGGGGTTGATCTTGCATCCGCCGTTGACTATGTACGCAGGCATACCCGACAACTCGAGGGCCGCCATGGTAAGAGTAGCAGGGGTAGGTATTCCGCCGGGGTTGATGGGGATGCCGTCCATGCAGAGGGTCTTGCCGCATACAAGCATCTCGGCGTCGGCGGCGGGGGTGAAAAGCGTAAGTTCGGGGGTGTCGCCTGCATCGGAAACTCCCGGTATCGTTGAGGTGAGTGTGTTGGCGACGGTGCACGTGAAAACGCCCCTGCCGCCCCATATCTCAGATAGGATCCTCTCTGCGATCTCTCTGTTTCCAACGATGCTCAGGGAGGGGGGCAATTCGAATTCGGACATTGCCGCTCCAATATCGTGCTCCCTTATAATCTATGAGTTCCCGGTCCCGCCTGCAACGTTTCTTTTCGCCCCACAATATAATATGTTATTCCGACATCAAGGATGGAGGATATATCCAGGAGATAAGATGAAACCTGTCTGGAGTAGAGTTTCCAAAGAGATAGAGGGGGAATTGGCAGGCACCAACACCTCCTGCCCGTATCATCCGTCACATTTCAGGAATCAGGAGTGCACATTCTGCTATTGCCCCTTCTATCCGTGTGAGGATCCGGATCTCGGCGAAGTCGCCGAGTCCCCCAGGCTCGGCAGGATCTGGGACTGCACCCATTGCAATTTCATTCACAGGAAGGATGTGGCCTCTTACGTTCACGGAAGGCTGAGAGCGTCCGGGATATCCGGGCCCGGGGATCCTGCACTCGAAGAGCTGTTCCGGGAAACGAAAACGAAGTTCCACAGGAAGGGGAAAGCGGTAATGATCCTGGGTGCCACTTCCGATGCCGGCAAATCCGTCATCGCCACGGCGATATGCCGCATTCTCAATGACCGCGGATACTCCGTGACCCCTTTCAAATCACAGAATATGAGTCTCAACTCGAGGGTCACTCACAAAGGCCATGAGATCTCCATGATACAAGACCTCCAGGCCAGGGCCGCAGGTGTCAGCAGACCGTCCTTCAGGATCAATCCCATACTCATGAAGCCCAAGGGGGACGGAATGTCCCAGGTAGTGCTGGAGGGCGTTCCCGCAGGAGATTACAGCTCTGCCGATTATTACTCGGAATTCGTACCCGGGCCGGGTACGGACGCTCTGAAGAGGAGCATAGATTTCCTTCAGAGCAGATATGATTTCGTTGTGATGGAGGGCGCAGGGTCCCCGGCCGAGATAAACATCTATGATTCCGACATAGCGAACATGCGTGCCGCGAAGGCGGCAGATGCCGACTGCATTCTTGTCGTCAACGTGGAATGGGGCGGTTCATACGCATACGCGGTCGGTACGTTGGATCTTCTGCATCCTGAGGACCGCAGGCGTGTGAAGGCCATAATACTCAACAATCTCAGAGGCAACGTATCCGGCATGAGGGCCGCGGCGGAAGAACTGGAGGAAATGACGGGGGTGCCTGTGATGGGGATAGTGCCACATCTTGATTTCGACCTGCCCAAGGAGGATTCGGAGAGCTTCAGAGGCGTGAAGTCCGTCGGTAAAGGGAGGACGGTTGTCGCAGTACCCAAATTCCCGAGGATATCCAACTTCACCGATCTTGACCCTCTGCTGCATGAGGATGTGACCTTAAGATTCGTATCTTCCCCCGAAGAGATGGAAGGGGCCGCGGCCGTTGTGCTGCCCGGAACCAAGAGCATCACCTCTGATCTCGAATGGCTCAGGAGAACCGGTATAGCCGGCAGGATTCTGTCACTGAAAGGCGAAGTACCGATAATGGGCATATGCGGGGGTTATCAGATGATGGGCAGAATTCTCCGCGATCCCTTCGGGACCGAGGGGGAGCCCGGAGACACAGAGGGCCTGGGTCTTTTCGATATGGAGACGGAATGGCCGGGATCTGGCAAGAAGACCGAGAGATTCGGAGGCACCTATATTCCGACAGGCGACCCGATCTCAGGATATGAGATACATTCCGGCATGAGCAGTTCGTCTGAGACTCCGATGATAAAGACCCGGACGGGAACAGAGGGATCCATAAGAGAGGACGATATGCTCTTCGGCACCTATGTTCACGGTATTTTCGATAAACCCGGTTTCAGGAGGCACTTCCTTTCCAAGGCGGGATGCGCTCTGTCCGTGGAGATCGTTGACCATGATGATCACGTGGAGAATAACATCGATAAGCTGGCACATGGGGTAATGGAAGCTGTGGACGCAGAATTATTCGACAGGATATTCATGGAGGGACGCCTGTGAGGATAATGTTCCTGGGAACCTCCTCGAACAGCGGCAAGACCACCGTGGCTGCGATGATGTGCAGATATGCCGCAATCAACGGCATATCAGTAGCTCCTTTCAAAGCATCGAATCTGTCGTCATCCTGGCACATCACAGGATCAGGCTCACCGATAGGAATAGGCCAGGCCTTTCAGGCGGTCGCTTCCGGTATCGCACCCGATGCTGACATGAACCCGATACTTCTTAGGCCGGAGAAAGAAGGTGTCGTCCGGTATCTGAAGGGCAGTCCCTGCGCCATATCTGATGACGCGGCCTTTTCCGAGGTGCTTGCCTCCTTCGATCGCATCGCGGGAAAATACGATCTCGTTGTCTGTGAAGGTTCCGGATCCCCTGTGGAGCTCAATCTGAAAGGAAGAGACATAGCCAACATGCGCATGGTCAGGGAGCGCGGGATCCCGTCCGTGATAGTCGGGGATATAGAGAGGGGCGGGGTGTTCGCCGCAATATACGGGACCTGGAAGCTCATACCTGAAGAGGACAGGAGATACCTCAGGGGCTTCGTCATCAACAGATTCAGAGGAGATATCTCCGTGCTCTATCCGGGCATAGAGGAGTTGGAATCCATCACGGGGATGAGGTGCTTCGGAGTGATACCCTATGCGGACCTTCGGGTGCCGGAGGAGGATACGTCAGTATCCGAAGTCTCCTGTCGGGAAGGCCTCGTGTCCTTGGACGAGCTGCTGTCGGCATGCAGGGATTCCGTTGATCTCGACGGCATGCTGCGCATCAGTGGCACATGATGGTCGGGACGACTTTGCCCGTGGGGATGTGGCCGCCCTTCTCCGAGCCTATGTCGAAGGATGTCATGAATGGTACGTCCATTATCAGATGCTCTCCTGTAACGCAAGAGGTTCCGTGATCAACGAAGTACACGATCCTTTCCGAGTCAGAGAAATTCTTCTCCATCAGTTCGTCTATGCGCTCAAGCACCCTGACCTTCTTCATGGGGTCCCTCTGATGGCTGTACTCGTCCACCTCGTCCATATGCAGGAACACGTTCCCTTTGTCCAGTGCGTCCCTGGCCGCGGGGAATCTTTTATCCATGTCCTTTATCAGACGGAAGTCATGGCCGAAGGAAGCGAATATGCCCAGAGGGGTTGGGCTGTCGGATATGGCGGTCATATTCCCCAGGCAGGCATGGGGTTTGGAAGGCCTCCCCAGCCTTCCGCATCCCCACGGATAGTTGGTTATCCCGTCCAGGTCCTCGGCCACAGCCATCACCATCTCTCCGAGTTTACCGGGAACTTCCACGAACGGAGCCGGAACGGGAGGGGAGGGAAGATCCGGCACTTCTTCGCATTCCATCGTCAGAACGGCCCTGCCGTTAAGGAAGAAGCTTATCTCGGGATCGTACTCCTCGAGGATCGAGAGTTTTTCCTCTACTTTCGGGATCAGGATATGACAGAACTCATGGGCATTGTACGCCCATTCTATCATACCGTCCTTGAGAAGAGCGGGGCTCAGACGGTAAGCGGTCCTGTTCTTCATGGGAAGGCCGAGACCAAGGGCCTCAAGGGCCGCTCTGGGCATGGAGGGAGGCTCTCCTGCGAAGAACTCATTCAGGAAGAGATGGGTGTAGCCCCTTCCGTCCGTGACCCCGGTGTGTTTGGTCACGGATCGCAGGAAGGGCATGTCCGCGTAATCCAGCGGCGTCATGCCGTCCAATTGGGGGACAGGGTTGTCCGAGGCGCCGTCAAGCAGTACGAAAAGTGTGTTCATGTCAGCCTCCTGAGAGCTATGGCGGCCTGTCCTGCGGATATGCCGCCGTCCCCGTTGGGAATCCTGTCATGAGTCATCAGTTTCAGCCCCCTCCCTGATACTACGTTCCTGAATATATCGCATATGGGACGGCTGTAGGATACGCCGCCCGTCACGCCTACATACTCCAGCCCCTCGTTCTCTGCTGCGCGACAGGCCGTTTCCGCAAGGGCCTTGGCCGTTGCATATACGATTGAATATGCTACGTCCGCCCTGTCCTTTCTTCCGGATATACCTTTGAACATGTGGGCTGTCCTGATCTCCCCGTTAATTATCTCTGTTTCAAAGCCGGGTATGAGCTTTCCTCTGTTGAGAAGCGGCTCCATCTTCATTGCCGGCTCTCCGTCATATGAGCGGATGCTGCAGATGCCAAGAGAATAAGCAAGGGCATCCAGCAATCTTCCCAAAGAGGAGGTTCCGATGCTCTTGCCCATCATCTTGCCGAGGACAGCGTCCTCTTCGTCGCTTACGAAAGAGCTTCTCTCCCCGTTGAGGCGGTCCACAGCGAATTTAAGCCTTCTGATGTCCCGGACGGCCTTCTCTCCCCCCAGGAGGGGTATGTTCTGAAGATGGGCTATCCTGTCATATCCTTCCGTATCGCATAGCAGGACCTCTCCGCCCCAGGCGTTGCCGTCGTCACCGTATCCGGTGCCGTCTACGGCTATCACCGCAGCCCTCTCCACCTTGTTCTCGGCCAGCAGGGAGGCTCCGTGAGCCCAGTGGTGCTGAACCTCCAGCAGCTCCGCCCCGTATCTTTCTGCAAGCCTTCTTCCGTAGGACCTGTTGGCATATCCCGGATGGAGATCCATGGCAACGACCTCCGGGATGCAGCCCGTCATGGTGATGAGGGAATCCGTGGCCTTCTCCAGATAGTCGATCACTCCGTAGGATTCGCCGTTGCCTATGTGCTGGGTGAAATGCATTCTGCCCCCGAGGGCCACTGCGGCCGCAAGATTCTCCTGAGCCCCTATTCCTACGACGGACCCTCCGGAGCCCACGTCCAGATAAGAAGGGGTGCTGCCTCTTGATTTCCTTATGTAGAATGTTCTGTCACCATACATTCTCAGGACGGTGTCATCCGCTCTGTTGATTATCTTCTGGTTGTGGAGCAGATACATGTCCGCCCCGAGGCTCATCACATCCGAATCATCGAGTATCATCGGCTCCCCTGGAATATTGGCCGAGGTCATCACAAGGGCATCTCCGCCGTAGGCCCTGAAAAGCAGATGCTGCATTCCGGTGTGGGGGAGGAATATCCCTATGTTATCCAATCCGGGGGATGCCGCTTCGGTGATCTCATTGTGTATCTTCTCCAAGAGCACGATCGGCCTCCCGGGGGAGCTGAGCTGTCCCATCTCATCCTCGGTGGGGACAGCATACCTTCGGACAGCATCCGCATCTCTGACCATAATCGCGAAAGGTTTCTGCTTCCTGCCGTACCAATCTCTGAGCTCCGGGATCCTTTCGGGTATGGAGCATATGTGCATCCCTCCCCAGCTCTTCGCAATGCCGAACTTTCCTTCTGAGAGCATGGATGCGAATCCCGCTATCGGATCCCCGGGCAAGGTTTTCCCGTTGCGGTCCGAGAGAACGTACCCGGGTCCGCATTCAGGGCAGCAGACTGTCTGATGATGGAATCTCCTGTCCTTCGGGTCGACGTACTCATCTTTGCACATCTGGCACATAGGAAAATCATTCAAAGAGGTCTTGTCTCTGTCATATGGAAGGGACCTCATGAGGGTGAACCTTGCACCGCAGTCCGTGCAGGTGGTGAAAGGATAGCCCTTCCTTCTGCCCTCGCTCATATCCCTCAGGCATCTGTCGCATACGGCAGTATCGGCGGGTATGGATACACCCCCCGTTCCTTCAGAAGACTCAATGACTCTGAATCCTTTAGGCCCTTGGTACGGGATATCGTCAATGCTTACCGATTCAATGACCGCCAGAGGCGGCAGGTTCCTGATTATCCCGTCGAGTATGCTCCTGTCCGTTTCAACGGTTACCACTGAACCGTCGTTTCGAACCGTGCCGTTAGCTCCCGCGGCAACCGCGGCCCTGAATACAGCGGGTCTGAACCCGACTCCCTGAACCGTGCCGCGTATGGATATCCGCATGGACGTTCCAGATGAATGCACGTTTTTATATTATCCGCTCCTTAGGAGAGCCTGGTAGCGACATGACCAAAGAGATTGATGTAAGGGATGGTCGCCTTTATTCCAGGGATCATCTTTGGGTTATCATCGAGGAAGGCAAGGCAAGATTCGGCCTTACTGACTATGCTCAGATGGAGATGGGTGACCTGGTCTATCTGGAACTGACTGAAGTAGGGAATGACGTGGGGATCGATGAGGAGATAGGGGTCATGGAGAGCGTGAAGACCATCGATTCGATATATGCGCCGGTTTCGGGGAAGGTCATCGAATCCAATCCCGCGGTAGAGAAGGAACCCAAGCTGGCCAATCAGGCACCGTATGATAACTGGATAGGGACGATCGAGATGACGGTACCCTCTGAGATCGAGTCGCTGTGCGATGCGGAATCCTATAGGAAAAAGGTTTAGGGGCGATCAGGCGCCGCCTTCCTTTGCAGCAAGCTCGCATCCGCACTTCTTCTGTCCTTTGATCTCAGGCAGGCCTATCTCGAGAAGGCGTGTAACATTCTTAAGGCACTGGCTCATTGTCTCCATTACCATTTTTATGTCCACTGCCTCATCTTTCCATGCATCATAATCGGTAACGGTGGCTATGCTGCAGTAGCACATACCCATCTCCCTGGCCAGCTGGCACTCGGGCACCAGGGTCATGCCTATTATGTCGCCGAAGTTCCTGAACATGGCGCTCTCTGCCCTGGTGGAGAATCTGGGTCCCTCTATGCATATGTATGTTCCTCCCTTGTGGAAACGTATGCCCATCTGCTCGGAGGCCTTCTCGAATACACTTGACAGTTCGGGACAGAATGGCTCCGGTATGCTTATGTGAACAGTTCTGTCGTCGAAGAAAGTGTATTTTCTCGTCTTGGTGAAATCAACGAACTGATCGACGATGACGGTGTCCCCGGGATGGTAATCCTCTTTCAGAGAACCTACTGCGCACGGGGAGACGATGGTGTCGACCCCGAGACTCTTGAGCGCCCATATGTTAGCTCTGTAGGGCACCGAGTGGGGAGGATGCTGGTGCTTCTTTCCGTGACGGGGAAGGAATGCCACCTCCGTGCCGTTGATCCTCCCGATCAGTATCTCGTCCGAGGGTTTGCCGTAGGGTGTGTCCGGGTATTCTGTCCGTATAAGCTCGAATCTGTCCGGATTGTATATCCCGGAACCTCCGATTATACCTATCTTCGCCATGCCGGACGGATTGATGCATCTCTATAAAAGGGATGCTCAGGCGATCCGCCTTATAGCTTCGGCAGGCGTGATGCGGATCGCAAGGTTCGCCTCCTCCTTTGTGAGCCCCGCACCTATCGCCACCTTCATGGCCTCGGATTCCGTCATGAGATTCTCAGGCCTGTGGGTGTCGGAATTGACGACCATCTTTGCCTTCGCCTTCCGGGCCGTGACAGCCACGTGGCCGTTGGTGATGCTGTGGCCGGCTCTGCCCGTGATCTCAATCAGTACGCCGTTCCTGGCAGCGGAGAGAGCGTCCGCAAGGGACAGCATCCCCGGATGTGCCAGCACATCGACCTTTCTGTTGTTTACCGCAATTTTGTTGGTTCCGGGCTCCACAGGTTCGGTCAAAGTCTCACCGTGAACCACCACCCACTCGGCACCGAAGCTCACGGCACGATCTATGACCTCATCCATCAGGTGAACTGGCACATGTGTCACTTCAACTCCGGCCAGGACCTTCATGGACTCTGAGGACAGCTCCTTGGCCTTCAGGACATTGCTTACGACGAACTCCACGTTGGTCATGTCCACGTGATCGGTTATCGCTATGGCGGCGTGCCCCTTCTCGCCTGCCCTCCTCACGAGTTCCGCAGGTATCAGCTCGCCGTCGCTGAATACCGTGTGGCTGTGCAGATCTATCCTGGAATTTTTCATTGTCTCCTCTCCGAAAGCTTGCTGTATACCTTATCCATGGGCACACCCGATCTTTCCACAGCTACCATGATGTGATATATCACATCCGCCAGCTCCCAGGCCATACCATCTTCGTCCCCGTCCTTGAAGGACAGGACGAATTCCGTGGCCTCCTCGATGATCTTCTTTGAGAGTTTGTTCTCATCATTCAACAGCTTGCAGGTGTAGCTTCCCTCCTCAGGGTTCGCGATGCGGTCATCTATCACCCTTTTGAGCTCGGGCAGAATGGCCGCCGTGGACGAAGTGTCCCCGTACAGGGTCTCCTTGAAGCAGGAGGGGCTTCCGGTGTGGCAGGCCACACCTGTTTGCACAACGCGTATGAGAAGAGTGTCGCTGTCGCAATCCCCCTGTATGGAGACGATCCTCTGAACGTTACCCGATTCCTCGCCCTTCTTCCAGAGCTTGTTCCTGCTCCTGGACCAGAAGTGGGTGTACCCTGTCTCCCTCATCAGGCGAAGGGATTCCTCATTGACCCATGCCACCATAAGGACCTCGTTGGTGACGCTGTCCTGCACAACAGCCGGCATGAGCCCGTTGCTGTCATATTTCATCTTACCGCCACTCCTCTCTCCCGCAGGAATTCCTTGACCTCTCCCACGGTGCATTCGTTGTAATGGAATATGGATGCGGCCAGTGCCGCCGCTGCGTTCGTTCCGGTGAGGACCTCGTATATGTGCTCTTTACTGCCGCAGCCACCGGAGGCTATCACGGGTATGTTCACAGCATCCGCCACGGCTTTGGTCAAAGGTATATCGTATCCCTCTTTGACGCCGTCCGCGTCCATGGATGTGAGCAGTATCTCGCCGGCTCCGAGCTCTTCGGCTCTGCGGGCCCATTCCACAGCATCCAGCTCAGTCCTCTTGGTTCCTCCGTGAGTATAGACGTTCCAAGAGTCCCCCTCCTTTTTCGCGTCAATGGCTATCACTACGCATTGGCTTCCGAATCTCTCGGCGCATTCCCTGATCATGTCCGGGTTGTTTATCGCGGCGGAGTTCACGGATACCTTGTCAGCTCCTGCATTCAGCGCGTCTCTCATGTCGTCTGCGGTGCGTATGCCTCCGCCCACCGTCAGGGGGACGAAGAGCCTCTCGGCAGTCTCCGATACAAGGTCAAGAATGGTCTGTCTCGTCTCCAATGAAGCAGTTATATCCAGGAACGTGACCTCGTCAGCGCCCTGAGCCTCGTAGGCCTCCGCCATATCGGGAGGGTTGCCCACGTCGCTGAGTCCTTTGAAGCGAACTCCTTTAACGACCTTGCCGTTCTTCACATCGAGGCAGGGTATTATCCTCTTAGCCTGCACGCCTTCACCCCTTGACCTTGGGCACATCCTTCGTGCTGAGCTCGGCCTCTCTGATCCTGAGGCTGTCTCTGAAGCAAAGACCCAGAGACTTGAACATGGCCTCCACTATGTGGTGATCGTCGAACCCTCTTATGACCATGACGTGCAGGGTCATACCGAAGGACATCGCAAGGCTTCTCAGGAAGTGGGCGTATTGCGGGTCCGGACAATCGATCTCCGCATATGGCCTGTCGATTATGTCTATGGAGGTCATCACGACAGCATCATCCATGGCAACGGTCCTGGTGGACATCCTCTCTATGGGAGCGGAGCCCCGGGCGCTGTTTAGGGCCTTACCCAGAGTTATTGCCACATCCTCTATGATGTGGTGATCGTTGTCCCCTTCGGCCCTGAGCGTGATATCTATCTCGGAATATCTGGAGAGAGTCTCCAGCATGTGCTTGAGGAACGGAATCCCGCATTCCACGTCGAATTTGCCAGTTCCGTCGATGTTCAACAGTATCTCGACGGAGGTCTCCCTGGTTCTGCGCTCCGTTTTGCCTTTTCTTGCAGACATGATATCAACACAGTGTCATGGAGAGGCGGGATATAATTATTGTTTCCCGTTCCGGAAGGCAGCTCATAAGACCGATATGTTATCTGCCGGGCATTCGATGCATTCTGCCAGGGGCATCTCCTCACCCTGATTCCTGTATATGTCGTCCAGCATGCCGCAGGTCTTGACCTCGTTGCATATGATGCAGAGCTCCTCCATCACGTCGTGGCCTTCGGCTATCCTGTCGGCCGCCCGGGATATGCAATCATGGAAATGCTCCCCGAAGGGGCTGGATTCCACAAGAGGGTTCCCGCCCCTCAGGCCCTTAAGATATTGGGATATGGCGGCGCTTGTTATGCCGAATGCCGCCGCAACCCGGGTCTGCGTGAATCCATGGGCCGTAACCAGCTCTTTGGCTACTTCACCTCTCGCAGTTGGAAGAATCTCATGTACCACTAATTCGCATGGAAGCCTCATATCTCACCCTTAACGAAACTTAACGTATCGTTAACACACTTTTAAATTTATTCATCTTTTTACGAACCAAGGGGTTCTCCATTTCCAAGGCTCCAAGGTGCCCGTATATACCGAGATCCCGACGACGGCACCGACGGCACCGGCTTCTGCCAGTATCTCCGCATCCTTGAGAGTGGTCACTCCTCCTGAGGCCATTACCTGGTGGGGGCACCTCTCGATGAAATCCTTGGCGGCCTTCTCGTCTATTCCCTTCCCCTGACCCTCAACGTCCACGTTGGTGTTGAGAACAGCTGCAAGAGGCATGTCGTCTATGATCCTGAACATTCCGTCCAGAGTGATATCGGCGGCCTCCTGCCATCCCTTGACGACTATCCTCCCGCCGGCGGTATCCATTGCCAGAATGATCTTTCCGGGGAAGGAGCCCGCAACGTCTGCCAGCCATTCCGGTTCCTTCACGGCCCGGGTGCCGACGATGACCCTGTCCGCACCGGCGGACAGCAGCTCCTCTATGTCCTCAGAGCTCCTTATCCCTCCGCCGACCTGAACGGGCACTCCGGATTCCTCGGCTATCTTCCTGATGTAATCGATATTGCTGTCCCTGCCGAAGGCCCTGTCAAGATCCACCAGGTGCAGGTATTTGGCTCCTCTCTCGACCCACATCTTCGCCACAGAGGGCGGGTCAGGAAGGACGATCCTCTCGCTGCCGGGCTTTCCGCCTACCAGCTGTACGACCTTCCGGTCCATCATGTCTACTGCAGGTATGATTATCAAAGGCAACCCTCCGCGAATTCCACGAAGTTGGAGAGGAATCTCAGACCGGATGAGCCGCTCTTCTCCGGGTGGAACTGAGAGCCCACGAAGTTATTCTTTCTCACCAGCGAAGGTATCGTCATACTTTCGTACTCCGTGATCCCCCTGACCACGCCCGGGTCCTTAGGGGATATGACGAAAGAATGGGCGAAGTAGAATAACAGGCTGTCGATTCCCTCGAAAAGAGGATCGTCGGACAATACATGATTCCATCCGATCTGCGGTACCCGCTCCGCCCTCATTCTGACCACTCTGCCTTCTATGAGGCCTATGCCGGGAAGGTGTCCCTCTTCGCTGCCGTCAGCGGATATCTGCATCCCTATGCAGATCCCGAGACAGGGTGTTCCGTTGAGTATGGACCTCACTATCTCGCCGCTCGCGTCACCGATCCGGGCCATGACGTTGTCGAAAGCCCCTACCCCCGGGAATGCGATGCACTCGGCCTCTGCCAGGGTCTTCATGCTCTCCGTGACTGTGACGACGGCCCCGCATCTCTCAAGAGCCTTCCTGAGAGAATGCAGATTCCCTGCGCCGTAATCCGCCATGGTCACTTCGAGGGGCAATCCTCAATCACCTTTGCCATCTTTTCCAAAAGGAGATCGTTCAGTTCCCTGGTGCCTACCGTCGTCCTTACGCAGTTCTCGGTCCTCCTCTTGGAACCGAAATCACGGATCAGGACACCTTCTTCCTTCAGGCCGTCCACCAGACAGGTGTGGTCCACGGGGGATCTCATCAATATGAAATTAGAATCCGAGGGAAAAGGTTCGAAGCCCAATTTCTTAAGGCCCTTTGCAAGCACAGGCCTCTCCTTCCTCACCAGTTCCACAGACCTTCTTATGAAGTCCTGGTCCCTCAGGGCTGCTATCGCAGCGCCCTCGCTGACCATGTTGAGGGAATAGGGGATCTTGACTTTGTTCATCTTATCCGCAAGGTCCTCGCAAGCTGCAGCGTATCCGACCCTCAGACCTGCCATGGCATAGGCCTTGGAGAATGTTCTGAGGACTATCAGGTTGTCGAATTCGTTTACTTTGCCTATCATGCCCTTACCTGCGTACTCGGCGTATGCCTCGTCGACTATCACGACGCCGTCGAACCTTACCAGCAGATCCTCCAGGTCCTTCTGTCTGAAGCAGTTCCCCGTAGGATTGTTGGGTGACGGCGCTATCATTATCCCGGAGCCCGTGGAGACGAAAGCATCCACATCGATCTGGAAGTCCTCAGTGAGGTCCACTTCGTTGACGGAGCCCCGTTCATCTTCACGAAGTAATCGTAAAGGGTGTATGACGGTACGGGCACCGCGGCCCAGTCACCCCATTCCGTGAATGTCTTGAAGGAGATGTCAAGAAGCTCGTCTGACCCGGACCCGGCAACGAAGTTCTCTCTGCTCAGACCGTACAGCTCGGCCAAGGCGTCCCTCAGATTGTCCGAGTAGGTATTGGGATAATCGTTGATCTCTCCTTCGAACTCCTTCAGGAAACGGGTGGCCGCAGGGTTGCTGCCCAAGACGTTGGTGTTGGTATCCATGCGGACAGCGTCGCCCACGTCCGGATTGTAATATCTTTTGAAGCTTCGCGTGCTGCTCCTCATTTCGCAGGGCATCTCAGGCCACCAGGCGGTCTATGGGCAGGATCAGTATGCCTTTGCCCCCAAGCTTCTTCAGTTTATTGACGGAGTCGAACACATCGCTTTTGTCGATGACCACATGTATCGCGACCATGTCGTCCCTCCCGGCTATGTTCATGATAGTAGGCCCTTCTATCCCGGGGCAGGCCTTCTCAACAGCCTTCAGGTTCTTCACGGGGACATCGGCCATAAGGTAGATCTTCTTCTCGGCCTCTATGACGCTGCGTATCGAATCAAGTATGTCGGTCACGGCCTCCTTCTTCTCGGCCTCCAGCTTACCGCATATGGCCACGGCTTGGGATTTGACTATGACGTCAAGCTCTGTCAGGCGGTTCATCTTCAGCGTGGAGCCGCTGGATACCAGATCGACGATTATGTCCGAGACGCCCATGTACGGCATTATCTCTGCCGCTCCGGACACCTGTATGATCTTCACCTTCTTCCCGATCCTTTCGAAATAGGATTTGGTGAGCTTAGGGAAGGAAGTGGCAACCTTGCATCCGTCAGGTATCTCCGACGGGCTCCTCATACCGAGATTCTCCGGTACGGCAACTGAAAGGCGGCAGTACCCGAACTCCAGGTCCAGCAGCTTCTGCATCTTGTAGCCCGATTCGGCAACCTGGTCCCAACCGGTTATACCGAAATCAACTGCACCGGTGTTTATGAGCTCCGGCACATCCTGAGCTCTCACGAACACTACCTCCAGGTCCTGGTTCTTCACGGAGATATACAGTCTTCTGCCCCAATCCTCTCCCAGATCCAGGCCTGATTTCATCAGGAGCTCTACGGTCCTTTCGTTGAGTCTTCCCTTATTCGGTATGGCCATCCTCAGAGTCATGCCTTCCCCTCGCCCCTTCATGAATGGGCGCCCTTAAAAACGTTTACGCACGGAAGGGCAGCCACATGCTAGTGGCCCTGCCCTCTTTGGCGGGTACGAGCTCGGGGACCTCTCCGCAGGATGCCATTATCCCTCCGCAGAGGATCATGCACCCTTTGGCGCCTTCCATGTCGTTTATGCTCTCGGCCGCCTCAGCGACTGATTCGCGTGTCGTGTCTTTGACATTGTTGGCTACCGCTGTGGCACAGGCATCCGCAAGCACAGGATCATCAGCGAAGACCGTTGTTATGCCGCTCACTCCGAAGGAGACGGAAGGCCCGATCCTTCCGGACGAGGAACATATGCCCCTGATGCCATCTGATGCAGGAATGAGAAGTGCCAGATCAGAGAACTTGGGGTCATCCTGATATACTCCTATGAGAACATCCCTGTCGGCGCACATGGCTATATCGCCGCCGTTGTCGAATATGGCGAAACGGCATCCTTCGGCGTATATCCTCTCCAGAGCATAGGCGGCGACGGCTCCGGCCACAGCGGCCATGGGTCCCACCCCCGCGATCACGGAGGCACCGCACATCCTCCTGATCAGCGGTTCATCCTTCTTTGACTCTTCGTAAGGCTCATAGGTCGCACCGAAGAAGGGATCGTCCCCGATCTTCGCCTTTATTATCTCCCTTGCATCGAATATCGCATCCTTAGCATCCTTCAGGTACTTCTCGTCGGCCATGATGGTCATGGCCGTCTCTCCGACCTCGAAATGGACCTTCTTGATCATAAGGGAAGTGTCAGAGCCTGGAACGGGCAAGCGTTGAGGCATGCCCCGCACGCTATGCACTTGTCGTAATTCAGTACGATCTCCCATGTTGCGGGGTCAGGTGTGAAGCACTTTGTCGGGCATACCGATATGCATGCTCCGCAATCGGTGCACTTGTCCAGATCCTTGAGTATCTGCTTGTCGAAGGCTTTGATCGATATCCCGGCATCGGAAAGGTACACGACGCTGGCATCGATGTCCTCCTGCCTGCCCTTCATCTCAAGCACCATCACCCCTCCGTCATCCCTTACCTCGGCCCTCAGTATGTTGGGCTGTATGTTGAACTTGGAGACGAGTATGTACGCCACGGACTCCTGCAGATTCTCCTCACTGAATTTGAGCTTGTATCTTTTCTGGATCATCTTCTGACCTCCAGAGGCTTTACCTCTCCGGAAGTGGGGAGCTTGAAGGTGGGCTCCGTGAGCAGGAATTCGCCATTCTCTATCCAATCCTTCAGCTTCTCTGCCACCTGCCTTGCCTTTCTGTACGACGATAACGGTGATGTGCGTATCTTGTGACCCTCGTGATCTATCGATCCGGACCTGAGCTCCGCGTAGCTGTATTGGCCGAGAATGGCTCGGCTCTTCTCCGTTACGCTGTAATCCACAAGATTAGTGTACAGCTCCTCGTCGGAGATGGCTGCGCGCTTCATCACATCGGCATTCAATATTGGGATGGGTATGCCTACGCCTATGGCGAGCGAGGTCCCGTACCTGTACATCTCCATGCCTCTAACGTACTCCCGGTCCATCTGCTTCATATCCCCTATGAGAGCCAGTGTTCTGGCTCCGGAGGTTGGCACTCCGTTCCTCTCAGGAGCGTTGACATTGTATTGGGTACCCTGCCATGCGACGTATCCCTCTCCTCCTCCCAGGAAGATGCGGGTCCCTCCCCCGATGGTCTCCAGGTGAGGGTCGTTTAGGAGAGGAGACAGCTGCCCTGAGGTGCTGTAGGTCACATTCTTCATGCGCGGCAGGAGCTTGCCCATGTAGGTGTACAGGGTTCGGTCAAGGGTATTAGTGGCCGAGGCATAGTTCTGATAGCAGTTCCTGGGGTTGAACAGATATGCCTCATTGATGTCATCAAGCGTGATGTAGGTGTCTATATCCTTCCTCACATAGCAGTCCGTCCCGGGACCCCAGGCCCTCAGGCGTACCCTGTTCCCCGCGATCAGCTCCTCTATGACGTGACCGCCGCCATATCCGAACTCGCCGCCGTTCTCCCGCGTTGCCGTGGCACCTATGTAGGTATCCACGGCTGCGAGCCCGCCGTATGCTTCAACGCCGTTAAGTCGTACATCCGTCATGCGTATGGGGGGATCGGAGTGCCCGAAATTCAGGAACGCTCCGGATGAGCACATGGCGCCGAAGGTGCCTGTTGTGACGACATCCACCTTCTCCGCTGCCTTCTCCGCGCCCTTGGATCTGACGAGATCTATGACCTCCTCAGCCGTATAGACGACGGCCTTCTTCTGACGTATCCTCTCGTTGATCTCCACATACGTTTTCATGTTATCACAGCAATCCTTTAGACTGTGCCAGCTCAGCATTCAGCACGGAGCCGCCGGCTCCGCCTCTGAGAGTGTTGTGGGACAGAAGGAACAATTTGATGCAGTCGTCCTTCTTCCTGACCCTGCCCACGGTCACGGCCATTCCCTTGGATCTTCCGGTGCCGCCTGCGAACACATCCGTTGCGGGCTGGGGTCTGTTCTCCTCTCTTCTTACGATTATGGGCTGGAACGGAGCGGACGGGAGCTTCCTCCTCTGAGGCTCCCCTCTGAAGGTCTCCAGCACTCTGATCATTTCTTCCACTGAGGCATCCTTCTCCGTTCTCAGTATGAGGGATTCAAGGTGTCCGTCCACAACAGGAACCCTGGCACAGTTTGCGTAAGTGCGGAACCCGGCAGGAACGAATTTCTTGTTCTCATAGACCCCGAGGATCTTGGCCAGCTCGGATTCCATCTTCTCCTCTTCCCCGCCTATGTACGGTATGACGTTCCCTACGGCATCCAATGAAGGCACTCCCGGGTATCCTGCCCCGGAAAGGGCCTGGTATGTGGAAATGAAGACCTCCTTCAGTCCGAACTCCTCTTTGATGGGGCAAAGAGGGACGGCGACTCCGGTGGATGAGCAGTTCGCATTGGTCACAATGAAACCTCCGTTGGAGAAAGTGCTCTGGTCCCTGACTGACATGAGATGGTCCTGATTGACCTCGGGTATGAGTATGGGTGTGTCCGGGTCCATCCTGTGCGCACCTGCATTGGTGAATACAGCCATCCCGTTGGCGGCCAGCTCCGTCTCGGTAGGGCCTGCTATGTCCGACGGGAGTCCCACGAATGCGACCCTTGCCCTTTTGGCGATGTCCTTTGGATCCGCATTCATTATCCTGGTGTCCAGGGTCTCCTTCTTGAACTCGTGGTCTCTGACCTTCAATACATCGGAGAGCCTCTTACCCTCCGAACGCTCCGATGCGTACAGTCCCTCGATCTCGAAAGTGGGGTGATCCTCCAGCATCTCTACGAATCTTTGGCCGATCATGCCTGTTGCGCCTAGGACCGCTACTTGTGTTTTCCTCATGTCACACCTTCCAATGCATTGTGCAATATGACTGCTAGAACCATTCTTGACTTAAAGGTATACTGTCGAATTTATTCGTTTCAGAATAAAATAAAAGATTCACATTCTGCTGTGGCTCATTCCACGATATGCTTCTGTCTGTCCCGGGATATGCTCAGGATGACCTCTGCTATCTTTCGGGCCTCGTCCTCGGACATCTTGACCTCCTCGCATAGCTCGTGGTATCTTCTGATGACCTCCTTCTCTTTGGCCTCGTCCCAATAGTTCTTGCCCTCGGCTTTCTTCGCCCTCGCCAGCTCATCCGTGATCTCCATGCGGGTGGCGACCTGTTCTATTATCTGCTGGTCTATTTCCCTGATCATCTCTCTGAGCTCTTCGGTTCGGGGCATTGTCAGGCAAATCGCTTTACATGTATTAATTTCGATTGCAGAGCCGCATTCGGTAAAAAATCTTTTGATTTAGCGTATTTTATATAATTTACGACATACGGTATCGTATGGATCGTATCTTAGCGATGTTCGACAGGCATCCTTCTCAGAGAAAAGTGGCTGCACTTATGCTCAGATACGGCATAAGCGTCAGAGAAGACGGCAATGCATACTGCAATGACGTGGAGATATCGCATTCGGCGCTGGGTCGTGCGGCAGGTGCGGACAGAAGAGTTGCCAAATCCACGATAGACAAGATATACAGGACACCCGCCCTGATGGATGTATTCTCTCGCATGAGGTCGATGGCCATGCTCTCGGAGGTTGCTCCGAAGATAGGCTGCACAGCATTGGAGATCGTCCCCGTGGATGCCCGCATGCCCGGGATACTGGCGGGTGTCGCCAGCGCGATCTATGATGCGGGAGTGTCCGTCAGGCAGGCGGTGATAGACGATACGGGGATACAGGAGAACGCCAGGCTGATAATAGTGCTGGACGGTCCGCTGCCCTCCGAGTATCTGCCGCGCATACGGTCCTGTAAAGGTGTGGACAAGATCATACTTAGATGATCAGCTTATGGTGGCCCGACGGAACATTCTGATGCAAAGCAGGGCCATGACAACAGAGACTGCCACCAGAACGGCCACTTCCAGCAGGGGGAACGTTCCGGAGCTTGCCATTCTCGCAGCGTCTATCGCATAGCTCAGAGGATTCACTTTGGCTATGTAGAAAAGGACCGCCGGCATCTGGTCGTAGCGCAGCATAGCGGTAGATGCCAGATACAGAGGCATCGACAGGAAGGACTGGGCGGCCGCATAGGAATCATGCTCTCCCAGGTACAGGGCTATCGTAGTCCCGAATGATGCGACGAAGACGCCGAATAGTGCCAGTATCGCAAAGGTCGCTATATACGCCCACAGGCTGAGGACGGTCGCCCCGACAAGTATCGCTATTATCTGTATGACCAGGGCCTGAAGCAGCCCCCTTACCGTGATGAATATGATCTTGCCTGCGAGTATGCTCTCCCTCGGAGTCGGTGCGGCCAGGAATTTATCCAGATATCCCAGTACTTTGTCGAACATGAGGGAGGAGCCGCCGAAAAGCCCGGCATTGAGCATGGTCATCACCAGAACACCGGGGGTTATGAAATCGAGATATCCCTTGTCCGTTCCGGGAAGGACGACTCCCATGAATATGAGCCAGGCAGCAGGCATGACCAGTGTAGATATGACATTCATAGGTGATCTGATCCATCTTCTCAGATCCCTTTGCGCATAGGCGAGAACCCCGTAGATCATCTCAGCGCCTCCTCATCATGTTCCTGAAACGGTCCTCGTCGAACGGGGCCTCCTCGCCGGGCCCTATGGCCTGCATATAGACGTCCTCCAGAGTCGGTCCCCTGACCGAGGCGGAGAATACCTTCCCGCCTTCGGCTTTATACGAATCAAGTATGGCATCCAAGGAATCCGCACCGTCGGATGCAGAGAAGACTGCTTCGCCGTTCTCTAGTTTCACGGGGGTCACCCCGTCAGGGAGGTTCCGCGGAAGGCCGCTGTCGGTTCTTACTATCACAACATCCTCCAGGCCTGATGTGAGCTCCCCGGGCGTTCCTTCATTGAGGAGAACGCCCTTCTTCAGTATTCCGACGCGGTCGCAGTATCTCTCTGCCTCGTCCATCTGGTGCGTCGTCACGAATATGGTCATGCCGGACCCCCGGAGCTTGGTTATGTACTCCCAGATCGATCTTCTGGATGTGACATCCAGTCCGACGGTGGGCTCGTCCAGGAAAAGGACTTCCGGCCTGTGGACAAGGGCCTGTGCCAGCTCAAGCCTTCTGCGCATGCCTCCGGAATACTTCTTGGTCATATCCCCCGCCCGGTCCGTGAGGTTCATTATGTCCAGAACATACTCTATGCGTTCTCTGCGCTCTGTTTTGTCCTTTATCCCGTAGAGTTTGGCGAAGAGCTCGACATTCTCCCATCCGGTCAGTCTTATATCCACAGCCATGTCCTGGGGAACGTAGCTCATGGACCGTCTCACGCCTGCGCTGTCCTTCGTGACGTCATGTCCGCAGACCGAGGCAGTGCCTGATGTGGGGCGGACGAGGGTGGTCAGCATATTCACTGTTGTCGTCTTCCCGGAGCCGTTGGGTCCCAGCAGTCCGTAGATCTCCCCGTTGACCCTGAGATCCAGTCCCTTGACCACGGCCGATCCCTCGTAGACCTTGGTAAGCCCGTTCGTTTCTATGGCATTCATTCTCTGATTCTCCTGCGGACCTTCTCCATTATCTGCTCTATGTTCTCGCCGAGGCCTTCTATGTCGGAGGGAGACGTCATCTCCACACTGCCTCCCTGGAACTCCCCCGATCCTGCCAGGTCCTCCATCCAGGATTCTACTTCCAGATATGATTCCCGCAGTCTGTCCAGTACTTCGGGGTCGGCGTCCCAAAGCCCTCTGCTCTCCGCTTCCAGGAGCCTTCTGGAGATCTCCTCCAATGCGTAGGGGTTATTCTCCTGGAAGAATTCCTTCATCTCCGGCTCATTCACGTATGTGTCGGCTATATCATCGAAAATCCTGTCGTCCACCTCTCCGGTGGATGCTTCCCAGCCGTAGACCCGGGTTATCTTCTTCATCATGTCGGCGGCACCTTTGTAACCGTGCCCCTTCATCCCCTCGATCCATTTGGGATTGAGGAGCTTAGATCTGACCACCCTTTGCAGCTCATCGGCCAGGGTCCTGACGCCCACTGCGTCTGCTTCCCGGGTATCCCCGAAGTATGCCCTGACCTCTTTTCCGGAAAGATGCTTGGATGCGGCCGTCATGCCTCCCTGGTTGCTGTAATAGCAGCAGCAGCCCAGGAGATCATGCTCGTCCGAAACCACTTTGTTGAACGTGAGCTCCACCTTCTTGAGGCCGGAGGCGAACTGCTCGTGGGAGGTCCTTCCGTCCCTGCCGTTGCCGTATGCGTACCCGTTGACTGATATGTAGATCTGGGCCAGGTCCTTCTCGTCCTTCCAGGCACCTGACAGTATCGCCAGGCTGACCCCGCTGGTGTAGGTGCCGGGCCTGGAGGAGAATATCCTGGCCGTGGCCTCATCCTCGGGCACCCCTGCAGCCGCATCCTCCAGGAAATGCTTCCTGACGAAGTTCATCTCAGGCGGCTCGTCCAGAGCCGCAACGGTGCGGATCGCGGAATCCAGAAGGTCTATGCGGTCAGGGAAGGTATCCCTCAGTATCCCGGATATCCTGACCGTCAGGTCTATCCTCGGATGCCTGAGCTCCCCGGCGTCTATTACCCGGAAAGAGCTCACATGCCCGTCAGAGCCCCATACGGGCTCTGTTCCGATCAGGGACATCATCTCTGCCAGCATCTCACCGTCGGCGGCCATGACATCGCTGGTCATCCACTGGAATGCTATGGATTCCGGCATGCGGCCCTCATCCTCCATGAATTTATCGAGAAGGGCATCCGCCAGCCTTTCGCCGACTCTCCAGGAGGAGGTCGTGGGTACCCGTTTAGGGTCCAAGGCATGGAAGTTCCTGCCCGTAGGGAGCACGTCGTCCCTTCCTCTTGTCATATACCCGGAGGGGCCGGGTCTTGTATATCCTCCGGCCAGAGCGTTCTCGAGAGCGCCCATCTCGTCTGATCCGTCCATGCGGTACGATATGTCCGCTATCCTGGCCGCCGGAGCTTCGAGTCTGTTCCACGCCTCGAAGCCAAGGGATTCCCCGATCTCCTCGGTTGTATTGCCGTTGAGGACCATCTCTATCACGTTGTTCCCAAGGCCGTCTATCCATTCAGCGGCGGCGCCGTTGCTGGTACCTGTCTCCTTGCAGAAGCCGGAGGGGTCCGAGAGGAGGGTTTCGTAATCGATGCCCATCATATCCGCCACCGCACGCCTGGGCGATGAGTCCCGGTCGTCCCTGTCATATCTCAGGATGGATGAGATCATGTCAACGCGGTTCTTGCCTTCCGGAATATTACCGAAGATATGCATCCCCGTCTCCACGCGGGAGTTGCGAACACCGGAAAGGAACTCGTGGCACATTCTCACCATCTCGTCCATCGGAGTCTCGTGGTCCACGTCGACGGGAAGTTTCGCCTCGGCTATCGCATCAAGGATCATGTGATGAAGGGCGTGCTGCCTGGATCTGTCCCCCTTGGCATTATCATACTGGAAGAGCAGACTGTCCAGTTTTATCATCCCCCCGTAAAGGCCGGAGGCTTCCGCGGCAGTCTGCATATGGCCGATCAGGGTGGCGTAGCAGCGTCTCTTGGCCACTGTCCCCTCGGGCGGATTATCAGTATTGTAAACGTATAGGGTCGGGGTGTCCCTGTTGCAGATGTCCGGGAAGCACTCCTCAGACATACCGGTGCCCTTGCCGGGCAGGAACTCCACGGTTCCGTGGGTTCCTATGTGTATGATGGCATCCGCTCCGAACACATCTCTGAAGAAATGATAGGCGGCGAGATACTGATGGGGCGGAGGGCACAGGGGGTCGTGCAGGATCTTGCATACAGTGCCGTCGCATTTAGGTCCGAAACAGCCCCTTTTGGGTTGGACGGCGACGATCGCGTTCCCGAATCTGAGGCCCGAGATTATTATCCTCCCGTCCATCACCATGGATTCTCCGGGCGGCTCGCCCCACGTGGAGATCATTTTATCCCTGGCACTTTCAGGTAAGGTGTTGAAGTACTCTGCGTACTCGGAAGCAGGCATCATGTACGCCGCACCCCCGCACCTCAGGATCTCCTCTTTGGGAGTCCATCTGAACTCGGACATTGCCTTCCTGCTGAGGAACAGGTCCCTGAGCTCCTCCGGACCCTCAGGACATTCGACGGAGAGGCCCATTTCCTTAAGATACCTCAGGATCGCCACCGTGCTGCTCATGGAATCGAGGCCTGATGCGCTGCCTATGTTCGCTTCCGCGGAAGAGCAGGGACTGTTGTTCAGGATCAGGACGACCTTCTTCTCAGAAGCAGGTTTGGTCTTAAGTGCCAGTCTCTTCTTTATTCGC
>Ga0265294_10001539_pt1 | contig 31035 bp, 22 predicted proteins | sample MunlanPumphouse3_FD_192504 | JGI IMG/M metagenome (GOLD analysis project Ga0265294, IMG submission 192504) | Groundwater microbial communities from a municipal landfill in Southern Ontario, Canada - Pumphouse #3 | ecosystem: Environmental > Aquatic > Deep subsurface > Groundwater | place...
GTCCTGTTCGTCTGCACCCATGGTGTAATATTCAAGCATCGAGAACTCGATATTGTGGATATTCCCCAGTTGTTCACTGTTTCTGAAGCAATGGCTGATCTGGTAGATACTGCCGATTCCCTCTGCGATAAGCTGCTTCATGAAGATCTCTGGTGAAGGAACCAGGTAGAGGTCCTTGGAGGGAAGAAAGGGGTTCTCAAACCGTGTGGAAAAATTCTCGATGGTAGCTTCAGGTATGAGGGTGGGACTGAGTATGGGGGTGTCGACTTCCGTATAGGAACGTTCATCAAAAAAGGTGCGGATTGCCCTATTCATCCTGCTCCTTTGCTGTGCTGCTGTTTTCATGGGTGCATCATAGCCAGAGGGCCGCTTGTGTTGCAAGCATACCATGCAAAACAGTATACTCACTCCTATGAGAGAGTATGTAACCGACGATATCATCTATGCCCTTGCCACGCCATGGGCGCAGAGCGCGTTAGCGGTCATAAGGGTAAGTGGAGAAGGGTGCAAAGCACTGCTTGCAACCCATTTTTCCCGGCCCAAGGCCCTAAAAGATGCTGATAATGCCACATTGGTGCATGGCTACCTGCAAGATGAAGCAGGAAGAAAGCTGGATGAGGTTGTTGCTGCCGTCTATACGGAAGGACACGGGTACACCCTGGAGGAAGCAATAGAATTCACTTGTCATGGCTCACTTGCCGTGATCAAGGAAATCCTGGGACTGTTTTCCCGACTTGGTATGCGTAGTGCAGAGGGTGGAGAATTCACCTTCCGTGCATTCTTGCACGGTCGTTTGGATCTGACCCAGGCAGAGGCTGTCCAGGAGCTGGTGGTAAGCCAGAGTGAACGCTCCAGGGCTCTTGCCCTGGGAAGACTTGAAGGAAGCCTGAAGGATCGGATCAGCTCCCTCAAGCAGCAATTGATGCAGGTCATGGCTGCCGTCGAGGTACAACTCGACTATGCTGAGGATGAACTGGATGAATTTGTATTTCCTCGTGCAAGGCTTGTTGATTTGATCAAGCAACTCCACCATCTCTCTGAGACCTATCAGGTAGGAAAGCTCTACAAGAGTGGGGCCAGGATTGTGCTTGCCGGTTCTACCAATGCAGGGAAAAGCTCTCTCTTTAATTTGCTGCTGAAACAGGAGCGATCGATAGTAAGTCCTGTAAAGGGAACCACCCGTGACTATATAGAAGCCGATCTATCGATCGAGGGTATCCCGATTCGCCTGTACGATACAGCGGGACTCAGGGAAAGCTCTGACAGTATCGAGAGTGAAGGCATTAGACGAACAGAACGCCTTATTGGGCAGGCAGACTTGGTGGTATTTCTTGTTGACAGCACCATGATGGGGCATGTGCCTGAAGAGGATGAACGGACCTTGGTGGTCTACAACAAGAGTGATCTTGCAAAGCCCCCGAAGGGTAAGTTGGCTATCAGTGCCCAAAGTGGGGAAGGAGTGGATCGTTTGCTCCATGAGATCTCCACGCGGCTGACCAGTGGATTCTCTGTCAGTGGTGATGAACTCTTGATCATTGAATCGGAGCGGCAATACCAACTCTTGAATGCAAGCGAAGTGGCGCTTGGCCGAGCGCTCGAACTGGTGGATGAGGATATCCCATTGGATATCACAGCCGTTGAGTTGGGAGAGGCGTTGGACAATCTTGGTCAGTTGACCGGAGAGGTTACCCCCTCCGATATTCTTGAGACAATCTTCAGTGGATTTTGTGTAGGAAAATAATATATGGATTATGATGCAATTGTAGTGGGAGGGGGGCATGCCGGTATTGAGGCATCCTTGGCTCTCTCCAGAATAGGATACAAGACTCTCTTGATCACCCAGAACCTCGATGCAATCGGGCGTTTGTCGTGTAATCCGGCAATCGGTGGGCTCTCCAAGGGAAATATCGTCAGGGAAGTTGATGCCCTTGGTGGTGAGATGGCCCACCTGATAGACCACTCCATGATACAGTACCGTATACTCAACAGGAGACGTGGTCCTGCTGTACAGGCTCCCCGTGCCCAGGCTGACAAGTTCACCTATGCAAGGCTCGCCAAGGAAACACTGGAAAGTGAACACAACCTTTCCTTGTTCATGGATACGGTTGTAGACCTCCAGCTCGATGCAACCGGCAAGCGCCTTGTGGGGGTGGTTACCCAAAGACGGCATACCATCTCCGCAAAGGTAGTCGTCCTTACCACAGGAACCTTCATGGAAGGAAGAATTTTCATAGGAGAGTATGATGCACCCAACGGCCGCTTGGATGAGCCGGCTGCCATTGGACTGGGTACGAATCTCAGGAAAAAGGGTTTTCCGGTTGGGCGTTTGAAGACCGGCACCCCTGCCAGGGTACGCAAGTCCACCCTGGATTTCGACAAGATGGAGTTGCAGGATGGGGAAGAGCTTATGATGCCCTTCAGTTTTGATTATGACAGCATCAACAGACCCCAGGTTCCTTGCTACATAACATGGACCAATGAGAAAACCCACGCAATCATCCAGGATAATATCCATCGTTCCCCCCTCTATGGTGGGAAGATTGTTGGTACCGGACCACGCTATTGTCCTTCAATTGAAGACAAGGTGGTTCGATTCCCCGATCGTGACCGGCACCAGATTTTCGTGGAACCTGAGGGTATCGGGACAGAGGAAATGTACCTAAACGGTATCTCCTCCTCCCTTCCTGAAGATGTGCAATGGGATTTTGTCCACAGTATTGCAGGCCTGGAGCATGCTCAGATCATGCGTCCAGCGTACGCTGTCGAATATGATTTCATCGATCCCCAAGCCCTATTCCCTTCCCTGGAGAGCAAGCTGGTTGAGAACCTCTTCATTGCAGGCCAGACAAATGGTACCAGTGGGTATGAGGAAGCTGCCTGTCAGGGATTGATGGCAGGAATCAATGCAGCACAGAAGCTCAAGGGGGAGGAACCTCTGGTGCTCAGTCGTAATGAAGCCTATACGGGGGTCCTTATTGATGACCTGGTAACCATGGGGACCAAGGAACCCTACCGGATGTTCACCAGCAGAGCTGAGTATCGGCTTAATCTTCGTCATGACAGCTGCGACCAGCGCCTTACCGAGAAAGGGTTCCGCGTTGGATTGCAGTCTGAGGAGAGCCTGGGCCGCCTCCAACAGAAGCTGGAGAAAATGGAAACGGTGAAGGATCTGCTCCGTCAGCGGAAGGTAGGCGAAAAGAGTGCAATTCAGGCACTCAAGATGCCTGAAGTCACCATGGCCAGTCTCCAGGAAACGATTCCAGAACTCTCTGCCTTTGAGGAGCCAATTCGTTACCAGGTGGAACTGGATGTGAAATATGAAGGCTATATCAACCGCCAGGAGCGACAGATCAACCGATTTGAGAAACTGGAGAGTCTCCATATCAGTCAGGATTTCAACTATGATGCATTGGATGGATTGAGTGCCGAGGGCAAGGAGAAGCTCAAAAGAGTGATGCCGATCTCAGTGGGACAGGCCTCCAGGATCAGCGGCGTTCGCAATAGTGATATTGCCCTCTTGATCGTTCTTCTGGATAGGGGAGGAAACCGTGAGCGGTAAGTATGCTGCCTTGATACAGGAAGGCCTTGATGCCATGCAACTGGTATGGTCCGATGAACAGTTGCTCCAATTGCAACGGTATATCGCAGAGGTGGAGCTCTTCAATCCCGTTTACAAGTTGGTTGGAGCTGAGGGAAAAGAGTTGGTCATCCGCCATATTTTCGATAGCCTGGCTGCAGTCTCACCAATCAGTGAAATTGCCCAGAAGTATGAGAACCCCTGCTTTGCAGATCTTGGTTCAGGTGCAGGTCTACCCGGGATTCCCTTGGCAATAGCTCTGGAAAATTACTCCTTCTCCTTGGTGGAAAGGATGGAGAGGAGAGTGAATTTTCTACGAAACGCTCTTGCAGCGACCGGTCTCTCTGAACGGGTCCAGATTGTCTCCCAGGACTTGAAACAGGTACGCCAGAAGTTCGATGTGATTACCTTCCGGGCTTTCCGGCCTTTGGTGGAAATACTTGATCTTGTGGAGCCCATCCTCAATGATGGTGGTGTAGTCTGTGCATACAAAGGCGTGCTTGACCAGGTTGAAGCAGAGCTGGACCAAGTTGCATCACAATGCAAAAGTAGGTGGAGTGCACAGTTTATCCCTCTCACGGTTCCCCAATTGGATGCAAATCGCACGCTTTGCGTTCTCACAAAGATTTGATACCATCTGAAGGCAAGGGTGTTTACCTAGAAAGGAGCGAGTTGTGAAGGAAGGTAGAGGAACAGGTTCTCTTGTTGCAGGGGTGGTATGCCTCTTATTGACGCTATTGGTAGGTGCGTTGGAAGTTTTGCCGCCTCTCGGAATTGAACTCAGCGTAGTCACCTGGGCAAGCTCCCTGCTTAATCGGTTCTTCTCCTTTACCGTTTCCCCAGCACCCTTTTCTCTGATCCCACTTGCTGTATTGCTTGGCCTCTGGACCATCATGATTTTTACCTTCAGAGTTAAAAATCGCTTTCTCTATGTATTGATCCCTCTTACTGGAATCATGGCCTATACACTCTATTCCCTCAGCCATCTTATGCAGGGAAGTACTCGCCCTATCCTGATACGATCCATCCCTGAAGATCTTCGTAGTGCGTCTTTCCGTGTGGTGCTTATCTTTTTTGCCGAAATGGCTCTCTTTGTCATCCTCACCTTGATCGGGGACGGAATGAAACGGTACAAGACAGCCAGAGTAGAGATGGGCAAGGTTAAAAAAGAGAAGCGAGAAAGGAAGAAAGGACACAGATCCAACGACCAGGAATCTCCTGAGGACGAAGAGGAAATCATTACCCTCAGCAAGAAACCCGTTGAAGCAGAAGAGGTTCTTGAAGGGGCAAGCTTCGCAGACCAACAGGTTGCTTTTCCTCACATAGCTGAGGTTCCTTCGCTGGAGAGTTTGTCAAGAAAGCATACCCCGAGTGACCGAAAAACACCGCAGGATGATACAATCGCGGTGAAGGAGATGCAGGTAGGAAAGGTAAGTATTGGAGCGTTGCATACACTTGGGGAAGAGCGAAAACGAAATAATGGATTAACCTACCTGGAGAGAAAACAGAGAGAACTGGAAGCTCAGAAAAAAGAGGCTGAAGCACATCCTTCGCCAAAAAAAGACGAGAAACCGAATAAAGAGCCAGTTCAGCTCTCTGGGTTCCTGCAGGGTGCATTGGAAGCGGTAGGGAAGGCACCCAGAAAGAACAATGCACGAAGGAATGAACCCCAAGGCAGGGTAAAGAGCATGCTTGCTCAAGCCGTGGAGGAGCAACAAGGAAAGAGGGAAGAACCTCCTACCAAGCCCTCTCAGCATATGAATATCAGGGAGCGTATTCTCTCAGTACAGTATGAGCCAAGAGAAAAAGAGGAGCGCCCCTCCAATCGGGAAGTAGCTGATCCCTTCTTCCGTCCCAATCAACCAAAGACAGAATCGCCACTTCCTGTCACTCCCAAATCTGAGATGACTCCTGAACCTGGTTTTGCGCCCAAGAGTACTGCTCAGCCAACTGGTGGTGGTGAGCTGGTAGGAGAAGCGGTCCAGACAGAGAGCAAGGAGCATGAAGAAGATCCTCTGGAGAGTGCCAGCGGGGTGGGTGGGCTCTCTTCCAGAAGTGAAGGGAGTGCCCTCATCAACCGTAAGCGAATCACGTATCAGTATCCTGATGAGTCCATCCTGGTTACCTATCCACAGATTGGTGATGTGGTCGATGAACAGACGGTCAACCAGGGTAAGCTCCTGGTTGCAACACTGGAACAGTTCAATATAAATGCAGAATTGACCAATATTGTACGTGGTCCCACGGTCACCATGTTTGAGTTGCTTCCTGCTCCTGGGGTGCGGGTCAATTCAATCGTGAACCTTTCTGACAACATTGCCCTCGCACTCGCTGCCACCCAGGTCCGTATCGTGGCACCCATCCCTGGGAAATCTGCTGTAGGTGTTGAGATTCCCAATCTTAAGCGGGACATTATAGGATTCCGCGAAATGCTCCCCTCCTTGACTGCTTCATTGGGTATTCCCATGGTCTTGGGACGTAGCCTGATGGGAGACCCCGTGGTTGTCGATGTGATCAAGGCACCACATCTCCTGATCGCCGGTAGTACCGGAAGTGGTAAGAGTGTATGTGTGAACTCCTTGATATGTTCGGTTCTATTCAGGCGTAGTCCAAAGCAGGTAAGGATGATCCTCGTCGATCCAAAAATTGTAGAGTTGAATATTTATAATGGGATTCCCCACCTGCTCACTCCCGTCATCACTGATGCGAAAAAGACCCTGAAGGCACTTGATTTCTGTCTCTATGAGATGGACAGAAGATACAAACTACTGCAAGCATTAAGTGTCAGGAATATCATCGGGTACAACGAGAAGATTGAGACGAGCCGTCTCGCTCGAGAGAAACTTCCCTATATCCTGGTGGTTATCGATGAATTTGCAGATTTGATGCATCTTGTTGGCAAGGATATGGAGAGCAAGGTCAGTCGTCTTGCTGCCATGAGCCGTGCGGTGGGTATCCACTTGGTCTTGGCTACCCAGCGTCCTTCTGTTGATGTCATCACCGGCGTGATCAAGAACAATATTCCCACCCGTATTGCCTTTGCTGTTACCAGCTCAACCGATAGTCGAATCATCCTTGATGAACCTGGTGCAGATAAGCTGCTTGGAAAGGGTGACATGTTGTATATGTCCAGCAGCAGTCCTGCAACTGAACGGATACAGGGCTCCTTCCTCAGTGACAATGAAGTGGAACAGGTTGTTGCCTTTGTGAGTTCGCAAGGTGAGCCTGAATATATCGACGAGTCATTCTTTGAGGACGATGAGCCGAAGGCAAGTGAGAGCAGTGATGATGATGGTGCTGATTCAAACGATGATGAGGAGTTGATGGACAGAGCACTTGCGATTGTCGTTGAACGCAAGTGTGCTTCAGCCTCCTATCTGCAGCGCCGTCTGAAGATAGGGTACAACCGCGCTGCCCGTATGGTTGAGCAGATGGAAGAGCTGGGCTATGTTGGCCCCCCCAATGGGAGCAAACCCCGCGAATTGATCAAGTACCCCTAGGAGAAGAGAACCAAATGGTTGGAGAACATGCCGTTTACAACGGAAAAATCATATTGCAGAGTGAGGCGGTAGTACCGGTAACCCAGAGAGAAATCCAGTCAGGGTTTTATGTGTATGAGTCCCTTAGGGTCATCCAGGCACACCCTGTGCATCTGGAGGACCACCTCCTGAGGCTTGAGAACTCTGCAAATCTTATACATCTTGACTATCCGTTCAGTCGGGAAGAGATTGGCACCTGGGTACATGCCCTGATAGAGGTGGATCTGGTTGAGAAAGCCTCCCTGAGAATCCAGATCTATGGAGGCAAGCAACCACAACTGTTCATCACCACGAGTGAGATACTAACTTATCCAGAATCCTTCTATTCAGAAGGTGTGAAATCACTCACCTATGAAGGGGAGCGTCTGCTTCCTGGCGCAAAGACGGGGAATCTTCTTCTGAACTATCTTGCCCTGGAAGAAGCCAGAAGAAATGGATGTTTCGAGGCACTTCTGGTCGACGAGGAACAGAAAATCCTGGAGGGAACACGTTCCAACTTCTTTGCGATCAAGGATGGGCAGCTCTTCACCGCACAAGATGAGAAGGTCTTGCTGGGTATTACCCGGGATCGGGTTATCAAGGCAGCAAAGCTGTTGGGTTTGCAGATACGCTACGAAGCACCTTCTTTGAACAAAGTGGTTGGTGGTTTCTATGATGAGCTGTTCATCTCCGCTACCAGCATGGCTGCAATGCCTATTTCACACGTCAATGGAAACATTGTTGGAAAGGCTTATACTGTAACCCTTGAGATCAGTAGTCTTGTCAGACAGTGGGAGCTGGAGGATTGACTATTTTTTTCTCCTTTCCGGAGGGAAGAATTCCAAGTATAGGGTATTCGTATCAGATGGAAACCTAAAAAACACAATCCAATGTTGGTTGTGATCTTTCACCATGAATATTCTGTTCACTTTTAGCAGAGGTGGACAAGGCTTTTAATTTCCTCTATCTTACTATTATTAGGTTTGAAAAAAGAACCTCTCTTATTGCGAATACTGCAATTACTTATAAAGGCGAAATATAGAACGAATGAAATTTACCGAATTACCCTTAAGTGAGCAAGTGCTCAAAGGCATCGCGACTGCAGGCTTTAGTGACTGTACCAACGTACAGGAAAAAGTACTCCCCACAAGCCTCTCTCGTCGTGATGTCATGGTCCAGTCTATGACTGGAAGCGGAAAAACCGCAGTGTATGTGTTGACGATTCTTGAATCGTTTGTCCAGGCCATAAAGGCTGGAAAGGGCAAACCGAAGGCATTGATTGTTGCTCCAACCCGTGAATTGGCTGTCCAGATCGAGGAAGATACCATCCTCCTTGGGTCTGGTATCGAAGACCTCACAATCGGAAGTTTCTTTGGTGGTGTAGGATACGGGAAGCAGGATGAAATCCTGGAGAAGGGGTGTGATATCTTTGTCTGTACTCCTGGCCGTATTCTTGATTACCAGAAGATGCATAAGATCGACTTCAGAGAATTTGACATCTTTGTAGTTGATGAGGCAGACCGAATGTTCGATATGGGTTTCTATCCCGATATCCAGAAGATGTTCAGCTTGCTTCGTGATTGCACAGAACGACAGACCATGTTGTTCTCAGCAACACTCAGCACAAAGGTTCGTAACCTTGCCTGGTCGTTCATGAATGAACCAGCTGAGATTGAGGTTAATCCTGAGGAAATTACCGTTAATGCAATTACCCAGGAGTTGTTCCATGTTGCGAAAGATGAGAAATTCTCACTTTTCCTGCAACTTCTGAAAAAAGAGAATCCAGAAAACTGTCTGGTATTCACCAACACCAAGGCACGATGCATTGAGGTATCCAAGCGGCTTTCACTGAATGGATACCCGACCAAGTACCTGATGGGAGACCTGCCACAATCAAAGCGGTTGCAGACAATTGACCGCATGAAGGAAGGCAAGATTAGATTTCTTGTGGCAACTGATGTTGCAGCCCGCGGGTTGCAGATTGATGACTTGGAATTGGTTGTTAATTACGACATCCCTGATGATTTTGAGAACTACGTTCACCGTATCGGCCGTACAGCACGTGCTGGTAAGAGTGGAAAATCCATTACCTTTGCAGATGAAGAGTATGTATTCAACCTGGAAGCAGTAGAGAACTTCATTCAGATGAAGATTCCTGTAATCTGGCCTGAGGAAGGCGATCTTGAACCCGTCGAGGACAAGAGTGCCTCATACTCCTTTAGGGACTTGGTAAGGGATGACGAGTATGGTGGGCGTCCGAGTCGCGGACCTAGAAGTGGGGCAAAACCTTCTCGTGGTGGGTCCAGAGGACCCAGGAGAGGGAAGCCACAATCCTCTGGTCGACCAAAGCGTGCAAAAGACGAGCGAGACAACAAGCCCAGAGGCCCAAGACCTGAAAGGCAGGAGAGAGCACAGGAACCTCAAAGACGTCGTCGTTCAGGCTCCAAGAGCTACGCAGAGATCCAGAACCTCTCCCTTGAGGAGCGATTGTCCTACTACAAACAGCAGTACAAGAGTGAAGGTGGCCAGATCCCTGAAGGATCCCCTGAGGCCAAGAAGAGCCAGCCTGCTGTGAAGAAGGAGAGTCCTGTAAGAAAAGACCCTGCCCCTAAGCCGTCTGTTGCTCAGAAGCAGGAGACCACCCAGACGAAGAAGAAGCAGAATTTCTTCACCCGGTTGTTCAGGAGAAACAAGTAGCATGCTCAAACGGTTCATCGCCTACTATCGTCCATACAAGGGATTGTTTTTCCTTGATATGGGGGTGGCAATTTTTGCTTCAATCCTTTCGATTCTCTTTCCCACCTTGACCAGACAGCTGCTCAGGGTGGAGATTCCTAATCAGAATCTGAAGAATATGATTATCATCTTTGGCTTCATGCTCCTCATCTACATACTGCAGGCAATCTGTCAGTATATACGGGTAACCTGGGGACATATTCTTGGGGTAAAGATGGAGACCGATATGCGAAGCGAGTTGTTCGGTCACTTGCAAAAACTCTCCTTCGGGTTCTTTGACAAGACCAAGACCGGGCATATGATGAGTCGTATCACCAATGACTTATTCCAGATCACCGAGATGGCTCACCATGCTCCCGAGGATTTAATCATCAGCGTTGCTACCATCCTGGGTTCTTACATCCTTATGTTCAGCTACAGTGTCCCTCTCGCCCTGGTTTCCCTTATACCCTTGCCGATCATGGTGTTCTACGGGGTGTATTATGGAATACGCATGAAGGCAACCTTCCGCCGTGTACGGCGAACCGTTGCTGACGTGAACAGCAATGTAGAGAACTCCTTGATGGGGATCAGAGAGGTCAAATCATACGGCCGTGAGTCCTACCAAGAAGCAAAATTCAACCACGTCAATGATATCCTGCGTGACAGCAAGATGGAGCAGTACAAGGTGATGGGAAGTTATCACTCCATCTTGGGGTTCTTCCGTGAGCTCTACTACTTCTGTACCATCGCCGGGGGAACGTTGCTGATATTCATGGGAAAAGTTCAGTCCTATGATCTGGTCACCTTCATCCTCTATGTTGGGGTGGTGCTCCCTCCCATTGATCGCCTGATCAACTTCACTGAGCAATTGCAGCAAGGCATGGCAAGCTTTGAGCGATTCACGCAGGTGATGGATGAGAACCCGGATATCCAGGATGTGAAGGATGCAAAGAGCCTGAAAATCCAGGATGGTACGGTCCGTTTCGACCATGTCTCATTCTCCTATGAGAACTCTTCAGAGGTGATCCTCAAGGATGTGGACATCACGGTTCCCGGTGGTTCTACCTATGCATTGGTAGGCGAGTCAGGAGCTGGAAAAAGCACCTTTGCCAGCTTGATCCCTCGCTTCTATGAGCCGAGTGAAGGCAAGGTGATGATTGATGGGCAAGATATTCGGGAATTGACACAGCACTCCCTCAGGCAGAATATTGGGTTTGTCCAGCAGAATGTTTTCCTCTTCGATGACACAATCCGGGAGAACCTGAAGTACGGAAAGGTTGATGCAACCGATGATCAGCTATGGCTGGCACTGGATGCAGCAAACCTTGGGGATTTTGTCCGTTCACTTCCCCTTGGTCTCGATACCCAGGTAGGGGAGAGGGGTACACTGCTCTCCGGTGGGCAGAAACAACGAATTTCCATTGCACGGGTATTCCTGAAAAATCCTCAGATTCTCATATTTGATGAGGCAACCAGCAGCTTGGATACAGAAAGCGAAGAGTTGATCAATGAAGCCTTCCACCGACTCTCCAAGGGTCGAACAGCTATTGTCATTGCCCATCGTCTTACAACCGTCAAACATGCAGATTGCATCTTGGTCCTTGATGAGGGTAAACTGGTAGAGTCTGGAACCCATGAGCAGTTGCTTGAAGCTGATGGCCAGTATGCAAAACTCTACAAGACACAGGACTTTTCTTAGCGGGAGGAGTATGCATGAAGAAGATACGCATAGCATTTGCAGGATTGTTTGTAATCCCAATTATAGCGCTTTCACTTGTGTATGCATTTCCTCTTGGTTACCTGTTGCGCCTCCTGGGCTTCAAAAAAGCTGGAGATCGATATTTGCGTGCTTGTGGACACTTTATTGGTAGTTCGATCATTTTCTTCTTAGGGATCAAGGTCCATATTGATGGAAAGGAGAACCTTCCACCGGAGCAGTCAGTATGTTACATGGCAAACCATCAGAGCATGCTCGACATAGCTGCCTTTGTAGGGCCGGTCAATCTTTGGGCATCCATCATGGCAAAGGCAGAGGTTAAGCGGATTCCTGTCATCAATCTCTGGTGTTATGCTTTGGACTGTGTTTTCATCAACCGAATAAGTCCTCGTGATGCCATCAATGCCATTCTCAGGGGTGTGGAACTTCTCAAAAGTGGGAAAAGCATGTTGATCTTCCCCGAGGGAACAAGAAGCAAGAGTGGAAGCATCGGTGAACTGAAAAAAGGGAGCCTAAAACTCGCTACTCGCTCAAACTCGGTCATCGTGCCCATGACCATCAAGGGACTGCGTGCTGGGTTGGAACAGTTGCATGGCTTTAAGCGTGTTCATGCATATGTTTCCATTGGAAAGCCAATCTACACGGACAATCTGAGCACTGAAGAGCTTGCAACGCTTCATGAAACGGTCTATGGAACCATCGCCAAACGGTTTGACGAACTTCCCGACCAAGTATAAGGGTGACCATGATCAACGCACTCTCCATAGAGCATCTCTCTTTCACCTACCAGTCATGGACAGGGAAACAGAATGATCCACTCTTTCGTGGGCTTTCTCTGCAGATTCCCTCGGGAAGCAAGACCCTCTTGCTTGCTCCCTTCAACAGGGGAAAGACTACGCTCGCAAAGATCATTTGTGGGGTCTGCCCCAAATATTTTCCAGGAGAAATGGATGGCCTGATACGTCTTTATGGAAAATCACTTGGAGATTTGGATCCCTGGGATCTTCTGCCAGTGTGCACCTATGTCTCCCAGAACCCCCAAGAGCAGTTTGTAGCTACCTCGGTTGAGGAAGAGATTGCATTTCCTCTTGAGTCCATGGGCATGGATAGAGCAACCATGAAGGCGCGAATCGAGGAAGCAATAACACACTGGGGACTTCAGGATTTGAGAACCAGTAGTGAGCAGGAACTTAGTGGGGGGGAACGCAAACGGGTGCTCCTTGCCACGATGCAGGCTATTGATGCTTCCTTCTGGTTGCTGGACGAGGCCTTCGATGATCTGGACCAACATTGGAGAGACCAACTCAAAGATCTTATAGCAACAAGCAACAAGACGGTGCTGGTGCTTGCGAGCCGGTACCTTGGTGAGTTCGATGACCTCTTTGACCAGGTTCTCTTACTCGATGAAGGAGTTGTTGTAAAAGGTGAGACAAACTCCTTGCTTACTCGCTTTGCGCACCTCTGCGGTGATGACCTTCCAAGCCCATTGGAAAGAGAACACGTATTGCCTTCTCAAAGACGAATACTCTCCTGTCTGTCTCTCCAGGCCGAGCGTAGCAGGGTGAGTACTGCAGAAAGTGAACATTTTACATTGGAAGTACCCCAATTCCAACTGCAAAGTGGAGAGTTGGTAACCCTTGTTGGACCTAACGGAAGTGGCAAGAGTTCTTTCAGTCGCTTGCTCTGTGGTTTGGATGCTCCCCTAGGTGGGCAGATTACCATTGATGGAAAACCATATGAGGGAAAGCAACTTTCCAAACGGGTAGGGTACTTATTCCAGAGTCCTGACCTGCAAATCTTCCTTCCTACGGTTGCAGAAGAGCTCTCCTGGTCATTGAAACGTCGCTCTGACCTGTCCAGAAAGGAAGTTGAGAAGCAGGTAGCTGATTGTGCTGAACTGTTCTCCCTCGATCTTGATGATACCCCCACTACCATGAGCTATCCACTACGTAAAGCACTCCAGGCAGCAGTGTACTATCTTCTTGACCGTCCCTTCTATATTCTAGATGAACTCGACAGTGCCTTGACCTATCAGAGTGCGCTTTCCATCATTGCCCACTTACGACATAATGGGGCAGGAATCCTACTCATCACTCATGACCGGCAATTTGCCGACAAGGTAGCTCAACGTTCCTATACGATTGAGGATGGGAGGCTGAGCGCAGTATGACGACCAATACGTATATTGCAGGAACGGGTTGGCTCTACCGATTTGACCCACGTGCAAAGCTCCTGTTGATGCTCCTGATGTGTGTCTGGTTCTTTCTCCCTGTCTCCCTGCTTCATCTCTCCATTGTGGTTGGCTTGGTTATTTTATCCGGCTCTACCAATGCAGGTTGGCACCATGCATGGAGAACCTTTGTTTCCATTTCACCGATGCTTCTTTTTATGGTGCTTTTCATGCCATTCAATGTACGGGATGGATCTCCACTGTTATCCATTGGAGGTTTTACCGTGATCACGGCTGAAGGTTTGGAACAAGCCTTGAGATTGATGAGCCGATTTATCGGTATCACCTACGTGTGCACCCTGCTGTTTGCCACCACGGTTATGCATGAGGTTATGCTTGCCCTGAGGTGGTACCATCTTCCCTATAAGGCCAGCTTGGTAGTGACACTTGCCTTTACCTATATTCCGTTTATTGCGGATGGTTTCAGCCAGATATCTGAGTCTCATCGCCTACGCGAAGCTGAGGATGAGAAAAAGAAGAAATTTGGCCAACGTCTCAAGGACCTGGTTCCGACCCTTACCAGTGCCTTGGTGGTTGCGCTCAGATCAATCCCGAACCTTGCCATGAGTCTGGAGATGCGTGGATTCGGAAGAGAGGAGCGACGTACCAGTTACCATAGCCTTGATGCTTATCATCATGTATGTATCCATTTTATCCTCTCTTGTACTATTCCAGTGGTGTTTTGGTTTGCAAATATATTTTTCTAGGGGGCCGTATATGCAGGGAAATAGGAATGCTTTGAAAGTTGCCATGGTGTCGGTACTGACTGCAGTGGTAGTGGTCTTTACGATGGTGGTGCGTATCCCAACTGCAAAAGGATACTTGAATCTCTGTGATGTAGCTATCTGCTTCATCGCCTTTACCTTTGGACCCTGGTCAGCGTTCATTGCAGCAGGGCTTGGGACGGCACTTGCTGATCTGATCAGCGGGTATGCACAATGGGCTCCTATCAGCTTTGTTGTCCATGGAGTGGAAGGGCTTCTGGTTGCCTTGATCGTCCAGAAGAAGGGAGATGCTGCTGTATCCTTGGGAAGAAAAGCGCTTGCAGCCTTCGTTTGTATCGCAACAGTATCACTTGGGTATTTTGCACTGTCTGCTTTGTTTATCAGCACAGTAAGTGTTGCTGCAGCTGAAATTCCTGGAAACATCGCACAGAGTGCAGTAGGTTTTGCACTTGGTCTTGCGGTATCTGCGGCAGTGAAACGTGCGTATCCCCCGGTCAGTTCACTTGCTTGGTAGTCATTGCCGAGGCTTTTCGATATACTCCGATTATACCTAAACAGAGAGGAATGCACATGCAACAATTCCCCCATGACACCATCGTTGTACTAGACTTTGGGGCTCAATACAGCCAGTTGATTGCACGTAGAGTACGTGAGATGCACGTATATAGCCAGATTGTTCCCTATACCATCAAGGCAACAGAACTTGCAGCCATGAAACCGAAAGGGATCATCTTCAGTGGCGGCCCCTCTTCGGTGCGCACTGAAGGGTCACCCAGACCAGATGATGGAATCTATGACCTGGGCATTCCTATCCTGGGTATCTGCTATGGATTGCAGGTGATGAGCATCCAGAATGGAGGGAGTGTTGAGCGCCCCCTGAAACGTGAGTACGGTTTCGCAGACCTTACCGTGCTTAAGAGGGACGCTTCTCTGCTTAAGGGGATCAGTGAGAACTCCCGCCTCTGGATGAGCCACGGTGATGCAGTTGCCTCACTTCCCGAGGGATTCATACAGACCGGTAGCACCCCGAACTGTCCATTCACGGTCATTGAGAATGATGAAAAGCAATTCTATGGAGTGCAGTTCCATCCCGAGGTGGTACATACGGCAGAAGGAAACCAATTTCTGCAGAACTTTGTCCTTGATGTCTGTAAGGCAAACCAGGACTGGGATATGGGTTCCTTCATCAGCACTGCGGTCCAGGAGATTCGTGAGAAGGTCGGAGATAAACAGGTACTCTGTGGCCTCTCTGGTGGTGTCGACTCTGCCGTTGCAGCGGTACTTATCCATGAAGCGATCGGCGACCAGTTGGTCTGTGTATTTGTAAACAACGGTCTCTTGCGCAAGGGAGAGGCGGACATGGTACTGAAACTGTTCAGGGATCACTATAATATCCGTCTCCAGTATGCTGATGCTGAGGATGCATTCCTCTCCGCACTCAAGGGAGTCACTGAGCCTGAGGCAAAGCGGAAGATCATTGGTAAGATCTTTATCGATACTTTCTATGATGAGGCTCGAAAGGCTGGGGATATCAGCTTCCTCGCCCAAGGAACGCTCTATCCAGATGTAATCGAGAGCAAGAGCCCTTCCGGTGGTCCTTCTGCAACCATCAAAAGCCACCATAACGTGGGAGGATTACCCGAAGATCTGAAATGGGACCTGCTCGAACCACTTCGTGAACTGTTCAAGGACGAGGTAAGGGCGTTGGGAAGAGAACTTGGTCTTCCAGAAGAGATGGTGAATCGTCATCCCTTCCCCGGTCCTGGACTTGGGGTCAGGTGTGTAGGCGAGGTGACCAAGGAGCGCCTGGATACCCTGCGTGATGTGGATGCAATCTTTATCGAGGAGATCCGCAAAGCCAATCTGTATGATGATATCTGGCAGGCCTTGGCTTGTTTGCTTCCGGTCAAGAGCGTGGGAGTCCAAGGGGATGAACGCACCTACGAAGAGGTGTGCTCCCTGCGTGCCGTCACCAGTGAAGATGCCATGACTGCTGATTGGTTCCGCTTTCCCCCTGAAGTGCTCCAACACGCTTCAGCCAGGATCTGCAATGAGGTACAGGGAGTCAACCGAGTACTCTACGACATCACGAGCAAACCTCCTGGGACTATCGAGTGGGAGTAATCCCACAAGAAAATTACAGTTTGTATAGTTCTTTATAAAAGAGAGAAAAGACTCCAATTGCTGGGGTCTTTTCTCAAGTATCACCTTACATTGTGTTGGCTCTGGCACACATATTCGATGGAGAAGATTTCAGACGAAGAAAAAATGCGGATTCCGCAAAAATTCTTCGAGTTATATTGACTTATGAATATTCCAAGAGTACGATAGAAGCGAGGAAAAAATGCGGATTCCGCAAAAATTCCTTGAGGTGATATCATGGTTATTCCGAGAAAGCAATATTTGCAGAAACTGATCGATAAGAAAGATAATGGTAGAGTAAAGATTATTACAGGGATTCGGCGCTGTGGGAAATCCTATCTGTTATTTAACATATACACAAAATACCTTCGAGAAAGTGGAGTACAGAACGAACAAATTATAGGAATAGCGTTGGATGAACTACCAAATGCAATGTATCGCAATCCGATAGAACTGGACAAATACATCCGTGAGCAAGTGAAGGACACGTCAAGACGCTACTATATACTGATTGATGAGATACAGTTTGTTTCGGAAATTCAAAATCCTTATGTGGAAGACTCGACCTCCAAATTAACCTTCATCGATGTAGTACTTGGACTTATGAAGATAAAGAACGCCGATGTGTACGTAACCGGCAGTAATTCGAGAATGTTGTCTACTGATATTCTTACCCAGTTCCGGGATCGAGGTGATGAGATCAGAGTGTATCCCCTCTCCTTCGCGGAGTTCTATGAGTGCTATGAGGGAGACAAACGCGATGCTTGGTTGGATTACTATACCTATGGAGGTATGCCAGTTGTTCTCTCTTTATCATCACACGAAGAAAAAAGTCGATATCTGCGGGATCTCTTTACCCGCACATATTTGAAGGATGTCATAGAAAGACATGCTATTCAAAATGATAGTGAAGTCTTGGAAGATATGTTAAATATTTTAGCTTCAGCCATCGGTTCACTTACAAATCCGACGAAATTATCAAACACCTTCAACAGTGAAAAGCATATCAAGATCAACTCTACCACTATAGATAAATACCTAAGGTACTTTATAGAGGGATTTATCATCAGTAAGGCGGAGCGTTATGATGTGAAGGGCAAGAAATATATCCAAACTCCGCATAAGTATTATTTCACAGATGTAGGAGTCAGGAATGCCAGACTTGGGTTTAGACAACAAGAAGAAACACATATCATGGAAAATATACTCTACTGTGATTTGCTGCGTAGGGGCTTCGACGTGGATGTCGGTGTAGTTGAACAGAACATAAAAACCAAGGATGGTAAAAAACTCAGGAAACAACTTGAAGTCGACTTTATTATCAATCGCGGTAGTAAGCGATATTATATACAGTCTGCATTGACCGTAGCTGACCCTAGGAAAAGGGAACAGGAAATAGCTTCTTTAATAAGAATTCCGGACTCCTTCAGTAAGATAGTAGTTGTACGTGACTACATCAAGCACTGGAGGGATGATAATGGAATCCTCTATGTAGGAATTGAGCAGTTCTTGCTTGACGAGAACATGATAGACCTGTGAATGTAGACAGAAAGTTCACGGGTCTGATTGTAAAATGGAAGGGTGCTAATACTACCATCCAGGATTCCTTGCAATCTGATTCGAAACTGGACTCTAATCGAATAATCAGGTGAGTAATGGCTCTCTCTTCTCATGCAATACATGTATATTGCAGTCAACAAGTATTAAATCAGTCATGTACTTAGTTGTCGATGAAGAAGATTCAAGACGAGGAAAAAATGCGGATTCCGCAAAAATTCTTCGAGTTCTACTGTAGATATCATCCTTTTATACCATGGTCTTGATCTTCGTCTTGTAGATCTTCCAAAAGAAGTAGAGGGTCAAACTGAAGGATGCTATCTCGGCGATGAAGAACGAATACCACAGCGCATCGAGTCCTACAAATCTTCCCAGAAGATAGGCTGCTGGAAGCAGGAATATCAGCTGTCGTGTTACCGAGTTGATCATAGACAGGTATCCATAGCCCATTCCCTGGAAGAGTGCGATCAGGACAATACTGACTCCTGCCAAAGTGAATCCCAAGCTGATGCGTTGCATTGCAACTATACCGATCTCAACCATCTCCGGTGTTGCATTGAACCAGCTCAGTAATATATGGGGGAACAGGATAAATAGGGCAGTACCAATCCCCATGATGGTAACAGCAACGATCAAACCCACCTTGATGGTGGCTGTTATCCGTTTTGGCTTTCTCGCTCCATAGTTGTATCCGATCACTGGTATCATACCGGTGTTCAAACCAAATACTGGCATGAATATGAACGATTGCAAGCGGAAATAGATACCAAAAACCGCCACGGCCGATGTTGAGAAACCAATAAGGATCTTGTTCAAGCTGGTTATCAGGATGGTTCCGATCGCTTGCATGATGATGGTGGGGATGCCAACTGCATAGATATCCTTGACGGTCTGCTTCTCGAGACGGAAGGAGGCTTTCTTCAGTACAATCTCCTTGTTTCTCCGCACATAGTATATAGCGAGAGCGGCAGAGACATGCTGGGCAAAGACTGTGGCTATCGCGGCTCCCATTACCCCCATCCTCGGCATCCCAAACAGGCCGAAGATCAGGATAGGGTCAAGGATGATGTTTACAATTGCCCCAGTACTCTGGATGATCATGGGGTGGAATGTATCGCCTGTTCCCTGCAGGATCCTTTCACAGGTGATATCAATGAATAAGCCAAGTGAGAAGATCAGGCAGATGGAGATATACTGGTTTCCCATGGCAATGAGTTCTGGGTCATTGCTGAAGAACTCAACGAAGGTCTTGGAGAAAAAGAGGCCAATAAGTGCAAAAAAACCCCAACTGATCACAGAGAGTGTGAGCCCGTTTCCTGCAGCTTTTCTAGCTGCAGAGAGGTCCTTTGCCCCCAGTTTCCTGGCAAGGAGAGAGTTGACCCCCACAGAGGTCCCAACACTTACTGCGATAAGCAGGTTCTGCATAGGGAAGGCAAGGGTAACAGCAGTCAGCGCTTGCTGACTGTAGTGGGAGACAAACATACTGTCTACAATATTATAGAGTGCTTGCACCAACATGCTGAGCATGATGGGAAACGACATGGACAGAACTAGGGTGGGGATCGGTTTGACCCCCATTTTATTTTCTTGGACGGGTTGCATGGGTATTCCTTTCAGATTCTGGTACAGTCATACCATACCATACAAGCTTAGTAAAGCAGGTTGTCAGTTGGTCTTCTTGAGGAATGCCTCCACCTCCTTCTTTCCCTTCTCCTCATCAACTTGCCTGAGCAGGATATACCCACCAATGAAGAGCAAGACCAGTGAGACAATTCCATTTCTGGAGTCTCCGGTAACCAATGTGACAACTCCCATGAGCAGTGGGCCGATGATTGCAGCAAACTTACCGAGCATATTGAAAAAACCAAAGAACTGGGCCGACCGTTGTTTCGGGATAAGGCGAGTATAGTATGACCTGCTGAGTGCCTGGATTCCTCCCTGGAATAACCCGATACATACAGCAAGCAGATAGAAATGGAGAGGCTCACTCATGAAGTATCCAAGGATGGCAATGATTGCATAGGCTCCGATGGCAATCTCCAGGGCTTTGCGAACTCCCACTTTCTTTCCAAAGGCTGAGTAGGCAAGTGCAGAAGGGAATGCCACAAACTGCGTGATGAGCAGGGCAATGATCAATGATTCACTGGGAAAGTTGAGGCTTGTCCCATAATTCACAGCCATTCTGATAATGGTATCCACCCCATCAATATACAGCCAGTATGCGATGAGAAAGATTGCCAATGTCTTCAGTTGGCGAAAACTCTTCAAGGTCTGCCGTGTAATGGAAAGTCCTTTCTTGACTGCCTGCCTAAAGGGGAGGTTGTCTTCGGTTACCTCTTCCTTTACGAAAAACAGGACAGGAAGTGTGAATACCACCCACCAGATACCTACGATGACAAAACATACCCTGATAGCTTCCCCTCCATCTGCAAATCCAAACCATGATGGATTGAGATACATCAGAACATTTACCAGGAACAACAATCCCCCTCCGATATACCCCAGGCTGTATCCGAGTGAGGAGACAAAATCCACCTTCTTCTCTGACGCTACAAAAGGAAGGAGTGCATCGTAGAAGGTGTTCGCTCCGCTGAAGCCGACCACAGCAACAGAGTAGAAGAGTACTGCCAAGGGCCAGGAGCCCATCTGTAATACATACAGGCTTGCAGTCATCACTGAGCCTATCAAAGCAAAAAATGCAAGTAAGCGTTTCTTGTAGGTGCCCCAATCTGCGATAGCACCCAGTATGGGGGCCAAGAGCGCAACGATCAATGATCCCAGGGAGTTTGCCAGTCCAAGATAAAATGTCCCTTCCTGGCTGCTTGCTCCTACTGCCCAATAGGCACTGAAAAAGACAGGGAAGAACCCTGCCATCACCGTGGTAGCAAAAGCACTGTTCGCCCAGTCATAGAATGCCCATGCGACAATCGAGCGTTTTGAATCTTGCATTGTGTGTACCTTCTTTCTCATAGCGTACCAGTGAATGACGAATCTGTCATGCGCTATTTTCACCATGGTTGTATTGCACAACGTGCTATCCTTCAATACAATACGCTCCTGTAGATATCCTAGAAATATGGAAGGTTATTTCCTATGATTGTATGTAAATTCGGTGGAAGCTCTGTTGCTGATGCCAACCAGATAGTTAAAGTTAAAGCGATTGTAGAGGCTGATCCAAAACGACAGATAGTGATTGTCTCTGCTCCAGGAAAACGTAACAAGGATGATGAGAAGGTGACAGACATGCTCTATGCATGTAATGCACTTGCACAGCAAGGATTGACTTGCAAGCCGGTCTTCAAGAAGATTGCCGACCGTTTTACCTCCATCCTTGAAGACCTTGGCATCGAGAAGAAACCCTTTGTTGCTGTCCTCGAGGAAGTTCGCCAGATGATTGATGCAGGCCATGGTGCAGAGTATGCAGCAAGCCGCGGAGAATATCTCAGTGCCCGGATGATTGCCGCCTACCTTGGTTGGGATTTCCTGGATGCTGATCCGTATATCGTCATCAACCCTGATGGGACGGTACATGAGCAAAGCTATGAGAACCTCAGAAAGGTATTGAAGAAAGACAAGAAGTATATTGTTCCTGGTTTCTATGGCTGCGATATCGAAGGGAAAGTAAAAACTTTCAGCCGAGGTGGGTCGGATATCACCGGAGCCATTCTCAGCAGTGCTGCTGATGCGGAATCGTATGAGAACTGGACCGATGTTTCGGGGGTGTTCTCAGTGGACCCCCGCTTGGTGGATAACGCAAAGGTGATCAAGACAATGACCTATCGTGAGCTTCGTGAGCTTGCAGGTGTTGGAGCAAATGTCTTTCATGAAGAAGCAATTGCTCCTGTGATCGCAGCCCAGATTCCCATCAATGTGAAGAACACCAATTCACCGGAGGATATGGGCACCATGATCGTCAATGAACGAGCAAGTGGAACAGCTCCCCTTGCAGGTGTCTCAGCCAAGAAAGGCTATAGCAGGATAACCCTGCGTAAGCTGATGCTCTTCAAGCAATCCGGGACCAGGCATGCACTGCTCACCATGTTGCATGTGTTTGGCATCAGGCCCTCTTTTAGCTTGTTTGGCGTAGACAGTATCGTCTGGTTTTTTGAAACAAGTCAGGCAAGTGACAGTGTCCTGAAAGCAATGTGCACCCGTCTCACCAGTGAATTCTCTCTCGACTCCATTGAAGTTGATCATGATCATGCAATTGTTGGTGTTGTAGGAGAGGGCGTCATGGATCACCGTGACCTGATTGCTAAAGTGGTTGGGGCCTTGGATAAGGAATCCATCAGGTTGAATTTCCTCAACTTCGGTGCATCTGATACTTCCTTGCTGCTTGGAGTCCATGCTGATAAAACACAAGACGCTGTAATCACACTGTATAACGCATTGTTCTAACCATCTATTTCCTCCACTTCCCCGTGGAGGGATTTTTTTACCAAAAATTATTTTAATATACCTTTATAACATACCGAGTTTAGAATGAAAAAGAGTCTGCAATTCTATTGATTACTTCCTCCCTTTCTCTTATGGTATAGGGAATATGTACATATGAGGGTAGTGTAGTGGTCGATTCTGCTTCGCTCTATTTGGCCTTGATGATCTTCCTCGCGAGAGTGGTGGATGTCTCTCTGGGTACCTTGCGTCATGCTCTTGTCGTTCGTGGCAAGAGAGCTCTTACGTTTGCGATTGCGTTCGTTGAATCCATCATCTGGGTGTTTGCAGTATCGAGGGTCATCAATGACCTGTCAGATCCTCTCATGGCTATTGCCTTTGCATTTGGCTTTGCTGCTGGGACCTTTGTGGGAATCACCTTGGAGAGCATTCTGAAAATCGGGGATCAAGTGGTGAAAGTCTTCACTCAAAAGGGTTCTGCAGTTGCTCAGCTCTTAAGAGAACAGGGCTTTCGTGTCACTGAGTTTCAGGGGAATGGACGGGATGGCACCATCTATCTCCTGTTCGTACAAGTTCCCAGAAAATCAGTGAAGCAAGTCATGAAACTTACCCGTTCCATTGATCCAACCTGCTACCTTGTAGTCGAAGATATCAAGATGCGTGCTTACGCCTAAAAAAACCGGCCCTTAAGTGGGCCGGCTATACATGAACTGATTGTTATTTGTTGATAACCTGTTCGGTTTCGAGATCGAAGAACTTAGCCTTTGCCATGTCAGGAATCAAGTAAATCTTGGTATCCGGAGCAGGAACAAGGGTAGGTTCAATCTTACCGATAACCTGGCTCTTGGAAGTGGAAGTATAAACGTGGGTTTCACTACCAAGGGGTTCTACAACACTTACCGTACCATTGATGGTCTCTCCATCCTTGGCGGTATTGCTGAATGAAACATCCTCAGGGCGGATACCGAAGGTTACTGATTTTCCTACATAGGGGGTCAGGAATTTCTTCTGCTCTGCAGTGACTTTAAGGCGGAAGGTACCTTCGTTTGCGTAGATATCATCGCCATCAGCTTCAATAGCAGCCTCGAGGAAGTTCATTGGGGGAGAACCGATGAATCCAGCAACAAACTTGTTCTGTGGGTTGTTGTAGAGATCAAGTGGTCCGCCAATCTGCTGGATGACACCAAACTTCATTACGACGATTACATCAGCCATGGTCAGGGCTTCTACCTGGTCGTGGGTGACATAGATCATGGTTGCCTTGAGGCGGTTATGCAGGGAGGAAATCTCTGCGCGCATCTGGACACGAAGCTTTGCATCGAGGTTGGAGAGGGGTTCGTCAAAAAGGAATACCTTTGGCTTACGAACGATAGCTCTTCCTACTGCAACACGCTGTCTCTGTCCACCAGAGAGAGCCTTTGGCTTTCTATCAAGCAGCTCTTCAATCTCGAGGATCTTTGCTGCTTCACGAACACGCTGGTCAATCTCTTCTTTGGGGAACTTACGGATCTTCAATCCGAAAGCCATGTTGTCATACACGGTCATGTGGGGATAGAGAGCATAGTTCTGGAATACCATTGCAATGTCTCTGTCCTTGGGGGGGACGTCGTTGACGAGGTTGCCGTCAATGTAGAGTTCACCGCTGGTGATATCTTCCAAACCAGCGACCATGCGGAGTGTTGTGGATTTTCCACAACCTGAAGGTCCGACGAGAACGACAAACTGTCGGTCTTGGACTTCGATGTTGACATTGTCAACAGCCTTGACTCCACCGTCATACACCTTAGAGATGTTTTTGAGTTGTACTGTGGCCATATTGCCTCCAATTATTTTATCTAACAACAACTGTAACCCAGAGTGAGTACGGTGTCAAACAAAAAATGTATAAAAAACTAGGAAGGTTATATATAAAACCATATAAAGAAAGAAGAAATAGAATAATCGTAGAAGCAAAACCTATCAAATGTTCAACCATTCATTATATGTCATGGGGGATTGTCTCAAGGAGCCTTCTTTCGTTTGCGTTTCTGTGGAACCGTGCTTACCTTCTCCAATGCAGAAACCACTTCATCCACCAAAACGCGGTCCTCGATATCAAGAATGTACCACTCATTGGCCCCTTGAAAGGGAATATCGGAATCTGCATCCTTCATCATAGGCTCGATGCAGGGAAGTTTCTTGACATACGCAACATCGTCACAGACCAATATGATCGGCTTGTTTCGTATATATACAAAGTAATCCCCAAACATTTTCCGGTAACTGGGGTGCCACTCTTCGTCAATCTGATTACAAATAAACTCTACATACTCCAGCGTTGATGCCATGGATCTCTGCTCCTTATTCTATGTGAAGGGAGAGCTCTTTGGTATAACCAAGGAGCAGCCGGTAGATAACCTTAGGCCATACTGTACGTAATCGCTTATCTTCCACTGTGATCGATTCACAGGTAATCTCCAGATTATCTGCGTTGCATTGCATTGTGGCCGTATCATCAAAATGGATTATCTTTCCCTCTATGGCCGGCTGCATGGCGCACATCAGGGTCAGGACAGGGGCGGTTTTCCCTTTCACTTGTTCCAGGATGGTAATTCCACCATTTTTTTCATGAGTTACGGTTCGTCTGTAGGATCCCAATCCAGCTGCTTCTGGATAGCAATGAGCTAACTCCATGACAATTCGCCCTGTTGCCACTTCTTCAACGGTACAACGGTATGCTTTTCCCGCTTGCTGTTCGTATGGGGGGAAGTTGGTCACATTATGATAGGTCGAGCGCATGGTCCAGATGGAGTACCGATCTTGGCTGAAAGTCTGTTTGGTGTAATCCTCTACACCGATGTCAATGAGAATGGGAAATCCATCCTTGTATAGGGTTATACTGCCTGTGTCATTATGGTTGTGGCTGTCATCATTTCCTCCAGCTTTGACCGCCAAGGCAAGATGCTTATCCCGGTTTATCCAGATACCTACGCTTGGATAGTAGTGGTCCTCTTCCTTCAGGGAAGGCAATGGCTCTTCCTCTGTAATTCCCAGTAGTTCAAGCAACCGATAGGTGAGGTTGATCTCCTGTGGAAGGTCTCTCTCCTGTTTTTTTCGCAAATGTGCCGAATGTTTTGCAAAGGAGGCTAGAAAAGGATCATCTACAGCCTGCGCAAAGAGATATTCCCTGACTGAGCAGGGACCAGCAAGGGCAGAGCAATCGGAGAAGTTGAAATAGTATGGTCCTTGTGCATGAATATGACGGATGAAGGAGGCCATGTTTTGTATCTTCAGTTCTCTTAGCAGACCTTCAAACTGGAAATCGGTGACTCTGTTCAATATGTCGATAGAGAGGTAGAGGCAGAGGGCTGCATGACGGTAGTATTGTGCTCCCTCGCTGCAACATCCATCCTCCCCATAGTCCTTGAGAAAACAGTCCAGGCTGCAAAGAGCCTTTTCTGCTATGTGTTGCTGGTCTTCCTTGTCGACAGGAGTCAGAAATGCAGTAAGCAGTACATTTTGTGTACACCACGCAGTCCAGTTGTTCATTGGTTCATCCCCATTTCCCATCCACCAGAAGTGGGTGGTAAGATAGGGGGTGAGTATTCTTCTTTCAAGTTCTCTCTCAATACGCTCTGAGATGATGGGGGTTGTTGCATCAAGGTCCGGTTTCAGCAAGGAGTAGACCTGTGCAAGCGTTGAGGCGGTTTCAGCACTGAAGAGGTCGATGATCGGATGGTTATTTATGGGTAATGGGAGTTGCTCTGTATCGCGTATATAGCTGTTGTGTGCTGGGAGACACCAACTGGTCTCCTCGACGATTGCCCATACCAGGTCGATGATCTTGTCCAAGATCACTTCCTTTGGCTTCAGGCAGTAGGCCAATGTCAGGGTTCCAAGCATCCTTCTCCTGGTGAAATAACACTCTTCAAAAGTTGTACGATTGCCTGTCCTGCTGAATGATAGGTAGAGAGACGCTGGCAGTGCAGGAATTGCCTGAGAAACCACTTTTTCTGCACGCTTGATGATAAGAGAGGATACAGGGGATATGAGGGTATCCCAGAATTTCCTGTCCGTTGCAGGAGGAGCTGTTCGATATACTCCATTCATGTGGGACAGAAGCGGTATGTATTCTCTTGTCATACGTGGTCTCCCTTGCGTGAAAGGTGTTGCAGGTACTGCCTTGGGCTGAGCCCCTCCACCTTTTTGAACACCTTGCTGAAGTAGAAGGAGCTTTCAAACCCAAGTTTTTCTGCAATCTCATACACCTTGTACTCACCCTGAGCCATCATCTGTTTCGCAGCATGCACTTTCTCCTTGGTGATGTACTCTACGAAACTGCACTCGCTATAGCGTGAGAAGAGACTGCTGAGGTAATTCTGGCTGAACCCGAAGAGCAGGGCAACCTCTGTGAGGTTGAGTTTCCTGGTGATGTTTTCCTGGATGTACTGCTGGATATTTGCAACTACCTTTGCGCGATAGTCCTGCTTTCTGGACTGCAGATACTTGCCCAATCCCTCGGCGAGATGGCGAAGGTATGCACAACACTGGTTGGTGGTAGTGCAACTGTATAGTTGCCGGTAACCTCCATGTTCCTCCTGGAAGATCTGTTCAACAAGTTTCTGTCCATCCGGGATCAGGCTGATGGCCATATAGAGGATATTGCTGGCACTCTCGATTGCCTGCAATGGTGTGATGCCCTGTCTCTCCATCTCTTTTGCTACATCCTCCATGATCTGGGCCAGCTCCTCTGCATCAAGCTCTTCAAAAGCCCTGGTAAGACGAATGCGATAGGGATCCAGGCTGAAGCGTTGTTCCTGTTTCTGTTCAGCGAAAGAGATGGAGGCCTTCTCCTGAGAACTGGTGAGCAACTGCCGAGCTGAGTTGAACGAGTCACTGAGGTGGAATGGGTCATTCACCGGGAGCCCTACACAACAGAGGAGATACACGGAAAAGTAGTTATATATGACTTGCAATGCCTTCTCCAGAACCTGACGAATAATTGTTCGGTAGTGAGCTCCTTGTTCCTCATTCAAACAGAAGGTGATGGCTAGATGGTGCAAGTCCAAACTGGTTATATGACAGGTAAGATAGCGTGAGAGCGTCTCCTTCAGCATACCGGTGCTGCTGTAGTAGAGGCTCACATCTCGCTCCTCTTTGCTCTCAATGGTTACATAGCAGACAACATAGTGTTTCTCTTCAAAACAGAGAGCCAGTTCCTGTTTCTGGGAATCGAAGGCCTGCCGGCTGTCTATGAGACCGTTGAACAACCGGACAAAGAACTTATCTCTAAATGCTCCCATTGCTCCACGCTCATACATAGGGTAGGGAGGGTGTCCCTGTTCCTTGATCTGCTGTAGGAGGTCCAAGGCCTTCTGAACCGATGCAGCGAGGCTCTGTTCGGTCAATTCAAGCTTAACCAGATAGTCTACTGCTTGGTATGTAAGTGCTTCCTTGACATAGCTGAACTCCTCATAGCTGGTAAGGAGGATGAATAGGGGAACTCTTCCATATACCGTGCCACTCTCCTTAAGCACTTCCAGACCACTCTTGATGGGCATCTTGATATCAGTGATCACCAGCTGAGGGTGTTCTCTTTCTATTGCCTGCTGAAGTTGCAATCCATTGCGTGCCACTGCAACAATCTCGATACCGAGCTCATTCCAGTTAAGCATGGATTGCAGTCCGACCAGGACCAACGGTTCATCATCGGCTATGATCAGTTTGGTTGCCATGCTGTTCCATCCTTTTTCTGCAGCGGTAAACGAATGATGGCTTTTGTGTAGAGCCCTTTCTCGCTCTGCAGGGTGAGTCCGTAGTTCTCACCGAACATGTATTCGATTCGTTTTGCTACGTTCTTGATTCCAATCTCTGTGAACATGCCCTTGTTCGGGGATTTGCTGGAGTCGAAGGCTGCATCAATCATGGATTGATCCATTCCTACTCCGTCATCAGTGATGATAAGGCTGCATGCATCCTCTTCCAGTCTTGCCTCGATGGTTACCGTCCCAGCTCCTCCCTTCGGTTCGATTCCATGGAAAATTGCATTTTCCACCAGTGGTTGCAAGGTGAACCGGGGAATGCCTATTGCGTAGTAGCTTGAATCTATAGAGACCTGCAGGACAAGGGTCCCTCCATACCGGTACTTTTGGATGACAAAGTAGTCATTCAGCAGATCAAGTTCAGCCTCCAAGGTGATGATTGGCTCATCGGCTTTGCTTACATTTTTCATGAGTCGGGAGAGGCTGGTGGTCATCTCAGCTATTCCGGTTGCTTTCTGCAAGGTGGCCATCCATTTGATGGAGTTGAGTGTATTATAGAGGAAATGGGGATTTATCTGGCTTTGGAGCATACGGTACTCCAGTTCCTGTTTCTTTTTCTCATCAGTGACACGCCGTTCAAGCAGCTCATCAACCCTCCCTGCCAGTTCATTGATTCCTCTTCCAATATCACCCAGCTCATCCTCCCATTCAATGCTTGGATCGCTGGAGAAGTCACTATGTGCGATTGCCTTCATCCTCTCCTGGATCTTTGCGATTGGTCGGTTGAAGAGCCGGTTCAGCAAGAGGGCGAGGATGGTTCCAAAAAGCAAGACTGCCAACAGGATAATGACCAGCATGGAGAGGTAGGTGGTACGCTCAAAACGTACTTTGTCCGATGAGAGGGTCTGGCTGAGGGTAATATCCTGAAACCCGGTGGGGCAGGTGATCAGCAACTGCTGCTGACCATCCAGGAGGACCTTTGCAACTTGGGTCTGCTCTCCATCGGTATCTGCGTCCATTATCTCCATGGCGGGGACTTGCATCAGATGGAAGCGGTTGTTCTTCAGTTGGTAAAAATGGTTCCCAATTCCAAGGTACAGGGAGGATCCCTCAGGAAGGGTGTAGTCCTTGACCAAGTCAAGGATCAACGAGGCACTTACCGCGATGTAGAGCTGACCGGTTACCTCCGGGGAAGAGGAGCGGGTGAGTACTCTCCTGATGGGCAGTACTTGTGCTTCTCCCCTGAGGAAGGGGTCCTGCCAGATATGGTTCCATCCACCATTTTGGGTAAAGGTAGGGGGAAGCACCATATCTACATTGGTGGTATTTACCGGCATGCTGTCACTCATCCAGAGACCGGTATGAATGAGCTTTGTATGGTTGATATCGGTGATGATGATCCTGCTCACATATGCCTGTGCGAGGTTGTTCATTACCTCTTCCTTTACCCGTTCATAGGTTTCCAGGGCATTGGTATTTCCCTCCTGTTCCAGATATGCAGATACCAAGGTATTGGTGGTGCACCACTTAATCAGGGAGTCTATGGCAACCATATTCTCACGGGCTTTTGCTCCAATGAACTGCAGGTTGAACTCAGTTGAGGAAATCTGGCTTTCAAGGGCAAATGAACGGAAGAGCAGGAAACTGAAGGTTGCCACCAAGATAGCAATGACAAGGGCAAATGTGATGGTGATCATCGTTATCTTTCCCTTCAAGGTTTTCAGCCGCATATAACTCCTCCCACAGGAGAGTATGAGCTACGCTGGGATGAGGGCGCAACCTGAAACATGAGAATCTTGGAAATGTTCGGAAAAAAGTACAGGTTCAAAGAAAATAGTACAACTTTTTTTGCAGGTACGGAAGAAAGTAAAGCTTTTGCACATTGAATTGCATGGTATTGTAAACCATTGGGCCATACCCTAAGGCTGAGAGGAAAAGATTCCTCTGTGTTATGAACCGTAAGGAGGTTTATCCATGAAAAAAGTACTGACGATTTTGCTTGTACTCGCACTACTGACAGGTTCTGTGTTTGCTAATGGAACCAAGGAGGCAGCCCAGGAGGTAGGTGGGCAGACCACACTCAAATGGGCCCTGTGGGACATCGCTTCCACTACGTATTATGAGCCATTGATCACTGCATATGAGGCAGCAAACCCTGATGTGAAGATCGAGATGCTCGATCTTGGCTCGGCTGACTTCATGACCATGTTGCAGACCCAACTCTCCGGTGGAGACTCTTCAATTGATATTGTCACCATCAAGGACATTCCTGGTTACAACAACTTGGTGAAGCGCAATTTGCTGATGGATCTCAACCCCATGATCGCCAGCGAAGGTGTTGATCTTTCCCTCTATGGTGGAACCACAGACCAGATTTCTGTTGATGGAAAGCTCTACGGCATTCCATTCCGCAGTGATTTCTGGATTGTCTACTACAACAAGGAACTCTTCGATAATGCTGGTGTTGCCTATCCCACCAATGATATGACCTTTGCTGAGTTTGACGCGCTTGCCCGTAAGATGACCAGCGGCATGGGTGCAAACAAGGTATATGGAGCTCACTATCATACCTGGCGTTCTGCTGTGCAGTTGTTCGGCATCCTAGATGGAAAGAATACCATTGTTGATGGTACTTACGACTTCCTCGCTCCTTACTATGAGATGGTACTGGGCCAGCAGAGAGATGGAATTGTCCAGGATTATGCAACCCTGAAG
>Ga0265294_10001540_pt1 | contig 31009 bp, 30 predicted proteins | sample MunlanPumphouse3_FD_192504 | JGI IMG/M metagenome (GOLD analysis project Ga0265294, IMG submission 192504) | Groundwater microbial communities from a municipal landfill in Southern Ontario, Canada - Pumphouse #3 | ecosystem: Environmental > Aquatic > Deep subsurface > Groundwater | place...
CAGCCGTTCGCTCGGAAAGGGTGGCTGGAGCCAGAACAGGTATGCAAGAAAGATCCACAGGGCTGTGCAGCAGAAGGGCATAGAGATCGTTGATATCCTCGACAATGCCGGCATTGCATACACCAAAACTGAGTCAAAGGCCTTTGGAGGCTTTAGCAGGGTGCAGTTCCATGTCATGGCCCGCCGGCCTGATCTGCCGGTCCGCACGCACCGCGGTCCTGACGTCCAGGTGAAGGTCAGGGGCAACCGCCTTGAGAGGATCAGGTTCAGGTCTCTCACCAGATCAAGACGCTATCTGATTGTGGGCATAGACCCCGGGACCACGATGGGGATTGCAGCCCTTGATCTTGACGGCAACCTGGTCAGACTCATGAGTGCGAGGCAGATCTCGATCTCAGATGCCAGCCTTGAGCTCACATCAGCAGGCCGGCCTCTTGTCATCGCCTCTGATGTGGCCCATATGCCAGCCACTGTGGAGAAGATCAGGCGGGCCTTCAGGGCCGTCGCATACCTCCCAAAGTCTGACAGGACCCAGGATGAGAAGGCCGCTGTCGTCTCTGGGTACAGCTATGCAAATGATCATGAGAGGGACTCCCTCTCAGCGGCTCTGGATGCCTACAGGAGTTATGCAGGCAAGTTCAGGAATATTGCAAGACGTGTGCCCCCGGGGGTTGACCTGGATGAGGTCAGGGCCGGCGTGGTGCGGGGTCTCTCTATGGAGCAGGCGCTCCAGAGCATGGCTGTCCCTGAGAAGACAGAACCAGAAGCGGAGGCTGTGGAGAAGCCTGCTCCGGCACCAGGGGCTGAGAAGGTGGCACAGATGGAAGCCGGTGTCAGGCGCCTCAGGGAGTATGTTGCAGAGCTCCAGGAGGAGTCCGCAGCAAAGGATGCGAACATCTGGGTATTAAGGGCACAGATCAGGCGTGAGAGGACTGAGAGGGCAAAGAAGGCCTGCCTTAATGCCGAGGTCACAAAGCGCGAGGGGATCATAAAGGGCCAGAAGAAACGCCTTCGAAAGGAGGAGAAGAAGAACAAAAAACTTCTCGGCCGGATCAACAGGCTGAAACGCTTCTCTGAGCTCCAGATGAATGGCGTACATATGCCTGTCAAGGTGCTCGGGTCTCTGACACATGACAGCCAGAGGGAGCTTGAGAGTGATCTGGGTATTGGCGAGGGCGATATTCTTGCTGTCATGAGGACTGACGGCTGGGGCCCGGCCATTCTCCAGGCCCTTGCCTCGACACATGTGCGTGCCATCTGTGTGAGATCGCCTGACAAACGCCTGCTTGCGGCCTGCAGGGAGGTGGCCCTGCCCCTGCTTGTGGTCAGGGTGCAGGTGAGGGGCAGGACAGGCACTGTGGCCCATGACGCCTTTGAGAAGGCGCTTTCTGAATGGCAGGAGGGACAGCAGGTGTTTGATAGTGAAAAGAGGCATGAGATGCTTGAATCAATTGTGAGTGAGTACAGGAGTGAGCGTGAGGTGGAGGTGCGAAGACGTGGATGAACGTGAACTGATTGAGAGAGTCGGCAGGCTGATTGGGAGTGAGCATGTCAGGGATGACTGTGCAGTTTTTACAGCCGGTGGGGCCACCCTTGTGGCCAGCACCGATATGCTCCATGAGACAACCGACTTTCCGGCGGGCATGACTGACTGGCAGATAGGCTGGATGTCAGCGGCTGTCACCCTCTCTGATATCGCAGGCATGGGGGCAAGACCCCTGCTGCTCCTGCTTGCGACAGGCCTTGACAGGCCTGAGCGACTCATGGGCATCACTGAGGGGGCCCTTGCCTGCTGTGAGCACTATGGAGCCACCCTAGCAGGGGGCGACACCGACGCCCACTCTGAGTGCACCATTGTCTCGACAGGCATAGGGGTTGCAGAGGAGGGCCACGTCGTCAGGAGGAGAGGCTCGGTTCCAGGCGACCTCATCTGCATCACAGGGATACCCGGGTGTGCACAGGCCGGTCTCTCAGGCTATACTGAGCACAGGAAGGCACTCCTTGAGCCGCAGCCGGGCGTCAGGGAGGGTCCTCTGCTTGCAAAGGCCGGGGCCACCGCCATGATGGACGTCTCTGACGGTCTTGTCATCTCGCTCTATGACCTCCTGAAGGTCAATGACTGCGGCTATGCCCTCAGGTCTGATAAGATTCCCGAGCCCGCAGGTGTGCCACCTCTGGAGGCCCTGGAGATGGCCCTCTATGGCGGTGGGGACTTTGGTCTCCTCTTCACCTGTCCCCCTGATATGATGCCTGTGGATGGCGTGGAGGCGACTGTTGTGGGGGAGGTCATCGCTGAGAGGAAGGTGCTTGTCGACGGAGAAGAGGTTGAGAGGCGGGGTTATATGCATGGCTGGGGAGGTTGATGGGGATTTGATTTTTCTCCCCTCATGCCTATAGAAGTCAGATTTCGAAAGATGTTGGTTTAGATACAGGCAGGAGGAGCTGGCGGGGGATGGACATCTGGAAAGTATATGAGCCCAGATCCCAAATTCAGTAGACATTCATCCTAAAAGGGGGGCCAGCATGTCAATCAAAGACACAAGCGTCCATGGCACACAGAAGACCCACAGGTCTTCGATTTTTCGTCTTCTAGAACTTGTTTCACTCATTCCCTGCACGGGATAGACACCTGGAATGGATTAATTCCTCAGCATAAATCCAGATGACCTGTGTATTGATTATTCACAAACCAGGGATAAATAGATCTGTTTATAATATGGTGAATTGTATTTTTAATTATGTCAGAATCAATTCTGGAAAACATGAAAGGGATCTTGTTTGATCCAACGTCAACATTTCAGTCGCTCCGTAACGAGACACTTGGTGAGGCACTGAAATACTATGCAATCCTGCTTCTCATTCCCACAGTCTTAATCACACTGCTGTTTTCAGTCTCAGGCATAGCATCTCAGGACATTCCGGGTTTAGCTCTTATGAGTGGAATGGGGTTATTCATTGGCATTATCATCTTCATCATGGGTATCATCTCTGTCCTGATCAATGGTCTCATTTACCATATTCTGGGTGTCTATATTGCAGGTGGCCGTGAGGGAGCAGAGCAGACTATAAAAGCACTGGCATATGCCTCCACTCCAATATTACTACTCGGATGGATTCCGATTATCAACCTGATTGCAGGTATATGGACATTAATTCTTTTCATACTGGGAATCCGCGAGCTTCAGAACCTTTCCACCGGACGGGCGGTGCTGGTGATCATACTGCCAATTGTAATAATTGCCGGAATAATAGTGTTCAGTGCTGTCATTTCTGTGTTTATCTTTGGGATGGCAGGCTCTGTATATTAACAGAGTCAAACACCTCTTTTTGGAATAGAATTCTCTGAAAAAACCTGCAAAACATAACTGATAAAAACGAGTGGACTCGGCGGGATTTGAACCCGCGGCCTCTACGTTGCGAACGTAGCGATCTACCCCTGATCTACGAGCCCCTCCATAAACGCCAAAAAATATGAGTGGCGTTTGTTGATTAGAGGATAATCTCTATATCTAACTTTTCTGCCAGTTCCTTATATCTGTTCCTGATCGTGACCTCTGTGACGCCCGCAACCTCGGCAACCTCACGCTGCGTTCTGCGTTCGCATCCAAGAATGGAGGAGATATAGATTGCAGCTGCTGCAACACCTGTAGGCCCTCTGCCACTTGTAAGCTCACGTTCTCCGGCCTGTCTCAGGATCTCCACGGCACGGCTCTGAACCTCACCCTTGAGGTTGAGGCCTGAGCAGAAGCGCGGCACATAGTCGATCGGAGAGGTAGGCAGGAGTTTAAGACCAAGCTCACGTGAGATGAACCTGTAAGTGCGCCCGATCTCCTTTCTGGATACACGCGAGACCTCGGCAATCTCATCCAGAGTCCTTGGAACACTGCACTGCCTGCATGCAGCATAGAGAGCAGCGGCGGCCACTCCCTCAATACTCCGGCCTCTTATGAGGTTCTTATCAACCGCGTCACGGTAGACAACAGCCGCAGTCTCACGGACATTCCTTGGCAGACCCAGAGCCGAGGCCATCCTGTCAAGCTCTGAGAGTGCAAACGCGAGATTCCTCTCAGTTGCATTTGAGACCCTGATACGCCTCTGCCACTTACGCAGACGGTATAGCTGGGCACGGTTCTTTGATGAGATCGCACGGCCATATGAGTCACGGTTCCTCCAGTCGATCATCGTGGAGAGACCCTTGTCATGGATCGTGAATGTCATCGGAGCACCCACACGCGAACGCTTCATGCGCTGGTCATGGTCAAAGGCACGCCATTCAGGCCCGCGGTCAATGAAATCATCATCTATGACAAGACCACAGCCCTGACAGACCAGTTCTGCCCTCTCATAGTCATGTACAAGCTGGCGGCTCCCACACTCAGGACATACGGTCTTTGTGGTCTCCTCATGCTTATTTACAACTTTTTCACGCTGAACAGTACTGCGTTTCAGCGTCTCCCTCTGACGCTGCAGTTGCTTGAGTTTCTCAATTTCCTGCATATCATCACCCCTATTTATTTTGCGAAGAGCTTCTCCCCGGGAACACAGGTGCACCTGTTATAACAGAGTACTGCGGCATATGGCGCTTTGATATTCCCAAATACCTCAACAAGCCGGCCCACAGACCTGAGTCTGCGGTCAGCGACCTCGGTATTCAGCCTGGGCAATTGCGCAGCGTCGCATCTAAGAATCAGCAACCTTTTACCACAAATGCTATCAACACGCCCGACAAATTTCAATTAGATTCCTCCAGGAAAACAGGCCCCAGGACATTTCGCAACCTATATATATGGAACCTCAAGGGATATATAGTTTTTGTTAAAAATTATATATTGATTAACGGTTTTGTAACCATTCATTGATATTCTGCGAAAGCACAAAACCACATTCTTCTTCTGTCATACCTGCCCCGAGTCCAACAACAATGCGTGTATTCTCATCCATAAGGTCTTCAGGAGCATGAGCATCAGAGTCCACAACAAGCCTGCAGCCTGTCAGGCGTGCCACCTGCATCACATGACCATTTGTGCGGTTATGACCCCTCCGGGCTGTAATTTCAAGGGCGATGTCCCGCTTTGCAGCTTCCCGGGCCTCCTCAGGGGTGATAAAACCAGGGTGGGCAAGCACATCCACATCAGCACATGTACAGGCCGCGAGGTTGGTGCCAGGTGCTACAGGTTCAACTGTCGTCTCACCATGTACAATCACAAGGCCCGCCCCCTCCTGCTTTGCCTCTCTCGCAAGTGCAGGGATCTCCTCTGGGGGCACATGGGTGATCTCGACCCCACAGATGAGATCCACACCATAGTGACGGCTCGAGTCCTTCACCCTCATCACAGCCTCAATTACCTGTGAGATATTGGAGGCATCGACATGATCAGTGATCCCAAGGGTCGTGTATCCAAGCACCGCCGCACGCCTGATCAGCTCCACCGGCAGGAGTTCGCCATCAGATAACAGGGAATGGGTGTGCAGGTCGTACACTCACTTACCTCCTGAGAGTTGAGATGCTACCTTCCTGAGAAGTTCAGCCTTGGTGCCCTGATAGCCAACACGCACCCGGCCCTCACGCTGGAGCCAGTGGCCGGGGTGGGAGGCCGCCTCTGTGGCTGAGGTCACACCAAGGCGTTCAAGGGCCTTTCTGATACCGGTAATCGAGGGGTGCTCCACTGCAAGACTGAGGGGCACCCGCCGCCCTTCAGTGCGCCTGAGTGCACTGTCGAAGTAGCAGGGGTAGAGGATCAGTTCAGAGTCCATATCAGTATTATCGCAGGGTGAACCTATAAACAGATCCTGCACCCAACACTCTCCATGCATCACATCGACGTCAGTATTGAGCAGGATGTGTACGATGCCAACAACCGCATCGCCCATGCCACCTTTGAGCACCTCAGAGAACATGGTGTCCGTGCCTTTGATCTCCTTGGAGCCATAGGTTCAGGAAAGACTTCACTCGTCGAGCGCCTTGTGCCGATGTTGAAAGAGCGTGGCCTGAGAGCGGGCGCCATCGCAGGCGATGTCTATGGTGAGGATGACTTCCAGAGGATCCTCGCAACAGGGGCGCCTGCTGTGAATGCAAACACAGGCAAGGAGTGTCACCTTGATGCGCATCTTGTACAGCATGCAGTCGAGAAACTTCCTCTTGATGAGATTGATATCCTGTTTATCGAGAATGTCGGCAACATGGTCTGCCCCACCGACTTCCAGCTCGGTGCTGAGAAGAGGATCGTGGTTGTGAGCACGACAGAGGGCGATGATGTCGCAAACAAGCACCCCATGATATTCAGGGCAAGCACGATTGCTGTTATCAACAAGACAGATCTCGCTGATGCGGTTGGCTGTAATGTGGATCGTGTTGAGCAGGACATCTACCGTTACAACCCCTCAATGCCGGTTTTTAAGACCAATCTAAGGACAGAGAGCGACCTGAATAATCTGCTTGATGAGATTCTCAGATAAGTTCTGAGAATTCCCAAAAAAACATTTTTAGAGAAAGAGCAGGGTAAATTCCCCTGAATCAGACTCTCATTCTGGTCATTACAATCCAGATTCCTGAGTCATCACTGACAACCCGGCTCCCGATTCCATCTATTTCAGGAATGGCGCTCTCAAACCTGGATCTGGTATCAGACGAGGTGTTTCGTCTGTAACGTTCCTCCCATTCAGGGTTTCTGGCGATCATCTCAGATACGATCTGATCATTCAGCCCGGCATTCCCGAATCCGCCACCAATAAAGGTCATGCCACCGGGCCTGAGTATACGGGCAACCTCCCTTAAGACAGCATTCAGGTCTTTCCAGAAGTAGATCGAGCCGCGACTGACAACAAGATCAACTGAACTGTCAGGGAGGGGTATGGCCTCAGCATCACCAGACAGCAGGGTGATCTGATCCTCAAGGCCCGCATCCCTGATATTCCTGTGGGCGATCTCATGTGCTTCATCAGATATGTCAAGGGCATATACATGCATCTCTGAGGCCTCTGCCACTGCAAGAGAGAGATGTCCGGGCCCGCTCCCAAGGTCGATACACACCCCCTCCCGCCTTCCGAATCTGCTGAGAAAGACCTCAGCCAGCACCGGGTATATAGGAGCAAAGATGGTCTTTGCGATCCTGTCCATTCCCTCAGCTTTTTCCTTTTCAGAACGTTCGTTTTTATTCACTGGTCTCACCAATCATCAGGAACAGTGGTTCTGCACTACAGAGAGAACCACACTCATTGAGATCTGAATAGTTCCAGTTAATAAGTTCATCCCTCATTCCTTTCAGGGTTCCAGAAAGATAATTATAACTATTGAATATATGACATTATTCAATAGATATATATTAACATCTGACAAGATCTGGATAACAATGATTCCCTCAGCAGAATATGATGAGATCGACTGGAATGAGGTCTGGAAAGAGAGAATGAAGGTGAACAACACTCTGAAGCGCAGCAGGGGGTGTTCATATTTCTGGAATACAAAGAAAAAGGCCAGGGAATATGCCGCATCCTCAGAAGAGGAGGAATGCAGCCGGGTGAGGTGGGTGGCCTCCTCCCTTCCCATCACAGCCGATTCACGCGTTCTGGATATAGGGGCAGGGCCTGGATCCATCTCAATCCCTGTCTCATCACAGGTGGCAGAGGTCACGGCCCTTGAGCCATCCCTGGCGATGCGTGAGGTTCTGGAGACGGCCATCAGTGAAGCAGGCATCACAAATATCAGCATTGTAGGCAGCCACTGGGAGGATGTCAGAACCGAGGATCTGAAGCCGCCATATGATGTTGTCTTTGCCTCATTCTCTCTTGGTATGCCTGACCTAAAGGAGGCTGTCATGAAGATGAATGAGGTCTGTTCAGGTACTGTTGTGGTCTTTCAGTTTGCAGGACTCCCATACTGGGAGCAGATCATGCAGAGTCTCTGGCCTGCACTCCATGGCATTCCATACCTGCCAGGGCCGAAGATCGATGTTCTCTTCAACCTCCTGTACAGCATGGGTATCTATCCTGATGTTGCAATATCACCCCATGTGCATACCCTCAGGTTCCCTGATCTTGATCTGGCATGTGACAACCTCAGCGGGAGATTCCTGATTGAGACACCAGAACAGAGAGCAATTCTCAGGGAATACCTGGAGGAGAGATTCAGGCCTGACGGTGACAGTATTTTACTCCAAGTGCCTGTTCACAGGGCACGCCTGACCTGGAAGGCTCCTCATGTGGACCAGTCCCTGTGATCACCTCACCAGACCCCAAAGTTAAATAGATACAAAGGCAACATATCTAGCACTTCAATGGAATGTGTCGGCACCTGACAGGAGCGTGCCCTACAATTTCCAATAAGATAAAAAAGGTGATTTAAATGCAGTGGCAAGGCAGATCAGTAAGAAGGCAGACGGGCGGTCGCGTCCATACCGCACAGGGCAAGAGAAAGACTGAGATCGGCAGAGCACCTGCAGAATCCCATGTCGGAGACGAACGCAGAAAGACCATAAGGACACGCGGTGGCAACACAAAGGTGCGCCTTCTCCGTACCAGGTCTGCCAGTGTGGCAAACCCAAAAACAGGTGAGACAAAGAAGGCACTCATCGAGGATGTCGAAGAGAACACCGCAGACCCTAACTACGTCAGGCGTAACCTTCTCACCAAGGGTGCAATCATCAAGACCGATATCGGCAAGGCCCGTATTGTTAGCAGACCCGGACAGGATGGCGTCATCTGTGCCATTCTGATCGAGTGAATCATTTTTCAGACCATTTTAGATGAGGGGCTCTGGCAGCCCCCTGAATATCATCATATCCTTTTTAGTCTAGGGCGTCTTCATATTCTATGATGCGTAGAATATACCACCGTTTCCCTGCAGAGGTGGATCTGGACTTTACCCTGGGTGTCTCCTTCAGAGAGGCCCTCAGTGCCATCCTCAGCCTGCACAGGATGCACGAGGCCCGCCGAACCCCTGATGGTATGATCAGGGTTGATGTCCATGTAGGAGTCGCCAACGAGAGAACAGAGATTGTGCAGGCTGATCTCATCTCAGGCATTGCAGAGACCGCGACAGAGGCCGTTGACTTCAGGATCGTGTTAAATGAGACAATTCTGACAGCTGAGAGAAAGATCCCACACTCAGAGAATGCCTTCTTTCTGCGTGTGAGTGATGCAGGTGCCAGGACAACCAGGTGCTTCGCTGTCAAGGATGGCATGCGTGGCAAGATGGATGCAATGGATCTCAAGGAATTCCTCATGGATGCGATCAGGTGAGCCTGGAGATCACTGTTGCGGCCCCCTTCAGATATATGAGAAAGGATCGGCTCAGAAAAAGTGAGTTCATCTACTTTCTTGCGATCGACAGGAAATGGATGAATCGTGACCAGGCCGGCAGTCTGATAGCCATCGCCACAAATTCAGGGCTGATCACTCAGGATGGCGAGTATCTTAAGCCTGAGTTTGATGTTTCAGCAGTCACCGTGCCTCTGGGCTTCAAACCCCCCTCAGACATATTTGACAGGCCCGATCATGTACAGGAACTTCTCAGGCGCATCTCAGAGAGCAGAGACATCGCCCTGACTGAGGTGGTCGCCGAGATGAACTCCTTGATCAATGATCACTTTGACGGCAAAATAAGGCCAGAGGCCGGGGCTGTCATACTCTGCAGGAAATATGGCATTGCCTTTGAAGACAAACTTGATCTCCTGAAACAGGCTCTGAAATAGACCCTGAAGGAGCTCTCTGTGGACTGTGGCTTTTGCTGATCTGATGAGTAAGGGGTTGGCCGAATAACTGGTCTGAGTCCCCCCTGACTCTCAAGAACGGATCTTGAATGAGCCTGGGTTAGATATAGGCAGGGGGGAACTGCGTCCCCCCTGCCTCTTAAGTCTGGGTAATTAATTAAATCAAAGATAAAACCTGCATTTTGTTAGTATAAGCAGGGGGGACCGAGCCCCCCGCCAGCCCCTCGGCTCAGGATGGTGACCGGAAATGGAACAACAATATATCCGGATTCAATGACTTGCACCAAAAAGGGGGACAATCACGAGCTCTGGGGGACGGCTTAGTCCCTCGAAAACCCTGTGGCTCTTCTCATCTTCGCTGGCGCTCACAAATCAAAGACCTCCGGTCCCCTGACCTTCAAGCCTCATAAGCGGCACTTTCCATTATACCACCTGAAAATATCACAAATGCTCTGCTCTGCAGAGCGCTTAAAGAAAAAATAAGGGCTTATGCCCTTTACTTACTCTTCTGCCGGGGTCTCTTCAGTTGTGAAGATGGACTTAAGGTCCTTCTCACCATACTGGGTGACCTTTGCATTGATCTGGACAAAGTCCTGTGTGATCTCGCTTGAACGGATTGTCTTTCTGCAGCGCTGACCATCATAGGTCGCGTGGAAACCTGTGCTCTCAGAGAGCAGGATATGCCTGCGCCCTGAACCAGGGAGATCCCTGCGTGCAGGAATGCCAGTCTTGTCTGATGCACCGGTGATTGCGATTGTGTAACCAGTGAGACCAAGTGCGTCACCGCTGATCTCTTCACCAACGTTCTTGCCAATTAATGAGCCTGCCATACCCCCGGTTGCCTCCATCTTGTAGGAGAGGCCGGTCTGTGGGTCCGAGAGGACTACCTTAAAGTCTACCATATTATTGATCTCCTCTGAAAGTGTTTACTAGATTTGTCAGTGAATATTAAAATATAGTTGGGTCTGATTCTTTTTATAGTCGCCCGGAGTTAAGAGTATCTTACTTGCCCCAGAAGGGATCGCCCTTCCGTTTCATGGAAGTAAACTCTTCGAGCACCTCCTGAGAACTTGTATTCAGGTGCGAAAGCATCTCCTTTTCAAGCACCTTTACATGTTTCTCAGGAATGTCCACATACAGGACATCGCCCACATTGATCTGACGGCCGACAGTCATGCCTTCAATCGAAACGGCAACCTCTGCGCCCTCAAGGGCCTCTGTCTGGGTCTCTTTACCCTCCTTCATCATCTTGATCCTGCCAGCCTTTCTGTCGTCAGGATGGATGAGCGCGACCCCTGCCTGGAGTTTTCCTCCAAGTATGCGAACACCCACAACAGCAGGATTGCTCTGCCTGAAGACACAGTCAGGAAGGAGCGTGAACTTCGCAGGCATAACAATCTTCTCGAATTTCTGCCTGTCCATCTCCTGTCTCTTCCTGTCTTCCCATTCAAGATAGTCATCTATCAGGTGGTAGATCACAACGCCTTCAAAGAGCTGTACATTCCCTATGGGTGATTCTGTGAGTATATCGAGCGCATCAGGAAGGACAGGGGTGTTGAAGGCAAGTATCACTGATCTCAGGGGATCCTTTGCAGTGCTTACCTCAATGACATCATGACGGCTCACCGGCCCGACGCTTGCGCGCATGATACTGATATCATGGGACTCAAGTTCCTTGGAGAGGGCCTCGAGCGCGCCAATGGTATCTGCCTTGATGAAGATCCCATCCTCTGAGAGTTTGACTGCTATGTCCTTCATCTCATGAGTCACACTCTCGATCACCTCATCAAGGTTACCACGCACCACCTGCACAGGTGATCCGGCGATGGCATTCTCAAGACGAGGGGCCGAGACCTTGATCCCGCTCGCCGCTGTCACTGACTTCACCCTCTCGAACCGGTCCTCAGTCAGGATCTCCTGCATGGGCCTTGGCTTGAGAAGTGACCTGACCTTTGTGACAATAGGCTCGTCCTGACCACCAACAACGATCTCGTCACCCACACTGAGTGTGCCGTCAAAGAGGATCACATCCAGAGTTGTCCCAAGGCCGCGTTCCTCCTTGACCTCAAGCACGGTTCCAAGACCAGGCCCATTGACAGTAAGTGCGAGATTCTCTGTCATATATCTCTGTGCAAGCCCGACCATCATCATCAGAAGATCAGGCAGGCCCTCGCCTGTGATCCCGCTGACAGGCACTATCGCGATATTTTTCTGGAAGTCACGTACCCTGTCATAGCGTTCGCAGTTGAATCCCATCTCAGAGAGGGCTCCCACCAGCTCGTAGATCTTTGTCTCGATATCGGCCTTCACCCTGTCATTCTGCTTCTCAAAGGTTTTCTTAAATGGCAGATTCTCATTCACACGCCAGCCATGCACGCGGTCGATCTTTGTGGCGGCGACCACAAAGGGGGTGCGGGCATTTCTGAGGATCTGAAGGGCCTCTATGGTCTGTGGCTGGAACCCCTCATTCAGATCCACCACAAGAATCGCCATGTCAGCAAGTGCCCCTCCGCGTGACCTGAGGGTGGTGAATGCATGGTGCCCGGGAGTGTCTATGAAAAGCAGGCCAGGGACATCAAAACTAAGTGTGCCCGCTGTTCCACTCATCTTCTGGATGGCCTCAAGAGGAACGATCGTGGCTCCGATGTGCTGGGTGATCGCACCCGCCTCTTTGTTGACCACTGAGGAACCCCTGATCTTATCCAGAAGAGAGGTCTTGCCATGATCAACATGACCCAGAACACAGACGATCGGTGTTCTGATTCCCGGTGCCTGATTTGCTGATTTTGTCTTTTTTTTCGCCATCGCACAACCCTCCAAATACCCCCTGCGGGCCTGTGGTATAATGCACTTTTGAATGATATATATGCCCCTACTGACGTTTATGCATACGTCTGAGTGTCAGGAGTGTTACTGCCATTGGCAGAGACAATAAGATACCTTAATTAATCGGGTCATCCAAGTGAAAAGGGTATTTAGCCGGGGTAGGGTAGTTGGTTATCCTAGGGGATTGTGGTTCCCCCGACTCGGGTTCAAATCTCGGCCCCGGCCCTTCTTTTTATTCAACTGGTTTTACTGGCACGATGTATGGTATTCCAGCTTCAGTCTTAACCAGTGCCTCAATTCCATAGACCTCCTGCACCATCTCAGAGGTGAGAAGGTTCACAGGACTGCCACATCCCATGACACTGCCTTCCCTGAGGACGAGCAGGCGGTGACAGTAGCGCGCCGCGAGATTGAGATCATGTATAGAGACTATGACAGAGAGACCCCTCTCCTCTGCAAGCCTCATAACAAGGCTCATGACACCCATCTGGTGGTGGAGATCAAGGCTGCTCGTGGGTTCGTCAAGAAGTATGACCCCTGTCTCCTGCACAAGGGCTCGGGCGATCATCACCCTCTGACGCTCGCCGCCTGAGAGTTCACTGACCTGCCTGAATGCGAACTCCTCGATTCCAAGGAGAGTCATTGTCTCGGCCACCCTCTCCTCATCCTCCTGACTCACACTCCAGGTGAGATATGGGCGCCTGCCCATCAGGATGGTCTCAAAGACTGTGGAACTGCCTTTACTGCTGTATTGGGGGACATAGGCGATCTTCTTTGCTATCTCCTGCCTCTTCATCTTCTTCAGGTCATATTCCTCAAGAAAGACACTGCCCTCTGGCTTCAGGATCTGACTCAGGCACTTGATGAGTGTGGTCTTGCCGCTGCCATTTGGCCCGACCAGTCCAAGCACCTCTCCGCTTTCAAGGGAGAAGCTGACATCCCTGAGCACCAGTTTGTCATTATATGAGAACCTGAGATTCTCTGCTCTGAGCCTTACCATCGTGAACTTCCCCTGCGCATAAAGAGGTAGATAAAGAAGGGAACACCTATGAAGGCTGTCATGATGCCCACAGGGATGACTGTGGGTGCGAGGACTGTCCTTGCAAGGCTGTCAGCCCCAAGCAGCAGGACGGCACCCACAAGGCCTGATGCAGGCAGGAGTATCCTGTGGTCACCGCCTGTGATCATGCGTGTGATATGGGGCGCCACAAGGCCTATGAAGCCGATTGTGCCGCAGAAGCATATGACCACGGCAGTGACCAGGGATGCAATGAGCATGAATATGGCCATCGAGCGCTCGACAGGTATGCCAAGGCTTGCTGCCACCTCGTCGCCCTCTGCAAGGGCATTGAGATCCCAGGCCCTCAGCATCAGGTACGGAACGGCAATGGCAAGGACTGTGCCGACAATTGCGACCTTGAGCCAGGATGACCTGCCCATTGAGCCGAACATCCAGAAGACGACCTCCTGGACCTGATTGGCAGTGCCGAAGTACTGGAGCAGGGACGTGACTGCCGAGAAGAGGTACATGAGGGCTATGCCTGCGAGGATCATGGTCTCAGAACTCATGCCATGATACCTGGACATCCCGTAGATGACACAGGCCGCGAGGAGGGCAAAGAGGAAGGCATTGCCAACCACAAGATATTCACCGCCTGCAAAGCCTGCACCAAGCACTATCGCGATCGCCGCACCACATGAGGCCGCCGAGGCGATCCCAAGTGTGAAAGGGCTTGCAAGCGGGTTTCTGAGTATGCCCTGCATCACTGTGCCGGCGGCGGCAAGCCCGAAGCCTGCGAGCACCGCAAAGACGACCCTGTGAAGGCGGTAGTCCCAGACGATGGTCTCTGCAAGATCTGAGACCTCAAAGGTTCCGGGAAATATGCCTGCAATAATGGCCAGATAGGACTCGCCAACAGAGAGGCCTGCCGAGCCAAGGGTGACAGAGATGCCTGTAAGCAGTATCAGAATGCCGACAAGTGAGAGCAGGAAGAGTATCCTCCGTCTCCTGATGCCTGCATATCTCTGCCTGAGTTCGCCTGTATCCATAACTGTGCCTCAGGGGTAGGTGAAGGCTGCCTCATCAGGTGTGAGGCCCTCAAGGTGCTGGAATTCATGCAGATAGCGCAGATGAATGGCATGAGGGTCGAGGTCCTGGAATTTCTCAGGATAGCACCACTCTGCAAGATATGAGGTGCCTATGAAGTGCTGGGCCCCGCCAAGGATGTCTGAGTGTATGAGGTGCACCCTGCCGTTCTTTATTGCACTGAGGTGATCCCAGCCTGCCCTGGCCGTGAGGCTGTCATAAACAGTTTTGAACTCTGAGATCTCAGTTCCTTTGTAGCCGCCGAACTCCAGGCTCTTGCCTGCGAGTTTTATGATGAGATCAGGGTTGCTGATGATGACTGCCTCCGGGTCGATCTCTGGTGATGATCCACTCTCGTCATGGAAGATGTTTCTCCCGCCTGCAAGTGTGATCTTCTCATCATAGCCTGAACCATTGGATACTGTCTGGTAGTCGTGCCAGTATTCAAAGTAAACATCAGGCCTCTCTGACTCAGGGATGCCTGCCGTCTTGTTGCTGATCTCCCCCATCACAGAGGTGTAGAAACCGATGAATGCCTCTGCTTCCTCTTCTCTGTCTGTGATCTCTGCGATCTCCCTGACCTCCTGCATATATGTGCCAGGTATGTAGCAGTCAAAGCGGAAGACGCGGATTTCAGGGTTGCTTGCGGCAAGTGTCTCCTGTATCCCGTCGCAGGAGGACTTGCTTGTGGTGCCGTACAGGAATACAGCATCAGGTCTGAGTGCGAGGACTGCCTCATAGTCAGGTGACCAGACAGAGCCGACATTCGCTGTATCTGTGAACTCAGGGAAGAATGCGGTCTTTTCAGAGGTGTATTTGTCGACTCCCACAATCCTGGTGGTGTCAAAGCCTATGGATCTGAGTGTCTCGATAGTCTCGCCATTGAAGACGACCACACGCCTGAGGGGACTGGTGAGCACTGTCTCTCTGCCGCTCGTGTCTGTGACAGACCAGGCCCTGCCGTCATGGTATTCACAGAGATATGCGGCATCACAGATCTCCTGCTGTGTGAGACCTGCATCCCCACCCTGGTACCTGCCGTCGAGGTAGGTGAGGATGGCGGCACTGAGTTCATCTGATCTGACTGTCTGGTCCCCATCCAGGTCACCCGGGATGGCGGCCGAGGCTGGCAGAACAAGGCAGATAGCCAGGCAGAGGAGGAGGAGGCGTCTCATGTTCTTCCCCCTCTCATCAGGATACAGAGCAGGCCAAGAGCCAGAAAGGGCAGCAGTGCCATGCAGCCGCTTGCTGTGGGCTCTGGAGTGCCTTCTGCGGGGGCGGTTGTTCCGGCCTCTGTCGCAGAGACTGTGCCTGTTGTCTCATTCAGGAAGTCCTCCCAGACGCCGGTGATCCTGCCACTCAGTGCACCTTCCGGTGCCCTGAGCTGATAGGTAATCTCTGTCATATTGGTCACAGCAAAGGCGAGTGTATCCCCCTTAAGACTCCAGGAGCCTTCAGGGCAGGCAGTGCCTGCAAAGTTGAAGCCTTCAGGCAGGGTCTCGACAATCCCGCCTGTCTGGATCCCGTCTATAACCAGTGTGACTGTGAACTCTGAACCTGGCACCGGCGTTGAGATACTCCTCTCAACAGACGGGCTCCCGGCCATGGCAGGCATGGTCAGTGCCAGGAGACATATTATGAGAATAAGAAGTGCAGGAGATTTCATCTATCTCAACACTTTATGTGACAAAATAATTAACCTTCTGCTATATTCCTGTGACAGGTAACATTCTGTCTGAAATATTTTATAGATCTTCGTACTTACCTGGGGATCGGATTCTGGCCATAATACCTGTAGAGTACCTCTGTGGCCGCCTTTACTTCTATACCATCCTTTCTGACGCCCTCCAGATATGCGCTGAAGACCTGGTCTGTGACCACATGCAGGACAGGCTTGAACATATCTGCATGCATCTGGAGATCAAAGGAGCGTGCCTCGGCCTCGCTGAGTTTCAGGCTGTGGTACTCGCCTGTGTGCTCCATGTACAGGGGGTTCTCCTCACGCGGGGTTCTGAGGACGAGGTCCGCGAGAGGGGTCGAGGGTATGGGCTCTGCTATTGAGATAAAGACATCATCCAGGCACTCCTCTGCTATGAACTCCTTTGTGGCCAGGTAGTCCTCTTCTGTCTCTGTGGGGTAGCCGACTATGAAACTGCCTGCCACTTTGAGGCCATGCTCACGGCATCTCCTGATGGCAACCCTGGCATCCTCAACACTGGCGCCTTTGCCCATCCTGTGGAGGAGGGGCTCGCTTGCGGTCTCCAGCCCAAAGAAGACCCAGCCTATGGTGTAGTCCCTGATGGCGTCGAGGATTGTGTCTGAGATGCAGTCCACCCTGATGTCAGGGGATGAGATGTTCCTTGGGCCCATGACTGAGGCGAGGCCCTTCATGAGCTCCACAAAGGCCTCCTCATTGATCTTGCCGTTTTTATACTGGTACAGTGAGCCTGTGCCCCCTGAGACTGAGAGGCGGGTGGCGCCCATCTTTCTGAAGGCCTCCGCCTCTGCAATGATGGACTCAAGGTCACGACTCCTTATAGAACGCCCAAAGAAACGGGGCACCTGACAGAAGGTGCAGGCTCCTGTGCAGCCTCTGTGGGTCTCTATATAGGCAGAGGCCCCCCTGACGCTCTGCTGGCCGATGTCCTTCGGGATGAGGGGCAGGGGGTGGTTGACGTCTGCCTGCGGGGCGATGCCTGTGCTGACCATTTTATTGTCAGAATCGAGCCAGGCAAGACCAGGGATATCCTCTGATATGCCCTCCTCTGCAAGCCTCAGTACAGTCTCCTCACCCTCGCCGAGGGCGACGGCGTCAGGTCTGAGCTCTCCGAGCACCATCTCAGGATAGGCAGAGACCGGCCCTCCCACATAGCAGAGGTCCCCGCCGGCCCTGTGCCCGCTGATGAAGTTCCTGATCTCAGGACTGATGAGGTGCTGGGTCGAGAAGAGGCTCAGCATCACCATGTCGCCTTTTCCGGCGTGCATGTCCCTGCGCAGGGTAACCTCATATCCGGCGTCCCTGAGGACGCCCCCGATCAGCATGGCTCCGTATGTATAGATTCCAGGTGAGATGACTGTAATCCGCATTGATAACTATTCCGTGCCGGGTGTCTTGAATTGTGCGGTGCGTATTTGGGCCGCAGTTCTCAGGAGCAGGGATGCAGATGTGGCCGGGACTCATCTTTGATCAATTATACCAGAGCCTATATTGTCCATCATACCCATTGAGGCAATACCAGAGAAGGTGTGAAAAAATGAAAACCCAGTATTCAGATGAACTGAAAAAGATTGACTCTCCATTGCTGCTCAGGGCAATGTCCAGCCCCGGTTGGATGAGGAAGCCCGAAAATCTCCCAAAACTGAGGCTCATCAATGGAGCAAACAAGGAGATCGACCAGATGGGTGAGGTTGGTCTGACAGTTAAGTTCGATGCCCTGAAAACGCTTGTGACCTCAGAAGGATTATCAGAGTGGTTCGGGGAATCAGGAGAGTTTTATATCATTACCACTGCCATGGATGGCAGCGGAAGGCCCCTTGAATACCAGACCCAGTATTTCCAGGGGATTAAAAGAGATGATCACTTTCCTCTTGGTGACGGGGGGATGCTGGTCTCAGTTATGAGGAATCCACGCTGGTTTGTGGATCTCCACATGATAATCATGGAATCTGACTCTGATATGAGAAATATTGGCAGATATATCAATGAAGCAAAATCCGCTGCACAGATGGATGAAATAATGGATATGATGGCAAATATCTCAACCTTTGATCCCACCATGATCTCCAGATATATCTGTGGCATCAATCTCTTTCTCACAGCCCTCTCAGGCATTCTCACTGAGAATGGCGACGACCACATAGCCACAATCCATGACTTCTACCTGAAACACCAGCAGTTCGGGGCCGGCCGCCACCCTGATGTCGGGCTTAAAAACTTCCAGAATGTAGAGGCCGCCTACACCATTGATCTGAGCCCCATTGGCAGGCAGTGAAAGGGGCCTGTTCTGTGTGCAGGGGGCACCCCCTGTTTTTTGTATATCTTCATGAGAATTCCGTCAGCCTTTTGGTCCGACCAGGCAAACGGACCATATGGAATTGCGGTCAGGCATATATGAGCAGGTGATAAGTGAGTATTTTTTATCTGAATTATCTGCTCTCAAGGCCGCCGGGGGTGTGATCACCAGAGAGAGCCTCACACAGTATGATCCACAGGCCATACTCTCACAATATCTCTCAGGCATTATCAGGAATGTCCTAGAGGAGGCTGAGGAGAAACACCAGCCAATAGAAGAGCAGATCCGCCTCTGCAACGGCCTTATCAAGCACCTGGCAGAAGAAACAAAGAACCCTGAGATCAGGAGGTGCCAGATCACAGAGGATGCTGAGGTGCTGCTGTCTCTTATTAAGAATGAGGATTTGAGGGGGGTGGGGGCCGCGGCTGAGGTTCTGCCAAGGCCAGAGACCTCGATTGCAAAGAGCAGTCTCTTTACAGGATCACCCCTGGAGCCCGGCCTTGGGGACGAACTCAGGCGTGAGATCCAGTCCTCAAACAGGATCGATCTTCTCATATCATTCATAAAATGGAGCGGCATTAGACTCATCATCCAGGAACTCCGCGAATTTACGAAGCATGGCAATCTGCGGGTGATATCCACATCATACACAGGCGCCACAGACCTCAAGGCAATAGAGGCCCTCTCTGATCTTCCAAATACCAGAGTCAAGATCTCCTATGACACAGAGAGAACCCGCCTCCATGCCAAGACCTACCACTTCCACAGAGACAACGGCTTCTCAACGGCATATATCGGCTCATCCAACCTCTCAAATCCCGCGATAACAAGCGGCCTGGAGTGGAATGTCAAGATCACAGAACAGGACTCACCAGATATTCTGAAGAAGATCGATGCCACCTTTGAGACCTACTGGAATGATCCCGAATTTGTTACATTCACACCTGAGAACAGAGAGCAGTTACAGGAGGCTCTCTCCAGAGAGAGACGAAACCCCAATACCATCCTGCCTCTCTTTGATATCCAGCCATACTACTATCAGAAAGAGATCCTTACACGCCTGAAGGCTGAACGCGAACTCCACAACAATTACAAGAATCTCATTGTGGCAGCGACTGGAACAGGCAAGACAGTCATATCAGCATTTGATTACAAGTCTCTGGTCAAAAAAGCCGGAGATTATCCCAGGCTTCTCTTTGTTGCCCACAGAAAAGAGATCCTTGAACAGAGCCTACAGACATTTCGTGGTGTGCTCAGGGATCCAAACTTCGGGGATATCATGGTCGACGGGATCACACCAGATCATCAGGACCACTTATTTGTCTCAATTCAGAGCTTCAATAGCAGAAACCTTGCTCAGAAGATCCCCTCTGAATATTATGATATGATCATCATCGATGAGTTCCACCACGCCGCCGCACCCTCATATCAGAGACTACTCTCGCATTTCACACCCAAGATCCTTCTGGGCCTGACAGCAACCCCTGAGCGGATGGACAATCTTGACATCCTGAAGTACTTTAATAACAGAATCTCTGCTGAGATCAGATTGCCAGAGGCCATAAATCGGAAATTACTCTCACCTTTCCACTACTTTGGCGTAACTGATGTGGTGGATCTTGATAAGATATCCTGGAGCCGTGGGAGATATGATCCAGGAGAGATCTCAGAATTATACAACGGAAACCTGGAGAGGGTTGAGCAGATCATTCAGGCATTGCAGAGGTACACCACAGGTTTTGATGAGATCATTGGTCTGGGATTCTGTGTCTCAGTTGAGCATGCCAACTTCATGGCCGAGTCCTTCAATAAAGCCAACATCCCCTCGGCCTCTCTGCACAGCCAGAGTACACATGAAGAACGCACTACAATCCAGAAACGCCTCATAACCCATGAGATTCATTTCATCTTTGTGGTAGATCTCTATAATGAGGGCATTGATATCCCGGAGATCAACACCATTCTCTTTCTGCGTCCAACAGAGAGTCTGACTGTATTTTTACAACAATTAGGGCGTGGCCTCCGTCTCTCTGATGGTAAAGAATGCCTGACAGTTCTTGATTTTGTAGGGCGGCAGAATAAGATGTATCATTTTGGAGAACACATATCTGCCCTCCTCTCAGGCAGTCAGAAAGCCCTGGCCTTACAGGTACAGGAGAACTCCTACTATCTTCCAAAAGGCTGCTACATCCATATGGAGAAGGTCGCTCAGGAGAGGATTCTTGAGAACATAAAGGCAAATCTCACCACCAGGACGTATCTTATCCAGAAGATCAGGAATTTCACGCAAGAGACTGGCAAGGAGTTGAGTCTAAAGAACTTTTTAGATTATCACTCCCTCAGGCCACTTGACATCTATAAGAGAGGTACATTCTGTGAACTGGCACATCAGGCAGGGGCCTTTACTGACAAAGAGGGCATTTCGAGCGGATTCTCCAGAAAGGCCGCACTCAGACTGATGGATATCGATGCTCCGGTTCTGCTTAGATATATTCAGTCAGTGCTGAGTAATCCAGAGAATATCTCATATCAGAGTCTCTCAACTCCTGAGAGAGGCATGCTTACCATGCTCTGGTATACCCTATATGATGAACCATTCTCAGGCTCTGCCCACACAATTCAGGGGATATTCTCTGATATCTTTGAGAACAGGCACGCTCATGACGAGATCATGGACCTGCTTGAGTACAATTACAGGGATCTTGGATTTGTTCCAGAGTCTGTTGATCTCGGATTTGAGAGCCCTCTGGAACTGCACTGCACCTACACACGCAGCCAGATCTTTGCGGCCCTTGGTCACTATTCATTGATAGACAAAAAGACCACTGGAAGCCGCGAGGGTGTCCTGCACCTTCCAGAGAAGAAGGCTGACCTCTTCTTTATCACCCTGAATAAGACAGAGGAGCACTACTCTCCGACAACTATGTACAAGGACTATGCAATCAGTGAAGGCCTCTTCCACTGGCAGTCCCAGAGCACCACATCTGAGTCCTCACCAACTGGCAGGCGTTATATTGAGCACGAGGCCAGGGGGGACAAGATCCTTCTCTTTGTCAGGGAGAACAAGAAGGTAGAGTCCAGGACAGAGCCATACATCTTCCTTGGGACTGCAAGATATCTCTCACACACAGGCAGTCGCCCTATGAGCATTGTCTGGGAACTGGATCATCCAATGCCGCCGGGCCTCTTTGTGAAGGCAAATAAGATGGTTGTTGGATAGGATCTTGTTATTTCAGCCTGACAACCAACTCAGACGACCGGCCCACCTCCTTGGGTGACACAGAACCTGGATCTGCTGCCAAGCGTAAGAAAGGAGGCAATTGCGAACCTCGAATATGAGGGCAGCTATGATGGCCTCTCTGTCATCACAGATGATGTCATGCTCATCACAGGCACCGCAGACGATATCACCCCCGTCCCGGTGGCACTTGAGATCGCAGACCAGATCGAGGGCTCATGGTTTGTCAGGTTCAGGGGGATCCCGCACGTGGGCTCTGCCTATGCACCTGGGGAGTATGCAGGGGTCGTCGCCACATTCCTAGAGACTGATGAGTCTCGTGTATAAGACTCTTTTTTAAAAGTGAGAGGAGAAATCTCTCCTTTCTCAGGATAATCTGAATGGCCCCCCTGCCAACACTCACAAAACCAAGGTGAATATACCAATAATAAATCCTCCAGAGATAGCAATATCAAATCCTGAAGAAGGAAGCAGGCTAATTGTTGTCTGGCCACATATAATAAGATTAATATAATGTGCTGCATGACTCTCAATCAGAAGCACAAGGGAGGTGACAGTCAGTGACAAATAACGGAGGCGGTGACCGCAGTCCAAATGATGACAGGTCTGATTCAATGAACCCCAACAACGAAGCATACGATGATGCAACGGATAATCATTCAGATCAGCTAAACCCCAACAATGAACGATACCAAGGGGATGATGATGAGGACTGAAATTCTCATACATCTCTCAGGTCAGGATTTTAATTTCACACCATCTTATGGTCAAAATTAAACTTGAATAAACAATAATCCCCTTATTTACAGCCAGAAAAAAGTATTTTTCAGGCCTGACCAGACCCATCCCGAACAATCAGAGAGACAGGCACCCCCACCCCGATCCACCAGTCGTCATCCACAGGGGTGATGAAGTCAAGTCGCTGGCCTGAACCCTCTGGAGTGTATATCAGGTATCCACCACCTTCTATAACCGTGGCATGCCAGAGAGGTGGCCCACCGGGGTTCTGTGGACCTGCGGCGACATGAGCACTATAAAATGGCAATATAAACACAACCCAATCCAGTGCAGGGAGCAGATCACTGTTGAGACAGGGGCGGGAAATCTGGTTGTGCGGATCTTTGAAGGGAGTGATGTCTCCTGATCACAGAACCAGATGACGTCTGAGGGCACCGCTGGTCAGCACCATATTTCAGTCAGACATCTTCAGAACCGCATATTTCAGGTCTTCAAGCTTATTCTGAATAATGTCCCACAAGATTTCATCATCAATCCTGAAATATGCATGAACCAAAACATCACGCAGTCCTGCTATATTCTTCCAGTCTACAGAAGTATGTCCGGCTTTCATTTCAGCCGGAATTTTTTTAACTGCCTCGCCGATTATCAGAAAATTTTTGATAACCGCATCAACACACATGCGGCTGGCAGTGAAATCATCATATGTTAATTCAGACGTATATTCCTGTATCCTGTTTATTGCATCAAGAATATCAAAAATATAGAGATCAACATCACGGGGCATATATCACCTGACTCAGGACACTCTCCCTTATGTGGGGATTCAGCCCCTCATATGTAACAAGATCAACCCGTCTCTTAAACAAAGACTCAAGAAAGTCCTTCAGACCCATATAATTATCAAATGTCTTTTTTCCTGGCGAAAACTCCACAAATATATCTATATCACTATCAGGTCTTTCCTCTCCTCTTGCAAGAGATCCAAAGATACCAATCCTTAATACGCCGAATCTGTTGAATATCTCGGTCTCATGCTCTTTCAGCATCTCAACATGAGGAGAGGTCATACAGGAGGGATTATGTCATAAGATATGATATAATCTGCTGTGGAATGAGGGCACCAGCGAAACCTCAGGGCTGTATATCAGAGAACCCACGACCCTCACCACCCATTAAATACACAGACATTCAGAGAGGCATCTCAATCAGATGTTCTACGAAATTGCATATTTCAGCATATTCGGCCTGCCCCTGATAATGTATATGGGAGTCATAACCCTCCTCCTGGTCCTGACAGTGGCCGGGGTGCCTGTTCTCAACAGACGAGGGGATCACAGGATACCCATATACTGGCACCGCCGACTGGCAATCATCGCAGTCATAATGGCCCTGCTGCATGGCTCCCTGGGCCTCGCTGCCTATATTATCACATGAGTCAGGATGCAGCCCCCATTGAAAGCATGAGATTGAGAGAACCCTTGCCCACATTGTGCTTGAGATCAGGATCATCGCTGTTTGCCATAGACCAGATGGCCACAACCTCATCTCCATTCTGGAGGGCATTGTCATATCTGTCGCCTGTATCAAGCTTCCTGCTGAACTCGATCACTGTGACACCCCCCGCCTCACTGCCACCTGACTCCAGGATATCATAACTGCCCCCGAGATCAGCATCAGGCGGGTGCGGCCCGTATTTGCCTGTGGAGTACATATCATAGATAAGAAGATCCCCGTCCTGCATACCTCCAAGAATGATATCAGCGTCCTTCATATCATCAGAGGGATCAAAACCCACCGCGACCCAGCCCTGAACCTCGCCCTTCAGTGCCATATAGAGGTTTTCGCTGTCAGTCTTCCAGAAGACTGAGAATTTACCACCTGCTGCCTCAAGGAAGTCAGGATACTCACCAGCAGAGATCGCACCATCAGCCTGCCACCTGACAGGTGCATGAGTGGTGGCTGTTTCAGTTGCAGTCGCAGGCATGGTGGCTGTTGCAGTTATAGTCGCACCAGAAGGCGTGGCAGCTCCATTGTCAGGAACAGACGATTCAGATGACGTACAGCCTGCAAATGACAACTGAAGACATATCAGGAGACTGAGCAGGCATATGAGAGAACACTTTCCAGAACCCATGATGACCCTTATTATCCAGCCCTGTATATAATTCCCTCTGGAGAGAGAGGGCCAACAGAAAAAAACAAAAAAAAGATTGGTTAGTCTTTCCTGCGCAGAAGAGCACAGGCCAGGCCTGCAACCATCAGGGCTGCAAGGGCCGGGAATGCAAATGCACCCGACTTTGTGGGTTCCTGCACAGGTGTCAGAGTACCTGAGACTGAGGAGACACCAGAGGCAGATACCTCGGCAGTGGTCGTCCAGTCCTGATAGCCTGAGAGCTTGAGTGTCACAGTGTAACTGCCTGGAGTCAGGTCCTTGATTGTCAGTGGAGTCAGGCCCTTGTTCTCATTGTTGAGGTAGATGTTCGCACCTGTGGGTGAGGATGTAACCTCAATGGATCCCTTGTCCACTGGTGCAGGGTGTGAACCTCCAGGAGTGAGCACAGACTCAACAGAGCTGAACTGACCAGAGTTGACATTCACTGATGAGGAGGAGTCCACATAGCCGCTCAGCTTCAGGGTGACGTCATGGCTGCCAGGAGCCACATTGTTGATGATGAAGTTTCTGCCAGGCACCGTCTGACCCTCATAGACACCATCAAGATATACATAGGCATATGACGGGGTCGAGGAGACACCAATCGTGCCTGTGGTCGGCTTTTCTTCAGGACTCAGAGTCCTGTCTATATAGGTCACCCTGCCGGTCCTGACATCGACACGCTTGGTCCACTCATAGTAACCAGGCCTGTAGAGCTCAACCACATGTGAACCACTCTCTATACCACCGATGACCATCGGAGACTTGCCATAGTAGTTACCGTCAATGGTGATCTGTGCATCACTGGGACTTGAGGTCACTGAGATCGAGCCCTTTGTGGGCACATGCCTGAGTGTGGCAGAGATATAGGCCACGCCGCCGGCTGTGACCTTTGCATTGCCTGTCCAGGCCTCATAGTTGTCCTTCTCAAGACGGACAGAATGCCTTCCTGCTGAGAAATCAGTTGCCAGCTGATGAGTTGTCCCATAAAAGATACCATCTATATAGAGGTGTGCACCTGAAGGTGAGGACTTCACATCAATAGAGCCGGTTGTCACCTGTGTAGGTGTGGGAATTGGCTGAAGTGTAAAGTAGTAGGTATTTGTCTTGCCAGCATCAGGCATTGTCAGTTTCTGTGAACTGCTGTCATAGTAACCTGCCTCTGATACATAGGCCGAGGTGTATGGTGCCCCGGTCGTGTAGACAGACATGGTATATGGCGTTGTGCCGACTGCTTTTCCGTCCACATGGACTGTGGCACCATTTACATTGGATTCAAACTGGAACCAGCCCTCTGAACCTCCAACATCCCCTCCGGTCTCTGCCATGACAGCGCATGGGAGAACTGACAGAAGGAGGAGCAATGCCAGCGCACTGGCCATAAAACTTCTCTTAATCATAGGTAAATCACATTGCATATGTCAGAAAAGGATTTATAATTTTACTACCATACCAAGAGGTGATTTTCCCTCCTCATTCATCGCCATATTCCTGTTTGCCGGAGATATATTTCTTATAGGGACAGTAGATCTCCTTGCCTGGAGATATGCATCAAAAGACCACCTTCTCACAACAGACACTCTGAATGACAGGATGACCACCTACTCACTCAGAAAAAGGGGCCGCACTGCCAATCACTTCCATTATTGTGATCGCAACCGCCCTTGTTATTCCTGAATATGTCACCCCCCTCTTCCTGTTCATACCACTGATGTACTACTATCTGAGGGTCAGACACCTCCGCCAGCCATAAAGATCCTGAAAACAGTTCTGACAGATATTCCGGGATGTGCCGGGCCTGTACAGGCACAATACAAAGGAGGGCGCGATCATTTTCAGGCCGGCCTCAGGGGGTGAAATCGCAGGGCGTTCTCACCACCATCCGGATTATAAATCTGTATGCACGCACACAGCACACAGACTGATCAAAATTTCGGCAAAATATATGCCTCACAAAATATAAACAATGTCTGAAAAACAGTTAGATAACATCAAAAAATTACTGAAAACGGGCCTGAAGGGATTTGAACCCCTGGCCTACGGATTAAGAGTCCGTCGCTCTTCCGGACTAAGCTACAGGCCCATTATACGACCTAACAACATTGTATTTTATTCATGATAAAGGTTACGGATTCCCTTAATTAATCTGTAAGAGGAATTGATCACTATATGCCTGATACCCTGCCCAACGGCTCTGCCGAGAAGATAAAATACATGATACTCGGATGTGGCAGCATTGGGTACAATGTCGTTGATGAACTCCTCAAAGAGACAGAACACGTTATCATCCTTGATATTGATGAAAAACGCGTAGAGGATCTCAGGGATCAGAAATACGAGGCAATAGTCCGCGACATTAAAGATCCAGCACTGCTGGATGGCCTACCAGTCCCAGAGGTCGTATTTGTCCTGTCAAGCGAGAAAAACTCCAATATAGCAGCTGTAACTACAATTAAACGTCTTTACCCATCGACATATGTGATCGCACGTGCGACAGACCGTATGAGTCTTGGGATGCTCGAACAGGCAGGTGCAGATATCATCCTGTACCCACAGGAGGTCTTTGCAAGAGCCGCTGTGCACCATGTGCGTAAACTCCATGCCTCGCGCCTTGCACGCAGATTATACCACTATCTCTCAGGTATGGAGGGAGTTATGGGGGTGGTTGTCCATACCAACCCTGACCCTGACACCATATCAAGTGCCATGGCGCTCTGTGCAATTGGATATGAGGCCTCTGAGGGCAGACTCATATGCCGGATTCTCTATGACGGCAATGTGGGTCACCAGGAGAACCGTGCCTTTGTAAATCTCCTTGACATCAGGATGGAGAAGATAACACCAGAAATTCTCTCAGAATGTAAATATCTGGCCCTTCTGGACTCACCATCGCCTGGTCACAACAATGCCCTGGTTCCCGCGACCCATGTCAATATAATCATCGACCATCATGAGAATGGGGATCAGTCCCCTGATGCTGATTTTGTTGATATCAGGCCCTCAATGGGCGCAACAGCCAGCATAATGACCCAATATCTTCAGGAACTGGACATCCCTGTAGATACCAAGGTCGCAACAGCCCTTCTCTATGGTATCAGGGCTGATACACGTGAGTTCACCAGGAACACCACCCCACAGGATCTGAACTATGCCTCATTCCTTCTGCCTCTCACAGACTCAGATCTGCTTAAGAAGATCACCTCTCCTTCACTCTCTCTTGAGACATTAGAGGTGCTTGGGAATGCCATAAGAAACCGGAAGATTTACAGTGGATACCTCTTCTCAAATGTAGGGTATGTTCGCAACCGTGATTCCATCCCGCAGGCAGCTGACCTCCTGATACAGCTTGAGGGCGTGAACACTGCGGTGGTCTACGGAATAACTGATAATAATATCATATTTTCGGCCAGAAACAAGGATGTCAGGGTAAATATGGGAAATGTAATGACAGAGGCCTTCTCAGGGATAGGTGATGCAGGTGGGCATGCCACCATGGCAGCAGCAACAATCCCTCTCAACTACTTCTCGCAGGTAAAGAATAAGGATGAACTTCTCTCACTCATCATTGAGCCGATTCTGAATAAGTTCATGGATCTGATGGGCTTTGGAGAAGAGGAACAGCATGAAGTTTGAAGACTGGGAACCCTACTACATCTCCATACTCTCGGATTTTGATTTTGAGAGATTTGAGGATGAGAACGCCGCAAAGGTGCTGTCAGGTCTGACAGAACGCGATGATGTTCCCCTTCTGGACTCACTCTGCCGCGGGCATGAGGTAACGATCTGCGGGAATGCTCCCTGCCTCAAAGACGAACTGGGTGTCATAAGTGGCACTGTCATCGCCGCAGACGCCGCCGCAGATTTTCTGTATACGCATGGCATCAGGCCTGATGTGGTTTTCACAGACCTTGACGGTGCCACCGACTCATTCTATGAGATGAGCAAAAAGGGCACTCTGATGGTGATACATGCACATGGTGACAACATACCTCTGCTCAGGAACTGGGTGCCTCGCTTTGAGGGGCCGGTCATTGCCACCACGCAGGCCAGACCCTTTGGCCATGTCCACAACTTTGGGGGCTTTTCTGATGGCGACAGGGCCATATTTGCAGCAGAGGAGTTCCAGGCTTCATCTGTCAGGATCGTGGGCTTTGATCTTGATGACAGAGATGTTGACCCTGTTAAGAGGGGCAAACTGATGTGGGCAAGGACACTCCTGAAAGCAATAGGCCATGAAGTCTGAAGCCTGGATCCTTGACGGCTACATAGACGAGCCTGCCTGTTTTGGGGTGCCTCCCTACCTCTCACCATATGCGAGGACTGTTGCAGGCGTGCTTATGGAGCATAGCTATGAGGTCAGGTATACCACCATCGACCGTCTGCGTGAGGACCCGTCTCTATTCTCAGCCATGAACAGTTCGGCCTCTGTGGTGATGATCGCAGGCGTAACTGTGCCTGGCAAGTATCTTGGCGGAACCCCTGCAACCCCATCAGAGATCAAACAGGCCGCAGGAGTGCTCAGGAGTCCGAGGACATTCCTGGGCGGCCCAATCACCTTCGGATATGCAGAGGGCGGCGGAGAGAAGGCGGTGCGTCAGAAACGTCCTGGTGTAGACACCGTGCTTGAGGGCGAGATAGCATCGGCCCTTGATTCGGCTCTCTCAGGCGGCGAACCCACAGGTGTGCTCTCATATGAGGATATGGACCGCTGGAGTGTCCTCGGAAGTTCGATTGTTGCACAGCACCCTTCATTCCCGCATGTGATCTGCGAACTTGAGACAGGCCGAGGGTGCTCGCGTGCGGTCGTAGGTGGGTGTTCATTCTGCACAGAACCCTTCTATGGCCTCCCGCGTCACAGGGAGGCCTCAGGCGTCCATGCCGAGGTGGCGGCATTATACAGCCACGGGGCACGCCATTTCAGGCTAGGACGCCAGCCAGATCTCCTCTCATATGGAACAAGAGGGGGTGGCGAGTTCCCGTGCCCTGACCCGGACGCAATTGAGAACCTCTTCTCAGGCATACGTGCCGCGGCCCCTGAACTCTCCACCCTTCACCTGGACAACATCAACCCGGGCTCAATAGTCCATCACGAGAATGAGGCCCGCGAGGCACTGGCCTCGATCGTGCGCTGGCACACGCCCGGAGATGTGGCAGCCTTCGGGATGGAGACCGCAGATCCGGCGGTGATCGCCGCAAACAACCTCAAGGCCCAGCCTGAGGAGGTATTAAGGGCCATAGAGATAGTCAATGAGGTCGGCGGAGAGAGGCGGGATGGCGTGCCTGAACTCCTGCCTGGCCTGAACTTCATCGCAGGCCTTGCAGGCGAGACTGAGAGGACATATGACCTCAATGAAGCATTCCTGGATGAGGTTCTTGGGAGAGGCCTCATGGTCAGGAGGGTCAATATCAGGAAACTGATGCCATTCGAGGGCACGCCTGCCTATGATGACAACACCCTTGGCATGCATGAGGCCAGGTTCAGGGCCTTCAAGGAGAAGGTGCGGACAGAGTTTGACCTGCCTATGCTGAAGAGGATCTTTCCGGCCGGAACCGTGCTGAGGGATGTGGTCATAGAGAAGACCGGCAGAACCTCATTTGGGCGCCAGATGGGTTCATACCCCATACTTGTGGGCATACCTCTCAGCCTTGAGAAAGGCACTGTCACAGACGCGGCCGTGGTTGACTGGGGATTCCGCTCAGTCACAGCCCTGCCATCTCCTGTGGAGATCAACCACCTGCCTGCGACGGCCCTCAGGTGGATCCCGGGGATAGGCAAGAAGAGAATGACAAAAATATCCGCAAAACGCCCATTCAGGTCTCTTGAGGAGTTCAGGGAACTCGCAGGCCCGACCCCCATCGATGACCTCCTCTCCTTCACCTGAGTCACCGAAGTCATTATCACTCTGCCCTCCCCTTTTCCAGACATAACACTGGAGTAAAGGATGAGGATCATCTGGACCCTTGCCCTGAGAAATCTGAGGCGCCACTGGGTGCGTTCACTTCTGTCAGGGCTTGGCATAGTTATCGGTGTGGTCGCGATCGCGTCACTCGGCATCATGGGCAACAGCATCAGCCTTCTTGTAGCCAACGTGATCACAGATGTAGGGGACACCCAGGTCGTGGTGCCCCACTCGGCCGCCGCCGGCAGCGGGATGATTGCGGATCCAAGGACTGCCGTCAGTGCATCAGTCCCTGAGGAGCAGGTCGATATCATAAGGAGGGTCGCGGGTGATGCCAGTGTCATTC
>Ga0265294_10001543_pt1 | contig 30979 bp, 23 predicted proteins | sample MunlanPumphouse3_FD_192504 | JGI IMG/M metagenome (GOLD analysis project Ga0265294, IMG submission 192504) | Groundwater microbial communities from a municipal landfill in Southern Ontario, Canada - Pumphouse #3 | ecosystem: Environmental > Aquatic > Deep subsurface > Groundwater | place...
CATTTACTGTCAATCGGGTAGATGGTCAGTGAGATAATTTTACTATCTCACTGATGCACCTCCCACACCACCGTACGTACCGTTCGGTATACGGCGCTTCTTTAATTACACTCTCACTTGCTTATAGTATTCGGAGAAGAAAATATAACCTGCCTGTTTTAACCGGTCATTGGTTACACTTCTGGACAGAATTGGACTTTTAGCCGTCCGCCAATACGACTTTCGGGTATTGGCATATTCCCATGCTTTGTATTTTTCAATACCCAGCTTAATGAGATTACGCCATTTCGTCTTTATCTTCTTCCATTGTTTCCAAATTACCATTCGCAATCGTCGGCGATACCATGCATCAATCCGTTCCATTAGTTTTAGCATATCAGCATATTTGTAATAATTTACCCACCCTTTAATAAAGGATGATAATTTACTTTTACGCTTTTCGTTACCCCATCCGTTGCTCCTGCTGGTAAGCTCTTTTAATTTTGCTTTCAGTTTTACAACGCTTTTGGGATGAATGCGAAACCGGATTTCTCCCTTAATTTGATAAAAGGAGTATCCAAGAAACTTGATGCGGTTAAAATGGACCACCGAGGTTTTATCCCTGTTCACTTTCAGAAAAAGATGCTCTTCAATGAACTTAATCACGCTGTTCATTATCCGTTCTCCTGCCCTTTTGCTTTTACACAAAATGACCAAATCATCGGCGTAACGAACAAATTTGTGACCTCGCTTATGAAGCTCTTTGTCGAGTTCATTCAGCATGATGTTACTCAGTAGCGGGCTCAACGGCCCGCCCTGTGGAACACCTGCTTCCGTCCTCTCAAATTTATGCCCCACTACAACACCTGCATTCAGGTATTTGTGTACCAGCGAGATGACCCGACCATCTTTTACCGTTCGTGACAGTATCTCTATCAATTTGCTGTGGTTGACCGTATCGAAGAACTTGGCTATGTCCATGTCGATGGCGTATTTATATCCTTCTGATATATACCCCTTACATCGGAACAGGGCTTTGTGCGTACTTCGTTTAGGTCGAAAACCAAAGCTGTTATCAGAAAACTGCTGCTCGTAAACAGGTGATAAAATTTGATGTATCGCCTGCTGGATTACCCTGTCAACTACTGTCGGAATACCCAACGGACGCTTTGAATGAGCATCTTTAGGTATTTCAACTCTGCGGACAGGGTTCGGGCGATACTTCCCGCTTCGGATGGATTTTACCAGGTCAGAACCATGATGTTTTAGATATTCCCCCAATGATTCGATGGATAATCCATCAACACCATGACTCCCTTTGTTTCGACAAACCTTTAAATAAGCTTTGTTCAAATTGTAAGGATTTAGAATCTGACCTAATAATCCATCTTCTTCGGGGAGTGCTACAGTATTGTTTTCAGTTATCCACACAGAAGTAAACCCTCTCACATATCCTCCGTGTTCCGCACTTCCTTTCTGCAAGCAGGCTCCGGTTTTATTCGAAGTTTTCTGTTTTAGTCCTCCCATAAAGTAACATTCATTAATACTGTTAATTAAAGTTCAGTCCTTCTCCACCAACTGGCGAATACTATGACTTCGGCTGACTTCTCACAATAAACCTTTTTTCGACCGTATATCTTACAATACGTCTGTGAGACCTCCCGTGGTAAGATAATTAGCCTTCATCCCATATCCCCGCCGCATTTACATCCCGGTGTCCGAGTAATCTTTGGACTTCGATTTGTTTTGCAATCTCATCCCTCCGGTTATGCCTATATGCGATTCGTGTTCCTCGGGGCAGGACTTTGCCGTGGGCTTCCTTCAGATTCCACCTCACGATGAACACCCTTGCCTTTGGCTAATGGTTGGCGACTACAAACCCCCATAATGGACTTTCACCATCGAGCTAATTACCATGCACGGCACACAAAAAAGAGACTGCCTTTTTGAGACAGCCTCTTTTCAATGTATAATGTATATCGAGAAAATTCGATTAACAGTCACCGTTTACTTTTGCCATGTGAGCAATCAAGTCGAGCACTTTGCAGGAATAACCCCATTCGTTGTCGTACCAGCTGATTACTTTCACAAATGTCGGGCTCAGTTGAATACCTGCTTTTTCATCGAAGATGGAAGTGCGGGGATCGCCGATGAAGTCGCTCGATACCACATCTTCGTCGGTGTAGCCGAGAATACCTTTCAATTCGCCTTCCGAAGCTTCTTTCATGGCCTTGCAAATTTCTTCGTAAGTGGTTTCTTTTGCCAAACGTACCGTTAAATCAACCACGGAAACATCAATGGTAGGAACACGCATCGACATACCGGTGAGTTTTCCGTTCAATTCGGGAATCACTTTACCTACTGCTTTGGCAGCACCGGTGGATGAAGGAATAATGTTGGCAGAAGCTGCACGACCACCTCTCCAATCTTTCTTTGAAGGACCGTCAACGGTTTTCTGAGTGGCTGTGGTGGAGTGAACGGTGGTCATCAAGCCTTCGAGTACGCCAAAATTGTCGTGAAGCACTTTCGTAATCGGTGCAAGACAGTTGGTCGTGCAGGAAGCGTTCGATACAAACTGTTCGCCTTTGGTATATGTTTTTTCGTTTACACCACATACATACATGCGGGTATCGTCTTTCGAAGGTGCCGACATTACTACATACTTGGCACCTGCGGCAATATGCCCTTTGGCTTTCTCTTTGGTAAGGAACAAACCGGTGGATTCCACTACGTAATCGGCTCCGATTTCACCCCATTTCAGGTTGGCAGGATCGGCCTCGCAAGTAACACGCACAGTTTTTCCGTTTACTACCAGATTGCCGTCTTTTACTTCGATGGTTCCCTTAAACTGCCCATGAACAGTATCGTATTTCAACATATATGCGATGTAATCCACATCGAGCAAATCGTTGACACCTACTACTTGAATATCGTCTCTTGTTTGTGCTGCACGGAAAACCAAACGTCCGATACGTCCGAATCCGTTGATACCTACTTTAATCATAATCTTAAAATTTATTTGTTTAAATTACACATGAATGCGTTGTTTTGTTTCGCTACAAAAATAGATATTCTTTTTATTGGAATAAAATTATTCATGTCAAAAACTCTAAAATTTGTTGTCTTCCCATACAAATTTATTTATTTCAACATTTTCAGCAATTGCAACATTCCCATGTTGGCAGTACGCGAAATATTCTCTTCGCGAATAGTACCCGTGTGATACAGCTTCGAAAGAATGGCAGTGTTGCAACGAGTGCAGATCCATACCGTTCCCACCGGTTTTTCGTCGGTACCCCCCGAGGGTCCGGCAATACCCGAAACGGCTATGCTGCAGTCGGTTTCCAATAGGGAAGCAACGCTTGAAGCCATCTGTTCCACCACAGGCCGGCTTACCGCACCGTGTTTTTCGAGCACATCGGCTGCTACATGCAACAGATCGCTTTTTACCTCGTTGGAGTAAGCAACAATGCTTCCTTTGAAATAATCCGATGCGCCGGCAACCGATGTAATGCGATGCGCAATGTAACCACCTGTACAGCTCTCGGCAGTGGAAACGGTGAAACGCTTTTTACGCAAGGCGTTGCCCAATAATTCTTCGAGTGGAGCATCGCCTTCGGCAACCAACAAATCGCCTAAAATCGAAATCAATTTTTCGGCCTGTTGCTGCAAGAGAACGGCGTGTTCTTTTCCGCGTGCCCATAGTCGCAACCGTACGATTCCGAACGAGGGAAGATAGGCAAGCGACAAACCTTTGGGCAGTTCTTTTTCGAAATCGCTCAGCTTAATGGCTAAGGCCGACTCCGAAATATCGGAAACCAAAAAAGAACGTTTGAGGTACGTTTCCGCACGGAAATGCTGTTGCAATCGAGGAATAATTTCCTCAATCATGGCCGTTTTCATTTCAAACGGAACACCGGGCATGGAAACAAGAATTTTGCCGTCGCGCTCAAACCATAAGATGGGGGCGGTGCCTACCTTATTTGGAATGACGGTACATCCTTCGGGAACAAACGCCTGACTTCGCGTAAGTTCGTTTATATCGAGATTTTTATGCGAAAAAACGGCATGGATGGTGTTCAGCACCTCTTCGTTGAATACAAGTTGGGTATGAAAATACCGACAGAGGGTATTTTTGGTGATGTCGTCTTTCGTAGGGCCTACGCCACCTGTGAGCAACAACACATCGGCTCTGCCAAAGCCAATATTCAGCGCATGCTCGATCATTTGTGCATTATCGCCTACTGTTGTGATGGCAACTATTTCAAAACCATATTCGGTAAGCTCACGTGCCATCCATGCCGAATTGGTGTCAACGATTTGTCCGATGAGCAATTCATCGCCAATAGTAATAATTTCGATTTTCATCTTTGCTTTTCTTCCAAAATAACGTCGCAAGTTAATACAGAATCTTCTTATCCCCAAACAATACCGTTGCCATTGCCGCGAATCCGTCAAACAACTTTATTTGAGGTTGATAAAAAAATCAGCCTCCGTCCGACGCTACACAACAAAAAACAAGATTATTTATTTTTTTATTCAAACTGAATATTTTATCTTTGCAACCTGAAACATCGAAATTAAAATCAACAATATAATGAAGAAAGATATTCATCCAAAAAATTACCGCCCGGTGGTATTCAAAGATATGTCGAACGACGAGATGTTCATTTGCCGTTCTACGATTGATGCGAAAGAAACTATTGAGATCGATGGCGTTTCTTATCCATTGGTAAAACTCGAAATTACCAGCTCGTCGCATCCATTTTATACCGGTAAACAGAAACTGGTGGATACAGCAGGTCGTGTCGATAAATTCATGACTCGTTATGGAAATCGCGGTAAAAAGAAAAAATAAACATTGTTTGGAACAAGATGGATAAAAAAAGCGACGAGGTATAATCGTCGCTTTTTTTTTATCCATCTACTTAGGATATCCCACCGATTGTGTCAACAGTACTTCTTGATTGGATGGAAGATTGAGCAGTTTGCCGAGCTCGTCCTTATCGAACGAACCGCGGACAACCGTATTCAACCCCTCGGATGCACAAAAAAGGTAAATGTTTTGCGACACAAAACCACAATCGATAAGAGCAAAGTGTCTGCTTGTGGCTTTAGATAAATCGCTTACAAAAATTACGTTCAACGAGGCATCGCCAACAAAGTCTTGCATGCCTGTATTTTTTCTGTAATCGCCTTTTTTTACAAGCTTAAGCTTGTGATTTTTGGCATCGTAAAAATACAAACCATCTCTTACGGCAATATACAATTCCAATTCCTGCCGGTTGTTTGCAGTGGGCGCAGTACGTTTGTCGGGGCGGTTAAAACCGTTTGCAGCCCAAAGAAGATTCGACAAGGTGGTAAGCGGCAGGTCTTTGTCTTGACGGAATTCGCGAGTCGTCTTCCTTTCGCTCAATGCCTGCATAAGAGGTTTTCCGCCGGTTTTGTCGGGGGCAGGAAGTTGAATATCCTGCGCCGAAAGAAACACATTCATCATCATTGTCATTAAAATTAAAAAAGATAATTTCTTCATAGTTTGGTTTTTTAAAATGGTTTTGGATTTCGAAAGCACGATTACAAAAATAAAAAAATATCGGATAAAATCCGTATCCTGCAATTTTTTATGTATTTTTGTGTTGTTTTGAGCCATTTGTGAAATATAATCATAAGAATGAATAGACGTTTTTTGGCGATTTTGTTATTTCTTACATCATTTGTTCCTTTAAAGGCACAGCTACCATTGAGCAGCAGCGCAAAAATAAGTCTGATGACCGGTGAAGCATGGCCGGGAGCAGTTTATGCTTTATTTGGGCATACGGCTTTATGGGTGCACGACGATACAACCGGAGTGGATGCGATGTTCAACTATGGCTTTTTTGATCCAACACAACCACATTTTATCTATCATTTTATAAAAGGAGAAACCGATTATATTCTTGGCGTTACTTCTTATGAGGATTTCATTTCGGAATATCGTTGGAAGGGAGTAAAAGTGTACGAACAAGAGCTGAATCTTTCCAAAGAAGAGATGCAGAATCTATGGCAAGCATTGTATATAAACTCTTTACCGCAAAACAGAAAATACAGGTACAATTATTTGTACGATAATTGTGCTACACGTCCGCGTGACATGGTGGAAAAATGTGTGCAAGGAAAAATAATTTATCCGCAAGACGACAAAGAACAAACTTTCAGGGATTTGATACACGAATGTGTGCATCCGTATCCGTGGCTGGAATTCGGTATCGATCTGCTGGTTGGCAGTGAAGCAGACAGGACTGCCACCGTAAGGGAAAAAATGTTTTTGCCCATGTACCTGATGAATGCGTTTAAGGATGCAAAGGTGGTAAAAAACGACACACTGAGCTACCCGCTGGTAAAAAACACGCTGCTTATATTGGCCGGCAATACTGCTGTTTCGCAACAAACAAACGAACGTTCCCTTTTTACTCCTTTCACGGCTGCACTGGTGTTGCTTTTTATTACCATGATTGTTTCGGTTATTCAAATAGCAACCCTCAATAAGAATACATTTTCCAAATTTTACGACACCTTTCTTTTCGGAATTATCGGAATAGGGGGGATTATTGTTTTTTTCCTGCTGTTTTTCTCGGAACACCCTGCTACCAACCCCAATTGGAATTTTGTATGGTTAAATATTTTTGCATTCATTGCTGCCATCTTATTTTGGATTAGATCGGCAAAAAAGATAGTTTATATTTATCATTTTATTAACTTTGTAGTCCTAACGGCATTTCTTGTGCTGTGGTGGCTCATACCCCAACAATTGCCATCGGCAACAATCTTGTTTTCAATGAGTTTGTGGTTAAGGTCGGGAACAAACGTGTTGGTGTCGAAAAAAAGACAATTGAAAAATAAACAGTATGCATCGTTTAAATACATGAAAGCAGGGTGGGGGGAGTGATTTTTAGCATGGTTTTTGCATCCTATTTATGATTGTAAGATTGATAGTATAAAGAGAATGATCCGGATAGTATCGTCACTAATAGCTTTTTTTTCCATAACGTCGCTATATGCACAAAATGTTTCGGAAGAACCGCCCAAATTGGTAATCGGCATAACCATCGATCAATTGCGTGGAGATTATCTTAAAATGTTTCAACAAACTTTTGGAGAAAAAGGATTTAAACGTTTGCTGAACGAAGGGTTGGTTTACAGCGATATCAAATACGATTTTCCGCATCCCGATTTGGCTTCGGCCGTCACAACCGTTTATACGGGTACGTATCCGTTTTATCACGGCATCGTAGGAGAAAAAAAATACGCAAAGGAGACCAATCAAGAAGTTTCTTCTTTTTTTGACCGTAAAAGTAAAGGCGTTTATACCACCGAACAAGTATCGCCAACATCGATAAAAGTTTCCACTTTAACGGACGAACTGAAAATTGCTTCGGTAGGCAAATCCGATGTATATGCTTTTGCTCCGAATGCTTCGGCAGCATTGGCAAGTGGGGGTCATGCCGCAAACAGGGCATATTGGATTGACGATTATAACGGCAAATGGGCAAGTTCTTCTTTTTACAAATCACAATATACCCTCGTAGACCAACACAATAGAAGCAATCAGTCGCTAAGCGCGAAAATTGGCACCTATACCTGGCGGCCGGCTATCGATATCTTGAATTACAAAGCTTTTCCCTACACCCAAAACGTCTATAATTTTCAGCATTACTTCGGAAAGGATAAAATCAATCAGTTCAAACTATTCAAACAATCGCCTTTTGTAAATACCGAAGTACGAAAGATGGCCGAAAAATTATTGAATACGGGAACAATAGGAAAACATTCGTATCCCGATTTTTTAGCATTGACTTTTTATGCCGGAAATTTCGAAAATGCGACAGACAAAAATTATTCTCTTGAAATACAAGATACCTATTATCGACTCGACCAAGAAATTGCCCTACTGTTGGAAACCGTAGAAAAAACGGTTGGATTGGATAATACGCTGATTTTCGTGGTTCCGACAGGTTATTGCAACGAACAGGAAATTTATCCCGACGAACTGACGCTTGCGGGAGGAAAATTTTATCCGGAACGTACTCGGGCAATGTTGAATATGTATCTGATGGCTATCTATGGAAATGCGCAATGGATAACAAAATATTATGATGAACAGCTGTTTTTCGATCGAAAACAACTGGATGACAAAAAAATCAATGCAATCGATTTTCAAAAATGTGCTGCAGAATTTTTAGTGCAGTTCGCAGGTGTGCAAGATGTAATCACATCGCATCAAATGCTTCACGGAGCTTATAATCAAACCGTCCGCTTTTATAGGAACGGTTACCACAAAGATATATCGGGCGATCTATTTGTGGAGCTTCAACCCGGATGGCAGATAGTGACCGACGACCAATCGCCCGACAACAATCAAAAAATTAGAAACAGCGCGGTATCGGCACCCGTAATCTTTTTTGGAAACAACATAAAACCTCAAAAAATATATCGAACCATCGAAGCTACCGAAATAGCTCCTTCGGTTGCTTATCGGTTACGCATCCGCGCCCCTAATGCCGCACAAGAATCGATATTGAAAGAACTGTTTTAAATCGGGTTTCATCCTTTTCTTTGTCGTTTCTTTAAAAAACATTCATGATTGACTTCGTATCGATAATTTATATTTTATAATTTGACTAATCAAAATACACATCAATAACTTATGGGATTACATAAATTCATATCAAAAATATTTGGCAACAAAGCTCAACGAGAAGAAATAAAGGCAATTTATCCGGAAATGGCTAAACTGTCGAATGATGAGCTTCGTGCCAAAACCAAAGAACTTGAAGAAAGAGTTCGGGACTATGTTGTCGAAGAAAAAGCCCACATCGAAGAACTAAAAGCAAACTTGGAAAATGTCGATCTGGAAGAACAAGAGAAAATCTGGCAACAGATTGACAAGATAGAAGACGATATCCTTGAAAAATACGAAAAAATATTAGACGAAATTCTTCCGGAGGCTTTTGCTATAATGAAAGATACTGCCCGCCGTTTCAAAGAGAACGAGGAACTGGTGGTAACAGCTACCGATTTTGACCGTGAATTGGCTGCCACACACGACTTTGTTCGGATTGAAGGTGATAAAGCCATCTATAAAAATCGCTGGATGGCAGGAGGCAACGAAATTACCTGGGATATGGTACACTACGATGTGCAACTGTTTGGAGGCGTTGTGCTACACAAAGGGAAAATTGCAGAGATGGCTACAGGTGAGGGGAAAACGCTGGTTGCCACACTACCCGTTTTTTTGAATGCGCTTACGCACAACGGTGTACACGTGGTTACGGTTAACGATTACCTGTCGAAACGCGATGCGGAATGGATGGGCCCACTGTATATGTTCCACGGCCTCTCGGTGGATTGTATCGACAAACACGAACCGAATTCCGAAGCACGACGCAGAGCATACGAAGCCGATATTACTTTTGGAACAAACAACGAATTCGGATTCGACTATCTGCGCGACAACATGGCACTATCGCCAAAAGACCTTGTGCAGCGTAAACTCAATTACGCCATCGTGGACGAAGTAGACTCGGTATTGATTGACGATGCACGTACACCTCTAATTATATCGGGACCCGTACCGAAAGGCGATGACCAACTTTTTGAAACTTTTCGTCCACAAGTAGAAATGTTGGTAAAAGCACAACGCGATCTGACAACGCGCCTACTTGCGGAAGCCAAAACAAAAATGGCCTCAGAAGACAAAAAGGAACAAGAAGAAGGAACATTGCTCCTATATCGTTCCTTTAAAGGTATGCCGAAATACAAACCGTTGATCAAATTTTTGAGCGAACCCGGCGTAAAAGCGGCAATGCTCAAAACAGAAGAATTTTACATGCAGGATCAGATGCGCAATATGCACATCGTGACGGACCCATTGTATTTCATAATCGACGAGAAAAACAATACGGTAGAACTTACGGAAAAAGGCATTGACATGCTGACCGGAAAAACGGACGACCCCTTGTTCTTCGTCTTACCGGATATCGGATCTCAATTGGCCGAATTGGAAAATGAAAACCTTACCGAAGAAGAAAAAATGGCAAAAAAAGACGAACTGCTCCAAAATTATGCCATAAAATCGGAACGGGTTCATACCATCAATCAGTTGTTGAAAGCGTATACTTTATTTGATAAAGACGACGAATATGTGGTGATCGACAACAAAGTGAAAATCGTAGACGAACAAACGGGACGTATCATGGAAGGACGTCGTTACTCCGATGGTCTGCATCAAGCCATTGAAGCCAAAGAACGGGTGAAGGTGGAAGCCGCCACGCAAACGTTTGCAACCATTACCCTGCAAAATTACTTCCGAATGTATCACAAACTTGCGGGCATGACCGGAACTGCCGAAACAGAAGCAGGCGAATTTTGGGATATCTACAAATTGGATGTAGTGGTAATTCCCACCAATGAACCGGTTATCCGTATCGATATGAACGACCGAATTTATCGAACAAAGCGCGAGAAATATAATGCGGTCATCGAAGAAATCGAAGAAATGGTCAATCAGGGGAGGCCGGTTTTGGTGGGCACGACATCGGTCGAAACATCGGAGTTGTTGAGCCGAATGCTTAATCTTCGCAAGATTAAACACAGCGTACTGAATGCCAAATTGCATCAGCGCGAAGCCGAAATTGTAGCCAATGCCGGACAAAAAGGAGTGGTTACCATTGCAACGAACATGGCCGGACGCGGTACCGATATAAAACTTTCGCAAGAAGTACGTGAAGCCGGCGGGTTGGCAATTATCGGCACCGAACGTCACGAGTCTCGAAGAGTCGATCGTCAGTTGAGAGGACGTGCCGGGCGTCAGGGCGATCCCGGATCGTCGGTATTCTTCGTTTCGCTGGAAGACGACCTGATGCGTCTGTTTGCAACCGAAAGAATCGCAGGCTTAATGGATCGCATGGGGTTTGAGGAAGGTGATGTATTGGAACACGACATGCTGAGCAAATCGGTTGAACGAGCACAAAAGAAGGTGGAAGAAAACAATTACGGAATCCGCAAACGTTTGCTCGAATACGACGATGTGATGAATGCCCAGCGTGAAGTCATCTACAAACGAAGAAGACACGCCCTGATTGGTGAACGTATCGAAATGGATGTCATTAACATGATACAAAATACCGTTAATCGAATTGTTGAAGAAAACGAGGACGATTACGAAAACATGAAAATGGAATTGTATCGCATTATGGCAATCGAAATTCCGTTTACCGAAGAGGAGATGAAATCGTTGAAACCGGCACAGCAGGCCGAAAAAATTTTCGAAAAAGCACTGAACAGTTTCAAACGGAAAACAGAAAAAATGGCCGAGATTACCCAACCCGTAATCAAACAGGTGTATGAAAGCCAAGGTGCCATGTATGAAAACATACTTATTCCCATAACCGATGGAAAGAAAGTTTACAACATAACCACCAACTTGAAAGAAGCATATGAAACGGGTTCGAAAGCGTTGGTGAAATCATTCGAAAAAGCCATTTTGTTGCATACAATCGATGAACATTGGAAAGAGCACCTACGCGAAATGGATGATCTGCGCCAATCGGTCCAAAATGTTACTTATGAACAAAAAGATCCATTGTTGATCTATAAATTGGAATCGTTTGAACTTTTTAAAAGAATGATCGAAGAAATCGATGCCGAGGCCGTATCTATTTTGATGCGCGGACAAATTCCCGTTCAAGACCCAAGAAACGTTAGACAAGCCGCTCCGGAACGAAAAACCGATTACAGTAAATACCGTACCCGAAAAGATGAAATGGCTGGAGTGCTCAATCAAAATCAAGGAAGAAATGGTGGAAGAGATTCTAAGCAACAAGAACGAAAATTGGAACCGGTACGGGTAGAAAAAAAGATTGGACGCAACGAGCCGTGTCCATGTGGCAGTGGCAAAAAATACAAATATTGTCACGGACGATAAATCAAGACCCATTACAATACATAATTGTAAAACAATTTGATCCTAAAAACAACCCGGGAGATTGTAAAAAGTTCTCTCGGGTTGTTTCGATTTTTGACGTCAAAAAATGCAAGGGTTGTTTGTTAAATTCGACAAAAAGCAGTACCTTAGTAGAATATTTCAACCTACCTGACAAGAATTGATAGGTGTCTATAAATAAGACAAATACGTCTTATAATTTTAAAGAAAGAAACTGTAAATAAAGCAATATAATATGATTGATCAGGAAGAAAGAATCATTCAGATTAACATCGAAGACGAAATGAAATCGGCATACATCGATTATTCGATGTCTGTTATTGTTTCCAGAGCATTACCCGATGTAAGAGACGGACTTAAACCCGTTCACAGACGTATTCTCTACGGCATGTATGAATTGGGCAATACTCCGGATAAACCCCATAAAAAATCTGCCCGAATTGTTGGGGAGGTGTTGGGAAAATACCATCCTCATGGCGATTCATCGGTGTATAATGCTATGGTACGTATGGCACAAGACTGGAGCATGCGTTATCCATTGATCGACGGGCAAGGCAACATGGGAAGTATCGACGGCGATAGTCCGGCAGCTATGCGATACACCGAGGCAAGACTAAACAAACTGGCCGAGGAAATGCTGCGCGATATCGATAAAGATACGGTGGATTTTCAATTGAATTTCGATGATACGCTCAATGAACCAACCGTACTCCCTACACGAATTCCCAACTTGCTGATTAACGGATCGGCAGGAATAGCAGTAGGGATGGCTACCAACATAGCTCCCCATAATTTAACGGAATGCATTAACGGCATTATTGCTTATATCGACAATCCATATATCGATGTCAAAGGCCTTATGCAATATGTCAAAGCACCCGATTTCCCCACAGGTGGATACATATATGGATACGAAGGTGTGAAAGAGGCTTTTGAAACGGGAAGAGGACGAATCGTAATACGCGGAAAAGCCGAAATTGAAACCGATAAAACACACGATCAGATCATTATTACGGAAATCCCCTATATGGTGAACAAAGCCGACTTGATTAAGCACATTGCCGATTTGGTCACGGATAAAAAGATCGAAGGAATCTCGAATATCAACGATGAAAGCGATCGTCAAGGAATGCGTATCGTGATCGATATAAAACGCGATGCCAATGCCAATGTTGTGTTAAACAAACTTTATAAACTCACCGCTTTACAATCGTCGTTCAATGTAAACAATATTGCATTGGTAAAAGGACGCCCCCAAATGCTCAACCTGAAAGATATGATTGAGCAGTTTGTGGAACATCGACATGAAGTGGTGATTAGAAGAACAAAATTCGACCTCAATAAAGCGGAAGAAAGAGCACATATTCTGGAAGGTTTAATCGTTGCATCCGACAATATCGACGAAGTAATTGCCATTATCCGTAGTTCAAGTAACCCGAAAGAGGCTATGGAGCGATTGATAAATCGCTTTCAACTCTCTGAAGTTCAGTCTCGTGCAATAGTGGAAATGCGTCTGCGACAGTTAACGGGGTTGGAACAGGATAAGCTTCGCACCGAATATGGAGAGATTAAAAAACAAATCGAATACTTCAAGGAAATTCTAAACAATGACGACTTATGCATGCAAGTCATCAAAGACGAACTGATTGAAATAAGAGACAAATATGGCGACGAGCGCCGTTCTGAAATTATTTATGCATCAGAAGAATTAAATCCTGAAGACTTTTATGCCGATGACGAAATGATCATCACCATTTCGCATATGGGTTATATCAAACGTACGCCTTTGTCGGAGTTTCGCACACAAAATAGGGGTGGGGTAGGATCTAAAGGTTCCGAAACACGTGACGAAGATTTTGTTGAATTTATTTACCCCGCTACCAACCATAACTACATGCTTTTCTTCACACAGAAAGGGAAATGCTATTGGCTGCGTGTATACGAAATTCCCGAGGGCACCAGAACCTCTAAAGGAAGAGCCATACAAAATTTGTTGAATATCGATCCCGATGATGCCGTGACGGCTTTTGTCCGTGTGCCTACATTGGATGATGAAGCGTATATCAATTCGCATTATCTCCTTTTCTGCACTAAAAATGGGATAGTGAAAAAAACATTGCTGGAAGCTTATTCGCGTCCACGTCAAAACGGTGTAAATGCCATTACTCTAAGAGAGGACGATCAAGTAATATCGGTACGTTTAACCGATGGGAATAAAGATGTCATATTGGCAAACAGAAATGGGCGCGCCATTCGATTTCACGAATCGGATGTCCGTCCAATGGGACGTACGGCTACCGGCGTGAAAGGAATGACACTCGATGAAGATGGCGAAGACTATGTTATCGGGATGATTTGCATGAATCCTGATTCGAAAAACACAATATTGGTTGTTTCGGAACAAGGATACGGAAAACGAACATACTTGAACGATGAAGATGGAGAGCCGGTATATCGCGTCACGAGAAGAGGGGGAAAAGGGATTAAAACTCTGAATATTACAGAAAAAACAGGCAAATTGGTAGCTGTGAAAAGTGTAACAGACGATAACAATTTAATGATAATTAACAAGTCTGGGATTGCAATACGCGTAAAAATTTCCGATATTCGCATCATGGGAAGAGCAACGCAAGGGGTTCGTCTCATCAATTTAGATAAACGAAACGATGAAATTGCGTCTGTTTGCAAAGTAAATTCGGAAGATCTGGAAGACAGCGAAACGAATGAATTAAATGATGATGGCGACGTAGAAAATAGTATTGAACAAGCAGAATAACGCTCAGCATTAGCATGGAAATTGCAAAAAAAATTAATTAATGATTAAAAAACAAATAAAAATGAAGAAATTTCTTTTTTTTACCTTGATAACGGTTTTTTCAGCGGGCACAATGTTCGCTCAAAAAAAAGTTTTGAAAGATGCTAAACGTGCTCTTGACAGTAACAATTTAGAAGAAGCACGAACGTTGATTAAACAGGCTATTAATCACCCTGAAACCGCCAATGATCCGGAAACATGGAAACTTTACGGCGATATTGGGAACAAAGCATTCGATAACGAAAGAATGAACCAAATGCTCGATAAACCGTCAAATGAAAAAGTGATGTACGAGGGATTGCTGGAATCTTACTATCCCTATGTAAAAGCCGATTCGCTCGGACAGATACCCGATGAGAAAGGCAAAGTGCGAAACAAGGTAAGAAAAGATATTGCATCTATTTTAAAAGCCAACCAGCCTTATTATATCAATGCAGGCGTGTATTTTAACGATCAAAAAAATTATGCCAAAGCTTCGGAATGTTTCGAAATATATTGGACAATACCCAATCTGCCAATGTTCGAAGAAAATAAAGATGAATTTGTATTGGATAGTACTTATCAGATTATTAAATATTATGCCATCATTACGGCTATTCAGGCCGATGATCACGAGAGGGCAATAGAACTTATCCAAAGAGCTGTCGAAGAACAACCCTTCATCGAAAATAGTGCTTATAGAGAGAGCGACTTATACGAGTTGTTGGCAAGTGAGTATCTTCAAGTAGGAGATTCTACCAAATTTATGGAAATACTTTACGTAGGAGCTGAAAAATTTCCTGAAAGCAAATATTTTATTCCTAATCTGATCAATATATACATTCGCCAGGGCGATCACGAAAAAGCAATGGAATATTTGGACAAAGCCATTGCCAATGATCCGTCGAATGCCTGTGATCTGAACAGTGTGAAAGCAGCTTTGCTGGTGGAAAGGAAAAATTATGCCGATGCTGAAGCCGAATACAATAAAGCATTAGCTCAAGATCCGAATTGTGAAAGAGCATTGGAAGGGCTGGCTGTAAATTACATTCTTCAGGCACAGGATTTGAAAGAGAAAACGGCAACCATGACAGACCGGCAACAGCAGATTGAAAACGATAAAAAAACGTTGGAATTTTATCAGAAAGCGTTGCCATTATTAGAAGAATATACAGAATTGTTGAGAGCGCGTAACGCCGGTGAATCCGAAATAAATTCTGCCTTATTGAAATTACGAAACGTATATTACAATTTGAGCTTGCTGGGTGTCGATAAATCAAAAGAACTTCAAGAGGTGGAAGCTGAATTGAATATCAACCAATAAATTTAGTTTACTAATTTTTCCCCCTGTAATACTTCCGATAAGTGTTGCAGGGGGAAATTATTTTTTACTTTATTGTTACGCAGTAGAGGGTAAGTTATTGGTAAGAAAATAAAAGCTCAGATTACAATTAAACATAATGGTCTTTATATTATTTTATCTGATTAATCATTTTAATCATTGATCGTGCAAATTCAATTCGCAAATACAAAACATTGGTCTACGAAGGTATATTGCGGATTTGTAAAAGGACACGAAAATATAAAATTGCACGTATTAAAAACAAGATTAACACAAAGCAAAATAAAATGAATGATTTAAAATATTATCTTTGTACAGGAATCTTCCATCATAGTGAATTTAAAAAACAGAAAAACTTTTCGCAAAAAATGACAAGCCAACGTTATAATTTACGCGGTGTTTCAGCTTCAAAAGAAGATGTACATAATGCGATTAAAAATTTGGATAAAGGAATTTTTCCAAAAGCTTTTTGCAAAATAATTCCCGATATTTTAGGTGCAGATACGTCTTATTGCAATATCATGCATGCAGATGGCGCCGGAACAAAATCATCTCTCGCTTACGTTTATTGGCGCGAAACAGGCGATCTTTCCGTATGGAAAGGAATAGCTCAAGATGCCGTGATCATGAACGTTGATGACTTACTATGCGTGGGAGCCGATGACAATATTTTATTGTCGTCGACTATCGGGAGAAACAAAAACCTCATTCCCGGCGAAGTAATATCGGCTATCATAAACGGAACAAACGAATTGTGCGAAGAATTATCATCGTTGGGTGTACGTATTTATCCTACAGGTGGCGAAACGGCAGATGTTGGCGATCTGGTTCGAACAATTATTGTCGACAGTACCGTCACTTGCCGCATGAAACGTTCCGATGTTATCGATAACGCAAATATTCGTGCCGGCGATGTTATCGTAGGATTATCATCTTATGGACAAGCAACTTACGAGAAAGAATACAACAGTGGCATAGGCAGCAATGGTCTGACGTCGGCTCGACACGATGTATTTTCCAACTATCTCGCTCAAAAATATCCCGAAAGTTACGATCCCGGCATGCCTTCATCGCTTGTCTATGCAGGTAAATTGAAATTGACAGATGAAAGTGTAATTCCGGGTATTAATGTCGGTAAACTGTTGCTGTCCCCTACCCGCACATACTCCCCTATTATATCACTGGTTTTCAAAGAATTACGAAACAATATTCATGGAATGGTTCATTGTACGGGTGGTGGTCAAACAAAAATCTTACACTTCTTAGATGAAGGACTCAGGGTTGTCAAAAATAATCTTTTCCCTATCCCGCCTCTCTTTTCTCTTATCCAACAACAATCAGAAACGGATTGGGAAGAAATGTACAAGGTTTTCAATATGGGGCATCGAATGGAAATCTATCTTCCAGAGGCTGATGCTCAGCGTATTATCGAAATTTCCCGGTCGTTTAACGTGGATGCGCAAATTGTAGGATATGTGGAAAAATCGGAGAAAAAAGAGTTGATCATAGAAAGCGAATTTGGAAAATTCATGTATAGCTAATGGTACCCGCCTGATAAGGGAATCAAACAAAAATCATTTTGAGTCGAACATATGGCAGAAAATTCATTGTTAGATAAATTGGAACATTTAGTTGCTCGTTTTGAGGAGGTTTCAACATTAATTACCGACCCCGATGTGATATCGGACATGAAACGTTTTGTGAAACTCAACAAAGAATATAGCGACTTAGAAAAGATTGTAGAAGCACGAAACGAATATAAAAACACACTCGATGCAATCCAAGAAGCCAAAAATATCTTAGAAAATGAAACAGATGCCGATCTCAGGCAACTGGCAAACGAAGAATTGTCTACACACCTTGAAAAACTTCCCTTGTTGGAAGAGAAAATTAAAATCTTGCTACTTCCGGGTGATCCCGACGATGCAAAAAATGTAGTCATGGAAATTCGGGCAGGTACAGGTGGTGATGAGGCCGCTATTTTTGCCGGCGACTTATATAAAATGTACACCCGTTTTTGCGAAAGCAAAGGATGGAAAACCGAAGTGACCGGATTTACGGAAGGAACAGCCGGAGGCTTTAAAGAAATTATTTTTACGGTTACGGGTGAAAATGTATATGGAACATTGAAATACGAATCGGGCGTACATCGGGTACAACGTGTTCCGGCTACCGAAACACAAGGACGCATACACACTTCTGCAGCTACGGTTGCCGTTCTTCCAGAAGCAGAAGAATTTGATGTTGAACTCAATCCGTCCGATATCGAATTTCATACGGCAAGATCGAGCGGCGCAGGAGGTCAAAATGTAAATAAAGTGGAAACAAAAGTGCAGCTCACACACAAACCCACAGGAATCGTAGTGGTATCGCAACAAGCACGTACCCAACTGCAAAATCGGGAAATTGCCATGCAAATGCTTCGAACGAAACTATACGATATGGAACTTACAAAACGGCGTGAAGAAATGGCAACCCGCCGCAAGACAATGGTTTCTACAGGCGATCGATCAGCAAAAATTCGTACATACAATTATCCGCAAGGGCGAGTTACCGACCATCGAATCAATTTCACACTCTATAATTTATCTGCGTTTATGGATGGAGATATCCAACCGATGATCGATCAATTGATCATCAGCGAAAATGCAGAACGAATGAAAGAAGCAGAGATATAAATATAAAATGAATACACAACACCTTTTTCAACAGATTCAGAAAAAACAATCATTCCTATGTGTAGGATTGGATACCGATTTGGAAAAAATCCCCGAGTATCTGCTAGATAACGATGATCCTATATATGCATTCAACAAAAGCATTATCGATGCAACAGCACCTTATTGCGTAGCATACAAACCCAATGTTGCTTTTTACGAGGCAGTGGGTCAAAAAGGCTGGATTGCCTTCGAAAAAACGGTAGCCTACATCAAACAGCGTTATCCCGATCAATTTATTATTGCCGATGCAAAACGATGCGACATCGGGAACACCGCAGAAATGTATGCCCGCTTTTACTTCGATGCAATGAAAGTGGATGCCGTAACTGTTTCGCCCTATATGGGCGAAGACAGTGTGAAGCCTTTTCTCCTTTACCCGCAAAATCATGTCATTCTATTGGCATTGACCTCCAACAAAGGTGCGCACGATTTTCAACTTATGGAAGACAGCTACGGCGAACGGCTGTTTGAAAAAGTGCTTCGCATTTCCCAAACATGGGCTTCGGACGAACAAATGATGTATGTCGTGGGCGCCACTCAAGGCCGCTTGTTTGAAGATGTTCGCAAAATCGTTCCCCATCATTTTTTGCTTGTTCCGGGCATCGGAGCCCAAGGAGGGTCGTTGGAAGAAGTGTGCAAATATGGCATGAACAACCGGTGCGGATTACTAGTCAATTCATCGCGCGCCATTCTATATGCCGACTCCACCGAAGATTTTGCCAATGCTGCATGCGAAGAAGCAAAAAAATTACAGCAGCAAATGAGCATTATGCTAGCTAAATATTTGGATAAATAATCCTCTATCAGGTTTTTAAAACTTTATTATGTCTTCTAAACGACGAGTCATCAACGACCCGGTATTCGGATTTATCAATATACCTAACGAATTTATCTACGACATCATTCAACATCCCTATCTGCAACGCCTAAACCGCATTCGGCAGTTGGGGGTAACCTCTTTTGTATATCCCGGCGCACAACACACGCGTTTTCATCATTCCATCGGAGCCATGTATCTGATGAACGAGGCATTGAAAAGCCTCAAAGAAAAAGGCCACGATATATCGGATGACGAATACGACGGGGCGCTGGCCGCTATACTTTTGCACGACGTGGGTCACGGCCCGTTTTCCCATATATTGGAATACACCCTCGTGAAAAACATTCATCATGAAGAAATTTCTTTGCTCTTGATGCAACAATTAAACGAGGAATGGAACGGCAAACTGCAGACCGCTATCGAGATATTCACCGACACCTACCCCAAACATTTTCTTCACCAATTGGTTAGCGGACAACTGGATGTAGATCGATTGGATTATTTGCGCCGCGACAGTTTTTTTACCGGCGTAAACGAAGGCAATATCGGTTCGGCACGCATCATAAAAATGATGGACGTTCGCAACGATCGTTTGGTTATCGACTCAAAAGGCATTTATTCGATCGAGAATTTTCTTTTGTCGCGCCGATTGATGTACTGGCAGGTTTATCTGCACAAAACGGCGGTTGCAGCCGAAAAGATGCTCATCAACACCCTTACTCGGGCAAAAGAACTTGCTTCACAGGGAGAAAAACTTTTTGCCTCCCCTTCCCTCTCCTATTTTCTGGAAAAAGACGCCACACTTGCCGATTTCGAAAACAATGGAGAAGCATTGCAACACTTTGTCAATCTTGACGATAGCGATATATGGTCTGCTTTAAAAGTATGGACGTCTCATCCCGATAAAGTACTTTCGCTGCTCAGCAACGGCATGGTCAACCGCAAGTTGTTCAAAATAGAAATCACACCCAAAAAACAAAACGCCTCACGAATAAAACAGTTTGTAAAAAAATACGAATGCAAGTACAACTTATCGGAACACGAAGCCCGTTACCTTATTTCGCACGATGTAATTGCTACCAACATGTATAGCCAAGAGGAAGAAAGCATCGATATATTATATAACGATGGCTCCATTAAAGACATTTCGCTCGCTTCCGATATGCTAAATCCCGAATTGCTGTCAAAAAGAATAGGCAAATATTATTTTGCCTATTTACGAGATTAAGAATCCGTTGCGGAATTAGGATTCTTTTTATGATTTAGCAATCCATTTAATGGATTGATGCACATTTACATAATCTATGCTCTTATTATGAGATTACTTTTTTTGCGTGATTGATAATTGCTTACAGCATCCGACCTTCTCTGCAGGATTAACGACTCCTTTATAAAAGATTGGTAATCATTTGATTTTAAATGAGATACAATGAGCTAATAGACTCATTGTTGCAAACGCGTTGAATTGCATTGGCAAACATTTCGGACACAGAAAGTATTTTCACTTTCTCCGATTTGTTTGGGTAAGGTATGCTATCGGTAAACACAATTTCGGTCAAAGCCGATCGATCCACTCGTTCCGAAGCAGGATCGGACATTACGGCATGACTGGCAACGGCACGTACCGATTTTGCTCCTTTCAGAAACATACTATCGGCTGCGCGGGTAATGGTTCCGGCTGTATCCACGATATCGTCTATCAACACAACATCCATCCCTTTTACATCTCCAACCACCTCCATATCCGAAATTATATTGGCTTTTTTTCGCACCTTATAGCAGATAACCATAGGACAGCCAAAAAATTTGGCATAAACACTGGCTCTTTTTGTTCCACCCACATCGGGAGCGGCAATAACCAAATTTTCGAGCTTTAGCCCTTTGATATACTCAATAAAAACTCCCGAAGCATATAAATGATCTACCGGAACATCAAAAAATCCCTGAATTTGGTCGGCGTGCAAATCCATTGTTATCAACCGGTTAATCCCGGCAACACTAAGTAAATCCGCAATCAATTTAGCACCAATGCTAATCCGCGGTTTATCTTTTCGGTCTTGGCGCGCCCACCCAAAATAGGGAATCACAGCTACGATAGATTTGGCCGAAGCGCGTTTTGCCGCATCAATCATCAGCAGCAATTCCATCAAATTATCCGAATTCGGAAAAGTAGATTGAATCAAAAAAACTTGTTTACCTCGAATGGATTCTTCGTACGATACGGCAAATTCCCCATCGGCAAAGTGTTCAATAATCATATTGCCAAGCGGGCATTTTAAGCTATCGCATACTTTTTCTGCAAAATAACGCGATTTTGAGCCTGAAAAAATTTTAAAAGGTCTCTCTTGCATTTTTATTATTCTATTGATCAATAATTAATTAAACTTATTCGATAATTATTTTTTTCATCCACATCGACAATCACTGATGCAAAAGTACAAAAACTAACATCAATAAAAGATTTTTACAAAAAAGAAATTTTATAAATCTCTCCTTCATTTGCTTTTATCTTTACTTTTAAAGGATTTGTCCAAGAAAAGTCGATCGGAAATTTTTCTTCTGCAAGAAGAGGCACGGCAATTGCCCTTTCATGTTGGTTTACTTTAAAAAAATCATACGCATGATCGGGAATCCAAACCGTCACTTCTTCCTCTTCATTCGAAAAATTGGCAATAACTAAAAGAAAATCCTTATAATCGCCGCGAACGAAAGCATATTGTTTCATGGAATTGAAATCCGGATTTTCGTAATTGGCATACATTAAATCGTAAAAAAGCCCTTCGCGTAATGCCTTTTCCCGATTACACAACCGAATGAGCTTATGATAAAATTTTCGCAATCTTATTTCTTCTTCGGTAAGCAGCTCTTCATTCCATTTACCGTTGTTGTTCCATCGTCTCACCGTGTCCACCGACCAGTAATCGAATATCGAAGTGCGGCCGTCTTTCCCGCTAAATCCTTCTTCATCCATGCCCCTCTCGCCCAGTTCCTGTCCAAAATAAATCATCACCGGATTTACGTTTATACAAGCCGTAACAATCATTGCGGCTTTTCCTTTCTCTCCGCTTTTTAGAAAAAAATCAGATGCAATACGCTGTTCATCATGATTTTCCATGAAATTGATCATGCGATGTTGTATATCGCCCACCGCATTCAATATAAACGTGATATCGGAAGAAGGCCGATAACCACAGGCCACATCGCGCAACACATCATAAAGCCCCACTTTATCGTATAAATAATCGAAAGTATTGTCGGCCAAGAAATCGCGATACACGGAAGGATTATAAATCTCGGCAAAGAAAATAATATCCGGAAATTGCGCCTTAATTTGAGGAATCACCCATTTCCAAAACTCCAAGGGAACCATTTCTGCCATATCGCATCGAAACCCGTCGATATCTTTTGCCGCCCAAAAAAACAGAATATCTCTCATCTTTTTCCATGTATTGGGAATAGGGTCAAAACATCTTCTGCGTTCGTTCAAATAATCCACCCCGTAATTTAATTTTACCGTATCATACCAGTCGTATTCGCTCGGTTTGTTGGCAAAACAATCGTTTCCGGTAGCTTTTGCGGGATTTTCGACGTAGTTGACCTCAATGCCCTTGTCTCTCAAAAATTGCAAATCCAATGGTTGTCCGGGCAAATAATAAAAATTGTTGTGTGGCGCAAAAACAACCGACGTATCGTCTTTCTCGCCGAAATCTTCCACATGTTTCGGTTTGGCAATCGACTGATAATTTCTCGCCACATGATTGGGCACAAAGTCTATGAGAACATTCAAACCGGCATTATGCGTACGCGCAACCAATTCTTCAAATTCCTGCATTCTTTTCTTCACGTTTACCGCCAAATCCGGATCCACATCGTAACAATCCCTTATTGCATAGGGCGAGCCCGCTTTCCCTTTCACAATCTCAGGAAATTGCCGCGGAATACCGTATTCGGTATAATCGGTAGCAGAAGCATGGGCAAGTGCCCCAATATACCAAACATGGGTATAACCCGCTTCTTTCAGTTCGTTGAGCACTATGTCGGTGATATCGTTAAATTTACCCGACCCATTTTCTTCAATCGTTCCATGAGGTTTATTCCTTGAATTTTTGTTACCAAACAATCGGGTAAGAATCTGATATACAAATATTTTATTTTTTTGCATGATTTTTTTTCTTTAATGATACACATCTATTCACGATCTCTTGTACTCCTCTCTCCATTATTTTTTGTGATGCACACGAAGCGCCAAGCGCTATCATTTCATTGGAATGATTTAAATCGAACATGGAATATTTCTCAATTCCTTCGGTCTCAACAAGAATATCGCATAATTGTCTATCGATAAGCGTATTGGAATTAGCCATCAAATTAAACGTTCTTTCAATCATGTTTTTTAGATTTATTTTTTCAGGGGGAGGAATCATTAAAGAAACATTCACTCCTACCACATACTTGCATTTATTGCGAATTATCGACACGGGAAAGTTCTTCAGAAGCCCCCCATCCACATAAGGAACATCGTTAATCACTTGCGGATAAAAAATAATAGGAATGGAACACGAGGCAACCACTGCATCGATCAAAAAATCACCATGCGAGAAAGTCACTGCACGAGCCCTATTCCAATCGGTAGCTACGGCTATAAACGGAATTTTAAGTTCTTCAAACGATTTTGCACGCAGATTATTTTTTAAAAACGATTGCAACCCCGTCGTTTTGAAAAAACCGGCCGTAGGCTTCGTAAATTCAATAAACTGCCTAAATTCTTTACCCTTAAAAAGTTCGGCTATTTCGTCGGGAGAGTACCCGTCGGCATAAAAAACGCCCGCCAACGAGCCGGCACTGGTTCCCACAATAATATCGGGCTCAAGCCCGCATTTATCCAACATCTTAAGCGCTCCAAGGTGAGCAAATCCTTTTGCACCACCTCCGCTTAATGCATATCCCAAATTATAGGGGTATCGGGGACCGAAAAGTGACATCACATAATAGATTTAAAAAAAATTAATAGATCTTGCTTGAAAATATATCCATCGCCTTTACAAAAATGGCAATTTTTTTTCATTATTCAAATGAATGAAAGCATTAATTTATCGGCGATTGCTGAATGATTTCATTTATGCAATCGTTCAAGCAGTTCTCCCACGGTTTGCTTCAAAACCGGGTGAAGCATATCGGGAGCAATTTCGGAAAAAGGAAGCAGCACAAACTCGCGAAGATGCATGCGGGGATGAGGAACCGTCAACTCCGGCCTATCGATAATCAGATCATCAATCATCAGGATATCGATATCGATTGGTCTGTCGGCATACTTGCCATTCTCACTTTTTTCTGTTCTTCCCAACTGTTTTTCAATGGTTTGCGTAATTACGAATACATCATTGACCGACACTTTCGAAACCACTTCGCACACAACGTTCACAAAGCTGTTTTCCGACGCAAATCCCTCGGGCGACGTAACATAAAAAGCGGACTTGGAAACGATTTTCCCAATCCGCTCTTCTATCTTCGCATACGCATCGTTTATATTTTTTTCCTTATCGCCTAAATTCGATCCTAATCCCAAAAATACCCGATGCGACATTTCATCACAACACTTCATCAGTCAATAATAAGCACGGCATCGCCATATGCCCCGAAACGGTATTTTTCTTTAACGGCCACTTCATAAGCATTCATTATCTTTTCGTAACCGCCAAAAGCACATGCCGTCATCAATAAAGTGGAACAAGGAAGCTGAAAATTGGAAACAAATGCCGAAGGAAAAGTAAACTCATAAGGAGGGAAAATAAATTTGTTGGTCCACCCCTCTCTTGGTTTTAAAAGTCCGTCGGTACTTACCCCCGTTTCAACAGCCCTCATGGTAGAAGCACCTACGACGCATATACGATGCCCTTCTTCGTATGCCGGATTAACTCTTTCGCACAACTCTTCGGGAATAACCATTTGTTCGGAATCGATTTTATGTTTCGTGAGATCTTCCACTTCGATATCACGATAAACTCCCAATCCGCAATGCAGGGTGAGAAATCCATAATCGACTCCTTTTATCTCCATCCGCTTCATCAATTCGCGACTAAAATGCAATCCGGCAGCAGGTGCCACCACAGCACCCTCATTGGCGGCGAAAATGGTTTGATAACGCTCTTTGTCTAGGGGCTCTGCTCGTCGCTCCATATATTCCGGAATTGGCGTTTCGCCAACCAAAAAAAGCAGTTCTTTAAACTCCTCGTATGGGCCGTCGTACAAAAATCGAATTGTACGCCCTCGCGAGGTAGTATTGTCAATCACTTCGGCAACCAATTCTTCGTTTTCACCAAAAAACAACTTGTTTCCGATACGTATTTTTCGTGCAGGATTTACCATAACATCCCATAGATGCTGATCGGGATTAAGTTCTCGCAACAGAAACACTTCGATCTCTGCGCCCGTTTTTTCTTTGTATCCAAACAATCTTGCCGGAAAAACTTTTGTATCGTTAAAAATAAAAAAATCCTTTTCTTCAAAATAATCCAATATATCTTTGAAAATTATATGTTCGAGTTCATCCGATTCCCTGTGCACGACCATCAGTCGCGATTCATCACGATGAACAGCAGGATATTTAGCTATCAGCTCCTCAGGAAGATCAAATCTAAATTGAGAAAGTTTCATATTGTTTTAATTATAATTAACCGGTTCAATCTATTATTTACTTAATTAAAAAATTCGGATCATTTTTTATGTTTTCATCGAAAAAACGATCCAACTCGCTTACTTGCAAACACTCATCGAGTGTCGCCTCTCCTACCCTCGTACGCACCAATTGGGTTAGATGTGCACCCGATCCCAACTCTCTGCCTATATCTCTGGCCAGTGCTCTAATATAGGTACCTTTACTACAAACCACTTTTATCGTTATTATTGGCAATTCGCAAGTAAGCAATTCTACATTATCTATAACCAATAATTTGGGTTTTAGTTCGATGTCTTTATTTTTACGGGCCAATTTATACGCTCTTTCCCCCTTTATTTTACATGCAGAGAAAACAGGCGGCACCTGTTCGATTGGTCCGATAAATTTTTTCAGCACATCATTTACCATTTCTTCGGTAATGTGATGAATAGGGTACGTTGCATCGATCGGAGTTTCCAAATCGAACGACGGCGTTGTCGCCCCCAATCGAATAGTGGCCATATATTCTTTTGTTTGCGCCTGAAAACGTTCAATTTCTTTTGTTTTTTTCCCCGTACAAACAATCATCACTCCGGTGGCCAATGGATCCAGCGTTCCTGCATGGCCAACTTTCAATTTTTTTATCTTCAATCGTTCGCAGATTTTGGCACGCACCACATCCACCACTTTGAACGACGTCCAATACAAAGGTTTATTGATGTATAATACCTCTCCTTCAATAAAATCCATCGAAAATCAAATTATATTCGAAATTGTACCTGTACTTAACAGAATCAGCATTAATCCTCCAATGATGATCCTATAATATCCAAACGCTTTAAAACCATGCCGGGTAATGAAATCGATAAAAAATCGAATAGCAATCACGGCAACAAGAAAAGCAACGATATTCCCGATCAGCAATAGTGACAAATTGTCATGCAGCATGGGCATGCCGATAGGGTCTTTCATCAATTGATACAACTTGTAACCCGCTGCGGCAGCCATTGTGGGAACTGCCAAGAAAAACGAAAATTCGGCTGCATTTTTCCGGTCCAATTTAACACTCATTCCGCCCACGATGGTGGCAAACGAACGCGAAACACCCGGAATCATGGCGATACACTGAAAACACCCTATTTTCAGCGCCTTTTGCCACGTTACAGTCTGATCGGGGGTGGGTTTGTCGAACCATTGGTCAACAAAAAGCATCACAATTCCACCGGCTACGAGCATAATGGCAACCACCAACACATTTTCCAACAAAGAATCGATCTGATCACCTAACAACAATCCCAATACTCCGGCGGGGACAAGCGCTATGAGCAGTTTCAGGTAAAAATCGAATTTATCAAGGAATCGTTTCACATAGATTCCCCATTTTTCCCACGTACTCCTTCCTTTTACTGCCTCGGGATCCCTTATTTTAACGGGCTTCAGCCGAAAAAAACGTTGCCAGTAAAGTACAACCACAGCCAAAATAGCCCCAAATTGTATAATGACAGTGAAAGCTTTTACAAAAGGTGTGCTTTCTATACCCAACAAGGCCTGGGTTATAATCATATGCCCCGTAGACGAAACCGGGAGAAATTCGGTCAATCCCTCCACAATTGCAATAACGATTGCCTCTATACTATTCATTCCGGCTGTTAAAGCTATTAAAAAGGATAAGGTTTATTTCTTTTCTTCTTCTTTTGTTTTGGAATTGGAAGGATAAAGAATCCCGACGATTACCAGAAGAAAACCGGCAAGGCAAACCATCGGGGCTATTTTAATGCGACGCGCACTAAATATATCGGGATTAAAGCCGGTCTCTGCCGTCGTTCCCGGCCCTATCATCAACAAAAACCCAATAATGATGATTACTACTGCTATTCCACAGATAATAATGTTTGTTTTGCTTAACGGAAAATTTTTTTGTGCCATATTTTTTTAATCAGCGCAACATAACGTTGTGTCCTTTATACATAATACAAACTATCGGGATCCATTTTCAAGTAATGGTTTACCGAAACAACGGTAGCCGTACCCGTGATAATTATTCCCAGCACGATTACCGTCCCAAAAAGTAGAGTTATATCGTTTACAGTTAGGATTGCCCTTAAATCTGCATATTCCATGCCAAAATAGTATAAAATTCCTAAAATAATACCGTCGGCCAACAATCCGGCAATAATACCCATTATCATATGCTCTTTAACAAACGGTTTTCGGATAAACGCATCCACTGCTCCCACCAAGTTCATGGTATGAATCAAAAACCGTTTTGCATAGATACTCAATCGTATCGTATTGCTGATTAGCGTAAAAGAGATAAACAGCAACACAACCGACAAAATCAACAAAATAGCGGTAATTTTAGATAGATTATTATTTATCAACTCGATAACTTCCTGCTGGTACAGCAAGTCGTCGATATTGGTTTCCGCTTTGATGATTTCACTCACTTTTGCCAAACTATCGGTATTGGCATATTCCGATTTCAAAAAGATCTCAATGCAATCGGGTGCCGGATTAAAGCCCAGCAACTCTTCGGGATCTTCTCCCAAATCTTGAATCAACAGTTCTTTGGCTTCCTCTTTGCTAATAAAACGCGACGATTTCACAAAAGGCATGTCGTCCAACCGTTTTCTGGTTTCCGCAATTTGTGCATCCGTCACATTGTGTTCCAGTATCACACTGAAACTCACATTTTCTTTCACATAATCCGATAGCCGGTTTCCAAGAAACAAAGTCAAAATAGTAAGCCCCAACAGCACCAAAACCAACGTAATGCTAACGATGGAGGTAATTTTCGCATTAAAAAACATTGCTTTGTTTACTCGGTATTTTTTCGTCATATCCTCATTCTATATCGTATCAAGCGTTGAGTTCGGGAATGGAAATCTCTCCGTACCGGCCTTTTCTCCGATTATTTTGCAAAGTAACAAAAAATTTTGCCAAAAAAACCGATGCATATCCTAAATAATCTGAATACGACTTCTTGTTCAATCGGTTTTTAATCCCGCTTATGCCATGCTCTGCGACACCGGCGCACTCTTTTTGTTTTTTATTCGATCGGTTTTAATCCCATCTCCTTTGCCTTCTCCAACATAAACCGATACGCCGCTTCGTGCTCGTTGGGTATCTTTCCGTCAAGGATGGCCTCCTTGATAGCCGCTTTCAACATCCCCACCTCTTTTCCCGGACTCAATCCAAACGTTTGCATAATCTCGTATCCGTCCACAGGCGGTTGAAAGTTTCGTACTCGGTCTTTTTCTTCAATTTCCTTGAGCTTTTTCCTTACCATCTTAAAATTACGAAGGTAAAGCTTTGCTTTGCCCGTATTTTTTGTCGTAACATCGGATTCGCACAACATCATCAAATCGTCAATATCGTCGCCGGCATCAAAAAGCAAACGTCGGACAGCCGAATCGGTCACCTGCTCATCCACCAGCTGCATCGGCCGCATATGCAAAGAAACCAATTTCTGCACATACTTCATTTTTTCGTTTAAAGGCAAACGCAGTCGACGAAAAATTTTGGGAACCATTTTCTCTCCCGCGTGATTGTGATTATAAAATGTCCATCCGAGTTGAGGATCCCATCGTTTGGTAGTCGATTTGCCGATATCGTGCAACAGTGCAGCCCACCGCAGCCACAAATTATCGGTTTTGAGCGAAATATTATCCAACACGGCAAGCGTATGATAGAAATTGTCTTTATGCTGCACCCCGTCGCGATTTTCCACCCCTTTCAACGCGGCCAATTCGGGGAACACGAGATCGAGCAATCCCGTTTTTTCCAGCAAAACGAATCCTACCGACGGCTTCGGCGAAAGAATAATCTTGTTCAACTCATCGGTAATACGTTCGGCAGAAACAATGGAGATGCGTTCCCTGTTGACCACGATGGCGTCGAATGTTTCGGGATGAATATCGAATCCCAACTGCGACGCAAACCTGATGGCGCGCATCATGCGCAACGGATCGTCGCTAAACGTGATATTGGGGTCCAACGGCGTTTTGATAATGCGGTTTTTCAGATCCTGTAAACCATTGAAACAATCTACCAATTCGCCAAATCGCGCACGATTGATGCACAAAGCCAACGTATTGATCGTAAAATCGCGCCGTTTGAGATCGTCCTTCAGGGTACCGTCTTCCACAATGGGTTTTCGGGAATCGTGGGTATACGATTCTTTTCGTGCTCCCACAAATTCCAATTCATACCCTTTGTATTTTACTTGTGCCGTGCCAAAATTCTTATAAACCGTCACTTTCGACTGTTTGCCCATTTTTTTTGCCACTGCCTCCGCCAATGCTATGCCGCTTCCCACAACCACACAATCGATATCTTTCGACGTTCTGCGAAGAAAAATATCGCGAACGTATCCTCCTATCACATAACACTCCACATTCATTTCGTCGGCAACCTGCGAAACAAGCCTGAAAACCGGTTTATTTAAATATTTACGTATCTCTTTGTAAGGGATATTCATAAAATACGGGTTTGCAATTCGTGATAAATTGCAAAATTACAATAAATCTTACAGGTGGCATAATGCGGCAATTTTATTTCCGGAAAAAATATGGTTACCTTTGCAAATTCAAACCACAAATCAAAATTAAATTATTAATTGATGGACGACGATCCGTATCCTAATAATTTCAAGTACAGGCAACTTCTGTAAAGGGATTCGATGTCTCT
>Ga0265294_10001546_pt1 | contig 30963 bp, 28 predicted proteins | sample MunlanPumphouse3_FD_192504 | JGI IMG/M metagenome (GOLD analysis project Ga0265294, IMG submission 192504) | Groundwater microbial communities from a municipal landfill in Southern Ontario, Canada - Pumphouse #3 | ecosystem: Environmental > Aquatic > Deep subsurface > Groundwater | place...
TCTTGCGTCCGAAGCCGAGCATGCTTTAAAAGAAGATAAAATTTCACATAAACAGGCTGAATTCTTTTTTAATAAAGCTAAAAGATTTTATTCAAAAAAACAATATTTATATGCGACGGAATTACTGCAGAAAATAATTTTAGATTACCCGAATTACGATTCTCCAATGTTTTTTTATAGAAAGATAAGAAAAAATATGAAAGATAATTCCGTTTCAACATTGACAAACGATTTTGACGTTTATTCATACGCTTCAGGTTATATTAATTATTATTCAGGGAATTATTCTCGGTGTCTGAAAGAATGGATGAAGTATTTGCAATTTGATAATAAAAATAAAGAAGTATACGAATATTACCAAAAAGTGCAAAAGATGTTAAAAATCTCAACAACAGACGAAAAGAGGAAACGTTTTGATATGGAGGCTGCTCTTCTTCTTCAGGAAGGTGTCGAAAAATTTAATGCAAAAGAATGGGTGGCTTCTATTAAACAAATGGAAAAACTTCAGTCTTTTGTCAGAAAGTCAAAATATACAACCTCTTTTAATTATTATTCAGCTGCGAAGGAGTATATAGAAAAAGCGGTTAAAGAATTATCATTATCCATAAAAAAAGAAGGGGTTAATAAAGATTTTCCTGAAATTGTTGCCGAACATTTTGAAATTGACGAAAAAATGGCGGATGAAAAATACAGGGAAGGACTTATCCTTTATGCAAAAGGAAAATATTTTGAAGCGGAAAGAATGTGGGAGCTGACACTCAGGCTCAATCCAGACCACATCAGAGCTAAGAATGCTTTAAGACATATTAAAAATGAATAAAAATTTAAATTGACATGAAATAATAAAAAGTATATAATTTTAAACAATCAAACAAAAATTTCCGCAAACTAAATCAAAAAAGAGAAAAGAATAAAAATTTATATTTAAATTTGTAAAACAATTCATTATTTATGCAAATCAAAAATAACAAAACAAATACACATATTTTTAAATATTGTGATTATATTAAATGTCATGGAGGGTTGGATGTCTGAATCTATGGACTTAACTGTGTTGTCCAAAAAAACAATGGCCGAGCTTACAAAAATTGCAAAAGAAGTTAAAGTGGAAACAATTACCGGCTTAAGGAAACAGGAATTAATTGCAAAAATTCTTGAAGCTCAAATGAAAGAAAAAGGGCAGGTTTATGATGAAGGCGTTTTAGAAATAAAACATGACGGTTTCGGGTTCCTTAGGTCAACAGACTATAATTATTTATCAGGTCCTGACGATATATATATTGCTCCTCCTCAAATAAAAAAGTTTGCCCTTAGAAAAGGAGATACCGTAGGAGGGTATGTAAGACCTCCCCAAAATCATGAAAAATATTTTGCATTGTTAAAAGTAGTTTCAATAAACGGAGAAGACAACCTTGAAGACATAAGGGAAAGACCTTTGTTTGATAATTTAACTCCTCTTTATCCTGAGGAAAAACTTGTTTTGGAAACAAAGACAAATGAAATTTCCACAAGAATTATAGATATGTTTATCCCTATAGGGAAAGGGCAGAGAGTTTTGCTGAATGCTCCTCCTAGAACAGGCAAAACGGTTTTGTTGCAAAAAATAGCAAATGCCATTACCGAAAATAATCCAGAAATTGTTCTCATGGTCTTGCTAATAGATGAAAGACCTGAAGAAGTTACAGACATGCAGAGATCGGTAAAAGGAGAGGTCGTTTCATCAACCTTTGACGAGCCTGCCGACAGGCATATACAGGTAGCTGAAATGGTTTTGGAAAAAGCAAAAAGAATGGTTGAACACGGCAAAGACGTAGTAATTCTTTTGGATTCCATAACAAGGCTTGCAAGAGCCTACAATACGACAATTCCTTCAAGCGGAAGAGTTTTATCGGGAGGACTTGATTCAAATGCTTTACAGAGGCCTAAAAGATTTTTCGGCGCGGCAAGAAATATTGAAGAAGGCGGAAGTTTGACTATAATAGCTACGGCGCTTATTGAAACAGGAAGCAGAATGGATGATGTTATATTTGAAGAATTTAAAGGGACAGGCAACTGTGAAGTTTATTTGGACAGGAAACTTGCAGACAGAAGAGTATATCCGGCAATAGACTTATTAAGATCAGGAACAAGAAAAGAAGAAATGCTTTTAAATGAAGATGAAAAAAATAAAATATGGATTATGAGAAATCTTTTCAGTACAATGAATTCTATAGAAGTTATGGAAGAATTAACCAAAAGACTGAAAGCGTCAAAATCAAATAAAGATTTTTTTAAGCAAATGGAAATTTCGGGTAAAGATTGAAGTCCGCTTATATTTTTGCAGTTTTGTTAAGGAGAGAATAAATGAATGATGACATAAAAGATATTGCTATGCGAATTAAAGATTTAAGAGACATATATAATATTTCTCTTGAAACTTTAGCGAGAGATTTAGGAATAGATCAAAAGCTGTACCAACAGTATGAAAATGGAGATGCTGATATTCCTATAGGAGTCTTGAAAAAAATAGCAGAAAAATTCAATGTTGAATTTATTACTCTTATAACGGGACGAGTGCCTCACTTAAACAGATACAGCGTTGTGAAGAAAGGGAAAGGTATTTCCGTTGAAAGAAGGAAGGAATATGACTATCAGGATATAGCTTACGGATTTACAAATAAAAAAGCGCAAATATTTCTTGTGACCGTAAAAGACAGAAGTAATGAAAGTGATTTGCAGCCGAATTCTCATGACGGGCATGAATTTAATTATGTTTTAGAGGGAGCATTAAAAGTTCATATAGATGATAAGGAAATACTTTTGGAAGAAGGCGACAGCCTTTATTTTGATTCCAAATGCAAACATTATATGACTTCGGTTGACGGTAAACCGGCGAGAATAATAGCAGTGGTACTTTAATTTTAAGAGGTTTTTAATGATACTTGATAAATTTATAAAGTCAGATTTTTCTTCGTATGAGGATTTTGCTTTAAATTACAAAGTCAATGTACCTGAAAATTTTAATTTTGGTTTTGATGTTGTTGACGCGACGGCTCAGGAAGAACCTGGCAAAAAATGCTTGGTTTGGTGTAATGATAAGGGAGAACATAAATTATTTACCTTTGAAGAAATGAAGAAACAAAGCAACAAAGCCGCAAACTTTTTTAGGACTCTTGGTATTAAAAAAGGCGATTTTGTTATGCTTATTTTAAAAAGAAGATATGAATATTGGATCAGCGTTGTAGCACTGCATAAAATAGGAGCGGTTGTAATTCCTGCCACGCATTTACTTATGGAAAAAGATATCGTGTACAGAAATAATGCCGCAGATGTTAAGATGATAATTGCTGTTTGTGAGGATGATTTGATAGAAAGAATAAATAATGCCCAGAAAGAATCACCTACGTTAAAATATAAAGTTTGTGTTAACGGTTCTGCCGCAGGATGGCATGATTTTAAATCGGGTATAGAAAAACAATCTGAAATTTTTGAAAGGCCTTGCGGTGCGGATGCAACACAAAATAATGACCCGTTTTTAATATATTTTACTTCAGGAACGACAAGTATGCCTAAAATGGCTTTGCATGATTTTACATATCCGTTAGGGCATATAACAACGGCAAAATTTTGGCAAAATGTTGAAGAAAACGGCGCGCATTTGACATTAGCAGATACTGGCTGGGCAAAAGCGGCTTGGGGAAAAATTTACGGTCAGTGGATTGCAGGATGCGCTGTTTTTGTATATGATTTTGACAAATTTACTCCTACAGATATTCTTGATGTTATATCGAACAATAACGTTACATCTTTTTGCGGACCTTCTACAGTTTACAGATATTTAATAAAAGAAGATTTATCAAAATACGATTTTTCAAGGTTAAAATATTGTTGTGTTGCAGGAGAGGCTCTTAATCCTGAGGTTTTCAATAAATGGGAAAAACTTACAGGACATAAAATAATGGAAGGGTTTGGACAAAGCGAAAGCGCCGTAATGGTGGCAAATTTTATTTGGATTAAGCCTAAGCCAGGCTCAATGGGCAAACCTTCTCCGGTATATGATGTTGATATTATTGATGATGACGGCACTTCTTGTGAACCGGGAAAGGAAGGCAATTTAGTTATAAACGTTAAAAAAGGAAAACCTTTAGGATTATTTTGTGAGTATTACAAAAGCCCGGATAAAACAGCCGAAGTTTGGAAAAACGGTTATTATTATACGGGAGATGTTGTATATAAAGACGAAGACGGATATTTTTGGTTTGTAGGCAGGGCTGATGACGTAATAAAAAGTTCAGGATACAGAATCGGTCCTTTTGAAGTCGAAAGCGCATTAATCGAACATCCTGCAGTATTGGAATGTGCAATAACCGCAGTTCCTGATCCTTACAGAGGTCAAATAGTTAAAGCAACAGTAGTTTTATCAAAAGGGTACAGCCCGAGTGATTCACTTGTAGTTGAATTGCAAAATCATGTGAAAAAAGTAACTGCTCCGTACAAATATCCTAGGGTTGTTGAATTTGTGAACGAACTTCCAAAAACTATCAGCGGAAAAATAAGAAAAGTGGAAATAAGAGAAGCTGATTCGAAAAAATAAAGTCATATACTGTTATTTTATAAATTTTATATTTTCCGGTTTTTGTAAAATAAATACATAAACCGGAAAAATTTTTTAATACAGTCAGAAGTATGTATAAATTAATATGTTTTGCTGTACACACACACTTCCTTTTAGTTGGTTTATCCTGTATAAAAATGAGTAAGTCATGTACAATAACAGTGTTCTTAGTTTTTTGTATTTTATATGTAAAATTTATATAATGCAAAGAATATCTTATAACCGTAAACGGAGGGTATATGATTGAAAACATCAGACAAATTGCACAGCGAATAAAAGAGTTAAGAAAAATTTCCGATATTTCTGTTGAATCAATGTCGAAACAACTTAATATCGATGTTGAAAAATATTCGGAATATGAAAGCGGAAATGTTGATATCCCTGTGAGTTTTCTTTATGAAATTGCTGGTAAATTTAACGTTGAACTTACGGTTTTGCTTACGGGAGAAGAACCTAAGTTACAAAGATTTGCGGTAGTCAGAAAAGACAAGGGACTTTCAATAGCAAGAAGAAAGGAATATAAATATCAGGATTTGGCGTTCAATTTTATGCATAAAAAATCTGAAATATTTTTAGTTACCGTTGATCCGGATAATGAAGGTGAAAAAGTCAATAAATATTCACATGCCGGGCAGGAGTTTAATTATATACTTGAGGGGCAGATGAAGTTTTTTTTCAAAGATAAAGAAGTAATTTTAAATCCAGGCGATTCTGTATATTTTGATTCAGGGTATGAGCATGCAATGCTTGCATTGGGGGATGTTCAATTGAAGTTTTTGGCCGTAATTTTTTAATCAAAAGAGGGAAAAATAATGCTTAGTGAAAAATATGCTTGTAAAACATTTTCATCATATGAAGATTTATTGGGGAAATTTAATATAAATGTTCCTGAAAATTTTAATTTCGGTTTTGACGTTGTTGATTTGATTGCGGATCAGGAACCTGATAAAAAAGCTTTAGTTTGGTGCAATGAACACGCTGATGAAAGAGTTTTTACATTCAGTGATATAAAAAAATACAGCAATAAAGCCGCAAATTTTTTTAAGTCTTTAGGAATTAGAAAAGGCGACGCCGTAATGCTTATTTTAAAAAGAAGATTTGAATTTTGGTTTGCAATTATAGCATTGCATAAAATAGGCGCAGTGCCTATTCCTGCGACTCATTTGCTTACTGAAAAAGACATCGTTTACAGAAATAATGCGGCAGATATAAAAATGATAGTTTCCGTAGCTACTGATAATGTTCCTGAAACTGTAAATAAAGCTGAAAAAGAATCACCTACGTTAAAATATAAAGTTTCAGTTCACGGCGGAGTTGACGGATGGTATGATTTTACGGCTGAAGTTGAAAAACAATCTGATATTTTTGACAGACCTTCCGGTGAAGAAGCTACAACAAACGAAGATAAATTTTTATTATATTTCACATCAGGCACAACAGGAATGCCGAAGATGGTTTTACATGATTATACTTACCCTCTTGGACATCTTATTACTTCCGCATGGCAGAATCTTGTTGACGGAGGTTTGCATTTGACCGTTGCCGATACTGGTTGGGCAAAAGCAGCATGGGGAAAACTTTACGGGCAATGGCTGCACGGATGCTGCGTGTTTGTTTATGATTTTGATAAATTTATACCTAAAAATCTTATAGAAGTTCTTGCAAGACATCAAGTAACTTCTTTTTGTGCGCCTCCTACCGTTTACAGATATTTGATAAAGGAAGATTTGCTGAAATATGATTTAAGCAATTTAAAATATTGTACTGTCGCAGGCGAACCATTAAATCCTGAAGTTTATAATAAATGGAAAGATTTAACAGGTTTGAGATTAATGGAAGCTTACGGGCAAACGGAGTTAATAGCTTTGATATGTAATTTTCCTATGATGAATCCAAAGCCCGGTTCGATAGGAAAACCTTCTCCTTGTTACGATGTAGATATTGTGGATGAAGAATATAATTCATGTGAAAACGGAGAAGTCGGACAAATAGTTGTAAGAATATCAGATAAGAAACCTGTCGGAATGTTTTGCGGTTATTACAGAGATGATGCTTTAACTAAATCAGTATGGCATGATAATATGTATTTTACCGGTGATACGGCTTATAAAGATGAAGACGGATTTTTTTGGTTTGTTGGGAGAGCCGATGATATTATAAAAAGTTCGGGATATAGGATAGGTCCTTTTGAAGTTGAAAGTGCATTAATAGAGCATCCTTCAGTATTGGAATGTGCAATAACAGCAGTTCCTGATCCTGACAGAGGCCAGGTAGTTAAAGCGACAATAGTTTTATCAAAAGGTTATAAAGCCAGTCATGATTTGGCTGTTGAACTTCAAAATCATGTAAAAAAAGTTACGGCTCCTTATAAATATCCAAGAATAATAGAATTTGTTGACGAATTGCCTAAAACAATAAGCGGTAAAATCAGAAGGGTTGAAATAAGGCAGACTGATGATAATAAAAAATAAGCAAAACAATAATTTATTAGACTTGCATTTATTAAATTCTGCCGGAAACAGTATGCATGTTTTTTTATTGTCGGTAAATTAAAAAATACTTTTTTATATAATGTATAGTTTTTAATAACAAAAATTTTATAAAATAAAATTTAATAATGAATGAAAAAAAATATGTAGATATTGCGAAAAAACTTCTGGAACAGTCAAATTATTTCCAATATACTGTTATAAGCAACAGTATGTATCCGCTGATAAGTAAAAATGATAAAGTCATATGTAAAAAAGAAGAATCCCGAAAAATAAAAAAATATTCACTTATTGCTTTTTATTCAAATGCCGATATTTCACAAGTTCCTACTGTGCACAGAGTAATAAAAATTTTCAATGAAAACGGCGAACTCTCTTTCCGCACTAAAGGAGATAATAATTTAGATTTTGATAAAAATATAGTTTTTCCTAATCAGATAATAGGTATAGTAAACCATATAATAAAAAGAAACATTACTATTACTTTAGACAGGAAAAGTTATGAATATATCAGCGTTTCTGTATATTTTATTTTGAATTTTATAAATTTTATAAAATTTTGTTTTTATAAAATCAAAAAGGCAGTCAGAATTGTTTATAAAAAAGAAAACCCGCCGTTACATGATGATAATTTAAGAGTTTTAAGGCAGTCAGTTTTAATCAGATACGATGACTGGCGTTCAATAATCAGAATAAATACAAATCTGTTTGCATCGCTGCTAAAAAATGGTATGCAAATTTGTGATATATCTTTCGGAGGCGGTTATTGTGAAGAAAGTTTATTTCTTATAAGAAAAGGTTTTAAAATAGATTATAAAAATATTGAAGAAATAAACGGTGAGAAAAAGTATGATTTTGTGATATTATCAAGAGTTCTGAATATTTTTGATACGAAAAGACAAAGAGACGCAATATACGGCTTAATAAAGACTTGTTTAAAGCCAAACGGGAAAATTTTGATTTCTTATATAAATAAAAAAAATAGTTTTTTTATTTATATTAAAAGAATTGTTTATAGTTTTTTATTTAAAAATTATAACGGGCCTGATAATGATGATATAATATATAAAGAAGTGTTCATTATGAAAAGTTTGAAAAACAAAGATGTTGTCCGTGAATTTGGAAAACATGATTTTTATATATCAAAACAATTCTTTTCCGGAAATAGCAGAATATTTTTATTAGAGCATAAAATAGTATAATAAATTAGAATGCTTATTTGATAAAACTATTGAAATTTGATATAAAATAAAAATTATGAATAAGAATATACTTGCGGTTTATCCGGGTAGTTTTGATCCGCCTACAAAAGGACATATTGATATTATTTCAAGAGCATCTAAGCTTTTTCCGAGAGTTATAATTGCAATAACTGAAAATTATAATAAGCATCATATGTTTACGCTTCAGGAAAGAGTTGATATGATGAGAGAATCGGTGACTGCAATTCAGAATGTGGAAGTTGATTCCTTTTCGGGGCTTTTGGCGGATTATTTAAAAAAAATCGAGAGTTTTATTGTTATAAGGGGCTTAAGAGCTTTATCTGACTTTGAATATGAGTTCCAGATGGCGTTGATGAACAGAACTCTTAATCAGAAAACAGAAACCATTTTTCTTATGCCTGACCAGCTATATACTTTTTTATCTTCAAGTATGGTCAAAGAAATAGCGGGATTAGGCGGAGATTTTAAAAAATTTGTTCCTGATGCTGTTTATAAAAGATTTAAAATAAAAAACAGTTTGTAGTTTAAAAGGGGAATATGTATAACTTAACAGATTTGCTTTTAGAGGTTGCAGAAAAAAAAGCATCCGATTTACATCTGTCTGTTGGTCTTCCTCCGATGATAAGAATTGATACCGAAATAAGGAAACTCGGTGAAGATTCTTTAACTCCGGAAACGGCAAAAGCGCTTGCTTACTCTATTTTATCACAGAGACAAATCGAAAAATTTGAAAATGATAATGAGTTAGATGCTTCTTTCCCGATACAGAATATGGGGCGAGTAAGAGTAAATATTTTTAAACAAAGAGGCTCAATTTCTGCGGCTTTCAGATTTATTCCGCAGAAAACTTTTACTTTTGAGGAATTGAGACTTCCGAAAGTTGTTTATGATATAGTTAATTTGCCTAAAGGTCTTGTTTTAGTTACGGGAGCGACGGGCTCCGGTAAAACGACAACGCTTGCATCAATGATAAATTATATCAATGAAAGAAGATGCGGTCACATAATAACCGTTGAAGATCCTATAGAGTATCTGCATGCGCATAAAAAATGTATCGTTAATCAGAGAGAAATAGGTGCTGATACTCAATCTTTTGCAACGGCCTTAAAATATATTTTAAGGCAAGATCCTGACGTCATTCTTATAGGAGAAATGAGAGATCTTGAAACTATATCGGCGGCTATTACTCTGGCAGAAACAGGGCATCTCGTTTTTGCTACGCTGCATACTATGGATGCATCATCTTCAATAAATAGAATGGTTGATGTTTTTCCGGGAAACCAGCAGGCACAGATAAGGTCACAGCTGTCGCTGGCATTAAAAGCCGTATTTTCACAAAATTTGATACCACATATATCCGGTAAGGGAATGGTTTTGGCTTCGGAAGTTATGATTGTCACAGACAGTATAAGAAGCATTATAAGAGAAATGAAAACAGAACAATTATATTCCGTAATACAAACAGGAAGACAAAACGGAATGCAAACAATGAATCAATCGCTTTTTGACGGCGTTATAAACGGATCTATACTTCCTCAGAAAGCTATAGAATACAGTTCAAGAAAAGATGAGCTTGTAAGACTTTTACAAAGCGTAGTCAGATAAAAAAAAGAGGGATAAATTATGTTCAACAAAGAAGGTTTATCATTCACGGAAATTTTAATAGCGATAGCTATAATCTTGATTCTTACGATAGTTCTTTATCCAAAGTTCTTAAATATTATAAAAAAATCGCATGAAGCAACGACAAGAGCAAATTTAACGGCATTAAGAAATGCGATAGCTATTTACTACGGAGATCATGAGGGAAAATTCCCTTCCAAAGAAATAGTTCAAGAGTTAACTTCTGAAAACGGGAAATATATAAAATTTATTCCTGAAGTTTATTGCCCTCCTTATCATGATATAAGCAATGAAATAACGACAGAACCCACAGGTGATTCCGGCAAATGGGCTTATCAGTCCGAGGACAGTAATGACAGACAATGGGGCGAAATTTGGGTAGATTGTAATCATGCCGACAGCAAAGGAATAATTTGGAATACTTATTAAAAAGGATTTTATAATGTTTTTTGAAGTATTTGTCGTTTTTTTATTTGGATTGGTTCTCGGCAGTTTTGCAAATGTTTGTATATACAGAATGCCGAGAAATTTATCTGTTGTAAGCCCTAGATCCTCATGTCCGAAATGTAAAACTTTAATATCTTGGTATGATAATATTCCTGTATTCAGCTATATATTTTTAAGAGCTAAGTGCCGCAAATGCGGTAATAAAATATCCGTGATTTATCCTGTTATAGAGATAATTTGCGCATTATTGTTTTTGTTAATGTACTCATTGTTCGGTTTTTCATATATTCTGCCGTTTTTTTGTTTGTTTGCCTTTTCTCTGCTTGTTATAACGGCAATTGATTTTGAATTTCAAATAATACCTGACGAGTTTTCTTTAATGCTTGTACTGATCGGATTAGGTACAAGTTTTTTTAATGATTTTTTAGCCGATACTGTTTTTATGAGATTAACACAGTCTTTTTTTGGTCTTTTGGCCGGAGGAGGGGCTCTTTTTGTCATTGCAGTTATCGGTAAATGGATTTTTAAAAAAGATGCTATGGGCGGAGGAGACATAAAACTTATGGCCGGAGTCGGAACATTTATAGGCTGGGAAAAGGTTTTATTTGCTATTTTTTTGGCATCTCTTATAGGAAGTATTGTAGGAGTAAGTTTAATTGTTTTTAAGAAAATATCAAAAAAAGAAGCTATCGCTTTTGGTCCTTATCTTGCAGTTTCATCGTTGTTGGTTTTATTTTTGCCTAAACCGTCAATGATCATTCATGCAATATTTATTTTAGAAGAAAGATTCCTCCTTAAATATTTTTTCCCGCACTTACAAAATTTGAGGTAAATAATTAAATGCAAAGCGATATAGAAAATAAATTTAGTTTTATATCCATTATGTTGGCATTGATTATGATGCTTTCCGTTGTATCTAAATTTTCTTTTTCAATAACGGTTCAAATTTCAATATTTCTTTTTCTTTCAATCTCTACATTGTTTATATTTAATAATTTTAAAATATCACTAAATTCTTATATAGTTCCTTTTTGCTTATTAATACTTGTTTCACTAATATCTTATACAGGAGCAGATTACCAGACTAATGTGAGAGATTATATAATAGTTTTGGCATCATCGCTGTTGGCCGGATTTAATGTTTCTTTTCTGCATATAGATGTGAAAAAAACTTTATTTCATATACCTGTTTTTATTGCGTTATTTTTAGCTATGGTTCTTTTTTCAAGATTTATTACAAATCCAAGCGGGTTTTTTTACGGTGATAATTTTTACGAAGCTGTCGCATTAAATATAAATGTAATTGCCGGATTTTTAATTTTAGTTTATCCTTTGCTTTTCATATTCATAAAAGACAAGACAAATTTAAAAGTATATATAGGAATAGCGGTTTTTATTTTGTTAGCCGTTTTTTTGACGAGGTCAAGGGTTGCGGTATTAATATCTCTTATTATAACAATTCTTTCTTTATTTGAATATAAAAATAAAAAATATGTAAAAATTATTATATTTGGTATTTCTTTGCTGTTGTTATCAGGTATTATATATTTATCAGCGTTGAAGAGCGGATTTAATAGTTTTGCCGAAAGGCTTATATGGTGGAAAACTGCTTATATAATTTTTAAAGAAAATATGTTTTTTGGAGCGGGTCTTGGTAATTATTCAGTGCTTTTTAAATTTTTTAGAACAGAGTTGGTGCTGAATACATTATACGCTCATAATTTATTTATGCAGTTGCTGTCTGATATAGGCATTTTCGGATTATTGTCTTTTATTTATTTGATGGTTACTTTCTATAAAAAAATAATATATGAAATAAAGACCGGCGAACATAAATATTATTATAAGATTATCGCTGTAAGCGTTACTTCTTTTTTAATTGTAAATATGTTTGATTACAGTTTTTTTGTGCCTGCGAATATGATGATATTTTTTATTATTTTTTGCTCTGCATTTTCCGTTAAAACTGAAAAGTTAAAGAAGGAAAAGATAAATACTTACTTTTTAACTGCTGTCTTTCTTTTGTTTGCTTTTTTCATTGCTCAGCCTGTTGTTGCAAATGTTTTTTATAAAAGAGGGTTGGCATCCTATGTTTCAAAACAATATAAGTATGCGGAATCTGATTTTTTAAAAGCTGTAAAATTTGACAGAAAAAATCCCGAATATTATTACCAGCTCTCAAATGTTAATTTTGCTTTATTTGATCTTGACAGAAAAAACGGCAAAGAATACATAAATGCCGCGATAAATTTTAACAAACAGGCGATACAATTTTACAAGTCAAGCGGACAATTACGAGAATCTTTGGCTTATTTATATTGGAATAATAATGATAAAAAAAATGCCGTAAAATATATAGAAGAAGCTCTTAAATATGACAAATTTAATCCTTATATACAGGAAAGTTATAACAGTATTAAGAACTCTTAGGAGAATATCATAAGAAAACATTTTTTTAAAATTATTGCAGGTTTTTTAATAAGCATAGTTCTTATATATTTGAGCGTTAGGAATATTAATTTTAAACAATCTTTTGATTTAATTAAGAACGCAAATCTATATTTGGTTTCAATGGCTCTTATTGTATTTGTTTTTTCTTATGTCGTAAGGACTATAAGATGGCATTTTTTGCTTCTTCCCTTAAAAAAACTTCATCCTATGAGAAGTTTTTACTTTTTGATTTTTGGTTTTTTTATGAACAATATTCTTCCTTTAAGGCTTGGAGAGTTCGTAAGGGCAAAAGTCGCAGGAGAAAGGTTTCAAATTTCAAGAAGCGGAGTATTTGCGACAGTTGTTGTCGAAAGGCTTATGGATATAATAGTATTTATAATATGCTTTTTTTTAATAGCCTGTTTTGTCGATATACCGGTCTGGCTTAAAAATTCTTTTTTATTATGTACGGCTGTTTTCGGGTCAATGCTGATAGTGTTATTTTTAATGTCTAAAAACAGTGATAATTTTTTAAAATTTATAAATAAATTACACCTGCCCGTAAAAATATCCGAAATAGTGAAATCTTTGTTTATAAAATTTGCTGCCGGATTAAAATTCTTTCAAAATTTTAAGTTGGTTATATATGTTTTTGCTACTTCTTTAATGGTTTGGTTTGTTGAAGCATACTCCTATCAATTATTTTTTGCCGCTTTTGGCGTTCAAGTTTCTTTAATGGAAAGTATTTTTGTTATTATAGTAATAGGGATGGGTGTTATTATACCGACGGCTCCGGGTTTTATAGGAGCAATAGAATTTATGGGAATAATCGCTCTCGGTATTTTCGGAGTTGAAAAAAGCACGGCTTTTGCATGTATAGCTTCATTGCATTTTGCAGATATGATGGCTATATATTTGCTTGGAATAGTAGGTATTATTAAAGAGAGATTGTCGTTTATTGATTTATTTAAATTTGCAACAATAGAAGATAATAATGAGGTTAATAAAAAAAATGAAAAGTAAAGTCATTGTGGTAATGCCTGCATATAATGCTTCAAAAACTTTAAAACAAACATTGGATTCTATTCCTTTAGGATCTTACAGCGATATTTTGCTTGTAGATGATAATTCAAATGATGACACCGTAAATAAAGCAAAAGAACTTGGGCTAAAAGTTATTAAACACGATAGAAATTTAGGATATGGAGCTAATCAAAAGACTTGTTATAAAACAGCATTGGCGATGGGGGCGGATATTGTTGTTATGCTTCATCCTGATTATCAATATGATCCGAGACTTGTTCCTTTTTTAGCGGGCTTAATTGAGAATGATATCTGTGATGTTATGATGGCGAACCGAATCAGAACAAGAAAAGAAGCATTAAAAGGCGGTATGCCGTTTTATAAATATTTTTTTAACAGGTGTCTTACTATAACGGAAAATGTGGTATTAGGTTTGAATTTAGGCGAATATCATACTGGGTACAGAGCTTTTTCAAAAAAAGTTTTAGAGACTATTGATTTTGAAAAAAATTCGGATGATTTTGTTTTTGACCAGCATATAATTGTGCAAATTGCTTTAGCCGGATTCAGAATAGGAGAAATTCCGGTAAGCGCAAAGTATTTTAATGAAGCTTCATCAATTAATTTTAAAAGAAGCGTTCAATACGGTTTTGGGATATTAGATATATTATTAAAATATGTTTTGCATAGATTTTCAATAAAAAAATATGAACAATTTAACATAAAAAAATAAGGAGAATTAAAATGGCTTACAAGATTACGCTTGTTCCGGGAGACGGAACCGGTCCCGAACTTTCTGAAGTAACGGCAAAAGTTATTGAAGCGACGGGTGTGAAAATTGATTGGGAAATAGCTCATGCCGGTATTGATATTATGGAAAAAGAAGGCACTCCTTTGCCTGAATCCACATTAAAATCAATAGCAAAAAATAAGATAGCGTTAAAAGGTCCTATAACGACGCCTATAGGTACGGGCTTTCGTTCTGTTAATGTCGCAATAAGAAAGGAGTTGGATTTATATTCGTGTTTGAGACCTTGCAAGACATATGCCGGTGTAAAATCAAAATACAATGATATTGACTTGGTTGTGGTCAGAGAAAATACGGAAGATTTATATGCAGGAGTAGAATTTCCTGAAAATTCTTCGGAAGCAAACCAGATTATTGATATTTCTAAAGGCAAAATCAGAAAAGAATCAGCTATTTCTATTAAGCCGTTTTCTGTCTTCGGGTGTAAAAGAATCGTTGAATTCGCATTTGAGTATGCCGTTAAACAAGGCAGAAAAAAAGTTACGGCGGTATCAAAAGCCAATATAATGAAATGTACCGACGGACTTTTTTACAGGGTTGCAAGAGAAGTTGCGAAGAAATATGAAGGAAAAATAGAATATGAAGAAAGGTTAATTGACAATATGTGCATGCAGCTTGTGCAAAAGCCTGAGCTTTATGACGTTATAGTGCTGCCTAATTTGTACGGAGATATTTTATCGGATTTATGCGCCGGTCTTGTAGGAGGGTTAGGAGTTGCTCCGGGAGCAAATCTTGGGAAAGACTGCGCTGTTTTTGAAGCAGTTCACGGTTCGGCGCCCAAATATAAAGGATTAAACAAAGTTAATCCTACTGCTCTTATCCTTTCGGGAAAGCTTATGCTTGATTATTTGGGAGAAACCGAAGCTGCAAACAGACTTGAAAAAGCGGTTTCTGAAGTTATAGAAGAAAAAAAACAAGTCACCTATGATCTTGGCGGAAGTGTCGGAACAAAAGAAATGGGACAGGCAATAATAGAGAAGTTGAGGTAGTATGGAAAAAACTTTAGTTATAATTAAACCTGATGCTGTCAAAAGCCGTTGCGCTGGAGATATAATAAAAATTTTTTACGGTAATAATTTGGAGCTTATAGGTTTAAAAATGATAAGGCCTTCAAAGACAGTAATTGAAAATTTTTATTCCGTTCATAAAGAAAAAGATTTTTTTAAGCCTTTGGTTGAATTTATGATCTCAGGCAAAATTATTGTCTGTATATGGTCAGGAGATAATGCCGTTTTTAAAGTCAGGGAAATTATAGGTTCCACGGATTCAAGACAGGCGAAAGCCGGTACAATAAGAAATTTATTCGGCACAAACGGGAGAGTTAATGCCGTTCATGCATCTGATTCTTTGGAAAATGCCGAAAAAGAAATATCGTTTTTCTTTGAAAAAACGGAAATATTTGAAAATTAAAAAAAGAGGAAAAATAAATGAAAGTTTTAGTTGTTAACTGCGGTTCATCTTCGGTGAAATATACATTATTCTCTATGACGACAGAGAAAAAAATATCATGGGGACTCGTTGAATGTATAGGATTGCCTGAGGCATATTATAAAAGGCAGACTATCGGGACGGAAGAAATTAAGAGTTTATGTAAAGTTGAAAATCATTTTCAGGCTGTTGAGCTTATAATTAAAGATTTGTTGAATCCTGAAACAGGCAGCATAAAGAATGTAGATGAGATATCCGTTATAGGACACAGAATTGTTCACGGCGGTGATAAGTTTTCAGAATCTGTTCTTGTAAATGAAGATGTTAAAGCAGGTTTAAAAGAATGTTTCTCCATAGCTCCTCTCCATACACCGCATCATTATTCAGGTATTGAGGCTGTAGAAAAAATGCTTCCGGGCATTCCGTCTGTGTTGGTCTTTGATACGGCTTTTCATCAAACAATGCCTGATTATGCTTATATGTATGCCGTGCCGTATGAATATTATGAAAGAGATCATGTAAGAAGATACGGTATGCATGGAACATCCCACAAATATGTTATGCAGAGAGCTGCTGTGATGTTGAATAAGAAAGTTGAAGAATTGAATTTGATTACTTGTCATTTGGGGAACGGCAGCAGTATTACGGCAATAAAGAACGGTAAAGTTATAGATACTTCAATGGGATTCACTCCTTTGGCAGGTCTTGTTATGGGGACAAGATGCGGAGATATCGATCCTGCTGTTTTGGTTCATATAATGTCTAAGAATCCTAAAATGACATCCGAAGAAATGAATAATTTATTAAATAAGCAGAGCGGATTGCTTGGCATTTCAGGCTTATCAGGCGATATGAGAACTATCGTCAAAGCGATACAAGCAGGAAATAAAAGAGCAAAACTTGCGTTTGATATGTTATGCTACAGCGCAAAAAAATATATTTGTATGTATTACGGGATTTTGAATCATGTAGATGGTGTCGTATTTACGGCAGGCATAGGAGAAAATTCTCCTACGGTAAGGGAAAAGTCATGTGAAAATCTTGATAATTTGGGAATAAAAATAAATGTTGAAGTAAATAATATGCCTAACAATGAAGAAAGATTTATTTCTTCCGAAGATTCAAAAATAAAAGTTATGATTATACCGACAAACGAAGAACTGATGATCGCAAGAGAATCTATAAAAGTACTATCCAATAATTAAAATAAATTTACAATTCACAACCTGTTTATTGTTATTGCAGCAGGTTGTGAATTGTTTGTTCAGTATGTTTATTTGACAAAAAATATTCAAAATTTATATACTTACACGGTCGGTTTAATACTTGTATCGGGGCTATAGCTCAGCTGGGAGAGCGCTTGCATGGCATGCAAGAGGTCAGGGGTTCAATCCCCCTTAGCTCCACATAAAAATCCGCAAATAATAAATGTCAATACATTTCTCTATATTCTTAGCAATCATCAATCTAAACCGATTTAAAAAGTCCATATAATAACGGACTTTTTTTTATTTGATATGCAAGTTAATATAACGGCTATAAAAAAAATTCATTTTTTTGTAAAATAACAGAAAATATGTTTCAGAGAATAAATATATGTTAAAAATCATAGGTGGAACGGCAAGAGGCAGACAACTTAAAACGCTTCCGAAGGAAGATGTTTCGATTAGACCAATGCTCGGTATGATGAAAAAGTCGGTCTTTGATATAATTACGCCAAAACTTACCGGCAGTTTGTTTTTGGATTTATACGCAGGCGTAGGATCTGTCGGCATCGAAGCTTTGTCAAGAGGAGCGGAAAGAGTAGTTTTTGCGGAAATCAGCGAGAAATCAATATCTTTAGTTAAGTATAATTTAAATATGTTAAATTTTGAGAACAAAGCAGAAATCATAAAATGTGATGTTTTAAAAGGTTTCCGTAAATTTCAAAATAAGTATGACATAATTTTTTTGGGACCTCCTTATAAAGACGGTGAAAAAAATGCTTTAGCATTAACATATCCCACATTGAAAAACGTAATGCTTTATTCAATTTTAAAGGATGACGGTATTATTATTTCCCAAAGGCATATGAAAGAACCTGTAGGCATGGTTGCTGGCCTTTCAAATTTCAGAACTGAAAAATACGGAGATACGATAATTTGTTTTTACAGGATTGAAAAATGAGAGATAATTCTTTTAAGATAAGTTATTCAAGAATAAGCGCTTATCTGTTTTGCCCGGAAAAATACAGATTAATATATGTCGAAAATAAATACATACCGTTGAATGCAGGTATTTCTTTCGGACTTTCAATACACAGAACACTGGAGAATTTTTATAAAAATAATTTGAACACATATGAATCTATGGTTGAGAGTTTAAATTCAAGTTGGGAAAGTTCAGGATATGGTTCTCCTCAGGATGTTTACGCAAATTATTTAAAAGCTCTTGCAATATTAAAAAATTACTGGGAGACATACGGGAAACAAAAAGCTAAAAATATTTTAACGGAAAAAAACTTTCATACGGAAATAGGAGAATTTCCTTTTATAGGCATAATAGACAGAATAGATGAGAATGAAGACGGCACAAGAGAACTTGTAGATTATAAAACTCATAAAGAAATCTGGAGCAAAGAAACTGTAGATAAAGATTTGCAGCTGAGCTTGTACTGCTATGCATGTAAGAAAGCTCTCGGTTTTATTCCTGAGAGAATAGCCATATATTTTTTATCTCACAATAAAAAGATATATACCGAAAGGGGTGAAAATGAAATACAGCAGGCAATTGAAACATCCGTTTCAGTCGCAAACAAGATAATGAATAAAGAATTTATGCCTGATATATCAAAATGCTTTTTTTGTGATTTTAAAAAAATATGTAATTATTCCGTTGCCAAGCAAACAGAGGAGAGTTCCTAAATGAAAAATGTTGTGGTTGTTAAATTCGGCGGAAGTCTAACAAAAAACAAAGATGCCCAGAAAAAATTCATCAGGAATTTAGCGGCGTTTTCCAAATCCAAAAAAGAAAAAATAATACTTGTGCACGGCGGAGGTCCTGAAATAAATAATTTGCTGCAAAAATTCAATATAGAATCTAAATTTGTCAACGGATTAAGATACACTGATAAACAGACTCTTGAGGTTGTTGAAATGGCTCTGAGCGGCAAAGTTAACAAAATGTTAACATCAGAACTCATCAAATGCGGAATTAATGCCGTAGGTATATCTGCAAAAGATGGTTCTATTGCACTGTGCAAAACGGTAAAAGAACTTGGATTTGTCGGAAATCCAGTAAAGATAAATACAAAATTGCTGGAAATATTAATGCAAAAAAACTTTTTTCCTGTTGTCTCTTCCGTAGGAATTGATAAAAATGCTGATTCTGTTAATATAAACGCCGATACTCTTGCTACTGAAATAGCAATTGCTTTTAAAGCTTCAAAACTTATTTTTTTAACGGATGTTCCGGGAGTTTTAGATAAAGACGGAAAAACTATAAAAGAAGTTAAAATAAAAAAAATTGAAGGTCTTATCAAAACAAATGTTATAACAGGAGGAATGATACCTAAAATAAACAGTTGTATGCAGGCTGTTGATCAAGGAGTAAAAGAAGTTTTAATTATAGATGGAGCTTCAGGAATAAAAAAACTTAAAGGCACTGTTATAAGAAAGTAATAAAAATGCTTTTAATTTGGTATAATAAAACAACTTTATATAGAGGACGATAATGATAGATCTTCATACTCACACTTTATTTTCTGACGGAGTTTTGCTTCCTAGTGAGTTGGTATACAGAGCAAAATATAAAGGATACAAAACGATTGCTCTTACTGATCATGTTGATTATTCGACATATGATTATGTTATTCCTAGAATATTAAGAGTTGCCGAAATATTACAGGTTAATTATGATATACGCGTAATTGCCGGAGTTGAAATAACTTATGTGCCTCCTAAACTGATAAAAGATATGGCATCCAAATGCCGGCTGCTCGGAGCTAAAATTATTGTTGTTCACGGGGAGACTGTTGCAGAAACGGTTCCGGAAGGAACGAATCATTATGCCGTTCAGGCTGGAATTGATGTTTTGGCTCATCCCGGACATATAACAGAGGAAGATGTTCTTATTGCAAAAAATAATAATGTATGTCTTGAAATAACTACTAGAAACGGACATAATGCAACAAATAAAGAAGTTGCGGCTCTTGCGTTGCGAAACGGAGCAAAGCTTGTTTTTGATACGGATTCTCATTCTCCTGAAGATTTAATGGATAAATTTAAAATAAAAAAAACATTATCGGATGCAGGAATTGATTTGACAAATTTTGATGTTATGCAGGAAAATGCGTATGGCATCGTTAAAAAAATAGAGGGCTAATAATGAAAAAAGGAAATAAAGCCGTTAAAATTATTAATATTATAAAAAAAAATAAAACCACTTTTTTTACTGTGGCCGGTTTTATTATAGCAATTGCAGCTTTTACTGTTTTTGCGTATACAAGGTTTCAGATGTTGGATACAAATTCTTCTACAAAGCTGGCGGTTGCTGCTAAATATATCTCAAGCGGGCAGATTGAACAGGGAATGCAGTTGGTAGATGACGTAATTTCTAAGTACTCCAGAACGCCTGCATCTTACAGAGCCAGATTGATGAAGGCAAATTACCTGATTACTCAGAAAAAGTATGAGGATGCGGAACTGCTTGTTCAAACCGTAATAAACCAAGCCAGACCTGAAACGGTAAAGCCTTTGGCATATCCTTTGCTTATTGCCGTTTATGATGAATCAGGAAATACGGAAAAAGCTATAAGCGTTTCAAATGAGTTTTTGTCAAAATATAATAAAAATTTTCTTGCGCCGTCAATAATGGAAAATATGGCAAGATTATATGAATTAAGCGGAAATATTGATGATGCAAAGAAAATATATAAGGAAATAACTGAAAATTATCCTGGCACGTCATATTCTGTAAAAGCAAAAAACAAATTACAGTAAGTTATTTATTATGAGGTATTTATATAGAAATGAAAAAAGTATATCTTGCATTCCTGTGGCATCAGCATCAGCCGATTTATAAAAATCCTTTAGACAATGTTTATGAACTGCCTTGGGTAAGGCTTCATGCGACTAAAGATTATTATGATATGGTCGCCATTTTAGATGACTATCCGTCTATAAAATCAAATATTAATTTGGTTCCGTCTCTTATGATGCAGCTTGATGAATATTCAAAAGGAATAGCGAAAGACAAATTTTTAGATTTAACTTTAAAACCTGCGTTAGAGCTTTCTGAAGATGATAAAATTTTTATTTTGATGAATTTTTTTATGGCTAACTGGGATACTATGGTTTTTCCGTATAACAGATATCATCAACTCCTTGAAAAGCGGGGAAAGCAGACTAATGAATCCGATGTAAGAAGAATATTAAATTATTTTAAAATAGAAGATATAAGAGATTTACAGGTGTGGTTTAATTTATCTTGGTTTGATCCGTATTGGAGAAAACATGATGAATTTATAAACTCTCTTTACATAAAAGGCAGGGGGTTTACCGAAGATGAAAAACATAAACTCATAGATAAACAGCTTCAGATTTGCGGAATGATAGTCGCAAAGCATAAAGAACTGCAGGACAGGGGGCAGATAGAAATTTCCGTAACGCCTTTTTACCACCCGATATTGCCTTTGCTTTGTGATACAAATAACGCTTTGCAGTCCACTCCGAATATAAATCTTCCGAAGAAAAGATTTTCTCATAAAGAAGATGCAGTCTGGCACGTGGAAAATGCAGTTAAATATTATGAATCTGTTTTCGGCAGGAAACCTTACGGAATGTGGCCTTCGGAAGGTTCTGTATCAAATGACGTCGTGAGAATTGCCTCAGACAGTAACATTGAATGGCTGGCTACGGATGAATCGGTGCTGTTCAGCAGTTATATAAACAACAGCGTAAACAGAAAATATCTGTTTAGGCCTTATAATATTAATATAGACGGCAAAAATGTGAATATGATTTTCAGAGATCATGGCTTGTCCGATTCAATAGGTTTTGTATATTCAAAATGGAATGCTGACGATGCCGTTAACGATTTTATTAATAAAGTAAAAAATATAGGCGAATATGTAGGAAATGCTTATGAATATCCTTTGGTTTCCATTATTTTAGACGGTGAAAATTGTTGGGAATATTATAAAAATGACGGGTGGGATTTTTTATCAAAACTTTATTCCGCTCTTGAAAAAGAAGAAGCTATAGAAACAGTAAAAATCAGCGATTATCTGAAAAGATTCCCTCCTAAAGACGTAATAACCAATTTGAAAGCCGGTTCATGGATTAACGGTAATTTTGGAATTTGGATCGGGCATGAAGAAGACAATTTGGCATGGCAGTATCTTGGAGAGGTAAGAGATTTTTTAACTGAATATTCAAAAAATCATCCCGATTTTACTGGGACTGAAATATGGAAAAAAGTCTGGCAAATATTTTATGCGGCTGAAGGATCGGATTGGAACTGGTGGTACGGAGACGATCACTCATCAAGCAATGATGAAATTTTTGACAAATTGTTCAGACAGCATCTTATGGCTATATATGAACTTCTTGGACAGAAAATCCCGGATAATTTTTATAAAGCTATAAAGAGAACGAAGCCTTCTTTATATGTAGCCGATGCAGTAAAACCCACGGCGTTGATTTTTCCGGTAATAGACGGCAGAATTACTAATTATTTTGAATGGAAAAAAGCGGGTTTATATTCCGTAGGACACAGCGGCGGATCAATGCATCAGGTTGCGACGTTAATTAAGTCTTTTATGTATGGATTTGATTTGCAAAATATTTATTTTAATATATCTTTAAATATTGCGCATGCTTCTAAAGAAATAGAAAATTTATGTTTTAATATAAATTTAATAAATCCTGTTAAAAAAAATGTTTGCGCAATGTTTGATATGGATAGTAAAGTTACTGAATTTTCAATTTATGGCGAAGGGACTGAAGAAACAATTTCTATTCCAGTTGAAAATATTGCTATTGATTCTATTATTGAAATGGCGATTCCTTTGGAGCTTTTGAAATTGCCTGACGATTATAAGAACATTGAGTTTACAATAAGCGTTGATAAAGATAACATGGAAATAGAAAGGTGGCCTTATCAGTCATCAATTGTAATTCCTAAGCCAACTGAAGATTTTAATATGATTTCATGGACGGTCTGAAATGATTGAGAAAAATATTGATGTTAACAATGTAACTTTTAAAGCCGTACAGTTGGAATTGGGAGGGAAAGGAAATTTATTGATAATAACAGGTCCTAAAGGATATATTATGTGCGGCTATTTGAATATTAATACTGCTCAAAAAATGGGAGATGCCGCCTGTGTTGTAACTGGTGTTAAGACTATAGAAGATGTATTGTCTTCTAAAATAGTGGCTTTAACTTCGCATGCTCAAATGCTCGGCATAGAAATGGGAATGCATGTTTCTGATGTTCTTAAGAAGCTTTCTTAAATAAAAAAAGGATAAATTAACGGGTTAAGCGTTAATAAATGAGATAAATATGGAATATATTCTGCAAATTTCAGTGCTTTTATTTTCTGTGATAGTTCATGAAGTCGCACACGGTTTTGTTGCTTATAAAAGAGGAGATGATACCGCAAAGATAATGGGAAGGCTTACATTGAATCCTGCTGTCCATATTGATCTTTTCGGCAGTATAATTCTGCCTCTTTTATTGCTTATAGTTCATGCTCCGGTTTTTGGCTGGGCTAAGCCTGTTCCGGTAAATTATTACAAATTAAATAATCCGAGAACTGATATGATTTGGGTTTCTTTGGCAGGATGTTTTGCAAATTTTCTTCTTGCGGTTATTGCCGGTTTTGGAATGTTTTTGATCAGGTCTTTTGCTTCTGAAAATATTTCATTGTTAATATCTTTGTATTCCATTTTAAAAATAATTCTAGTTATAAACATAATATTGCCTTTGCTTAATCTTATCCCGATACCTCCGTTGGACGGGTCAAGAGTGTTTGTTTATCTGCTTCCTAGAGATCTTGCAATAAAATATATGAAAATTGAGCCTTACGGTTTTTTTATAATATTTGCGCTTTTAGCTACCGGTATATTATGGGCTGTAATAAGTCCTGTCGCATATTTTTTGATAACATTGTTGAGTTAATATTAAGTAATAATAAAAGGAAATAAAGTTATGCCGAATAAAAGAGTTTTATCAGGAATGAGACCTACCGGGAGATTGCATCTCGGCCATTATTTCGGAGCATTGAAAAATTGGGTTTCCATACAGGAAGAATATGATTGTTTTTATATGGTTGCTGATTGGCATGCTTTGACTACTGATTATGCAGACACTAATGAATTGAGAAATAATTCTTTAGATATGGTCGTTGATTGGCTGACGGTAGGGATAGATCCTGATAAAAGCGTAATTTTCAGACAATCAGATGTTCCTGAACATTCAGAATTGTTTTTAATATTATCAATGATAACGCCTTTGGGCTGGCTTTTCAGATGTCCCACATATAAAGAACAGCTTAAGGAAATAAAATCAAAGGATTTAAATAATTTTGGTTTTTTGGGATATCCTGTTTTACAGGCTGCTGATATTTTGCTTTACAAAGCTCAATCTGTTCCCGTAGGGGAAGATCAGCTGGCTCATTTGGAATTAACAAGGGAAATTGCAAGAAGATTTAATAATTTTTACGGTAATGTTATGTTTGAACCACAGGCATTACTTACAAAAGCCGCAAGAGTTCCGGGTCTTGACAAAAGAAAAATGTCAAAATCCTACGGAAATTCTATTTTGATTGCCGAAACAGAGGATGAAGTTGTAAAAAAAGTAAAAACTATGTTTACTGATCCTCTCAGAATCAAAGCTACGGATGCCGGACATCCTGAAGGATGCGTTGTTTTTGCGTTTCATGAAATATTTAATAAAGATTCCGAAAAGAGAAAATATGAATGTATGCAGGGATGTATAGGTTGTGCAGCTTGTAAGAAAGAACTTACTTCCATGATATGCGAATTTACAAAACCTATGATGCAGAGAAGACAAGAAATTATCTCAGATAAAGCGGCTGTGGAAAAAGTGTTGCAAAACGGTTCACGGAAAGCAAGAGAGGCCGCTGTGCAGACAATGACGGAAATCAGAAAGGCTATAAAATTGTAAGGTGAAAATATGGGATACGATGTTCATTTAGATACTTTTGAAGGACCTCTTGATCTTCTTCTTCATTTGGTGCGGAAGACGGATTTAGAAGTCCAGGAAATTCAGATATCAGAGATAACTTCTGAATATTTATCATATTTAAGTGTTATTACGGATTTAAATCTTGATGTTGCCGGCGAGTTTTTGGTTATGGCTTCCACTCTTATGCAGATAAAAGCAAAAATGCTGCATCCTGAAAATGAAAAAGATTCCGCTGATGCGGATTTTGAACTTGACCGGATAAAAGCAAAACTCTTGGAATATCAGAAATACAAAGAAGTTTCAAAAATTCTTTCAAACAAAGAACAGCAATATGCCCAGACTTATTACAGACCGCAGTATGTTATAGAAGAGCAGGACTATGAAGTTGAAGTTACAATTTTTGATCTTATAAAGAGTTTTCAGGAAGCTTTAAGAACTTTGCCTGAAGAAGTAAGAGAAATAATGTACAAGGAAATTCCCATAGAAACAAAAATAAGGGAAATCCTTGATATATTAGAAGGAAGGCAATATATTTCTTTTAACGAGATAATGAAATTGCAGCCTACAAGGCAATCATTAATAGTTTCTTTTATGGCAATTTTAGAATTAGTTAAGAATAAGCAGGTAGTGGCAAAACAATCAGAAATATTTGATGAAATAAGAATTTACAGAGTTTATAACGATGAAATAAAAATTGATAAAGATATAGAACTTAATTTGCAGGATGATAAGGAAGAATTTCTAGAACAAAAGCCGGAAAATCTTCAATTGGAAAATGATGATTTTGCCGAAAATGAAAATATAGATGCCGAAGAAGAGGATGATGATGGAAATTAACGAAATAAAAAAAATAATAGAATCTTTATTGTTTGTGTCTGAAAGGCCTCTGCTTAACAGAGAAATAAAAGCGGTTATAAAAGATGAGTTGTCCGAAAATGATGACGTTGAAAAAATTTTACAGGAAATGCAGCAGGAATATTTCCAGTTAAACAGGTCGTATGAATTAAAGTTTGTTGCAGACGGATGGACTTTCGCTACAAAACCTGAATATTCCGTTTGGATAAAAAAACTGCTGAAAGAGAAAACAATTTTAAAGCTCTCGCCTTCCGCAATGGAAGTTTTGGCCATAGTAGCTTATAAACAGCCGATCACCAGAGCTGAGATAGATAATATAAGAGGAGTGGATTCGGGCGGAGTCATAGATACACTTTTGGATAGAAAATTTATAAAAATTGTCGGAAGAAAAGAAAGTCTTGGAAGACCTCTTTTATACGGAACGACGCAGGACTTTTTAAGACATTTCGGATTAAGCCATTTAAGCGAACTGCCTGTGATAGAAAATGCGGGGGATATCCCTAATAAAGAAGAAGAGAATGTCCAAGAACTTCCTTTTGAAGAGAATAATATTTCCGATTTCAATAAAAACGGAGAAAATACTAAAGAAACAAAAGAAGAGTTGCAAGAAACGGATGTGATTGAACGAGAGAAAAAAGAATCTGAAGAAGTTTTGAAAGCTGAAGAATTTAACAATGGTAATAACGGATAAATTTGTGAATAAATTATTGTTTTTGTTAAATTAATATGTTATAATTCGCTGTATTATAAGATGTATGAGTCACAATATTGCGAGAGGGTATATTGATGGCGGATAATGAACAATTAGAGCAAAACAAACCGGATAGTTTAGACTTAGGCCTTTTCATAAATAATCAATATGTAACCGTAAAAAAAATAGGAGTCGGCGGTTTTGGAACCGTCTGGCAGGCTTATGATTTTAGTTTAAGAAATTTTATTGCAATAAAAGAACTTTTGCCTGAGTATGCAGAAGCAAAGTTTGTTGAAATGTTCTATAAGGAAGCTTTAATAGCAAAGAACATAATTCATGATAATATCGTCAGAGTTCAGCATTTTTGGCAGGGCAGCAACGGATCTTTTTATGTTGTTCTTGATTATGTAAGAGGTGTAGACCTTGAAAATTTAATCAAAAGATGCAACGGCATGAAAATAGTTATTCCTTGGAAACTTGCGACTTTGATTTGTATGAATGTTTTAAAAGCGATAGATTATGCAAACAGAATAGCAAGAGATTCAATTACTGGAAATTCATACGGCATAGTTTACAGAGATATTTCACCAGGGAATGTTTTGTTATCTTTCGACGGTAATGTTAAACTCAGTGACTTTGGTATTGCAAAGACTGCCGATGAAATTAAAGATTCAATTCCACAAAAAGTAATTACCGGAAAATATCCTTATATGTCGCCTGAACAAATTAAGGGCGATTCTGATATAGATCATAGAACCGATATTTTTTCGGTTGCGGTTTTATATTATGAAATGCTTACCGGGCAGCAGTTATATCAGGGGACGAATGAAGAAATAAAAGCGCAGGTTTTAGGAGCAAAATTTGATTCTTCACAGCTTTACAGTCCTACAATGCCTTCGGAAATAGGCGATATTATCGCAAAAGCTCTGGAAAAAGACAAAGACAAAAGATATGACAGAGCTATTGAAATGTACAGGGATATAAGAAGGGTTTTAAAAGGCGTTGAAACTGATGAATTAACGGTTGAATTATCGGATTTTATACTCAAGATAATGAGAGATGTGATGCTTAAATCCGAAAAAATGATAGAAAATGTTAAAAATTTAAATATTCAGGATATTGAAAGAAATAACAGAATTCCAAAAGTAAGATGTCATGATTTCATCGTCGGTCAGTCAAATAACTCTGCATCCGCGCAACAAGCTTCTGCTATAGATGGTGCAGAGCAAACAATTTCTCCACAGCAAAATATTCAGCCGCCTCAGAGCGGGCAGTCTGCCGGTAATAATATTTCAAAACCGCAGGCGGAGGCAAAAGGTAAAACTGTTTTTGAAGAAGTCGGCGACTGGCTGTTCAAAAAATTTGATGAATTAAAAAAAGTAGTGATAAAACTTTTTATAGCTGTTTTTCTTGCTTGCTTGCTTTTTGGAGTGATAGATGTATTTTTTATGCAGCTTACGCCGTTTGGCAAAAATATGTATTCAAAGCTTTATCCGCCTGATGTCGTTATAACAACAGTGCCTGCGGGGGCTGTTGTCAGTATGAAAACTAAAGAGGGAGAAGTTATTTTAAATAATATAGCGTCAAATACTCCAATACCTGTTAGAAAAGTTATTCCGAGAACTTATATAGTGACGGCTTTAAAAGAAGGTTTTAGACCCGTTCAGAGAGTAGTACAAATAGAACAAAGCGATAAATCAAAAAAAGTCAGAAAAGAAAAAATAGAAATAATGTTTGATTTTGTTTTAAACGTAGATTCTTCTCCTAACGGTGCGGATGTTTTTATTGACGGTAATAAATTTGGCGTTACTCCATGCAAAGCCCAGCTGTTAGCCGGTCCGCATACCATAAAATTATCGTTGGCTGGTTTTGACGATTTAGGTTCTAATGCTAAAGAAGCAAAAGAAGGACAATGCAATATAGATTTTACCAAAACGGATGTCGGAGATATGTTTGCCGGTGTAGACAGAAAGTTTTGGACATGTGAACTTAAAAATATTGACGGTGAAAATATTTTCAGCGTAAGCGGTGCTTTATTTAAGAAAATAAAGATAAAGTCCGAACCCAAAGGGATGATGGTTCATATACAGGGAGAATCCCAGCCTAGAGGGAATACTCCGTTAGATACTTCTTTAAAAGTCGGTAAATATAATGTAAGATTATTGGATCCTAGTGCCAGATACGGCGAAGCTTTAAAAGAAATAGAGGTCAGTTCTTCTTCTGCAACGGAATTGTTTGTTAAGATGAACAAAATCATTTCTTTCCGAGTTAAATCAAAAGAAAATCCTAATGATACGTTCATTACAAGGGTTACTATTTCTAATAAAGATTATAGAGTTAGTAAAGATATTTCTACGTCAAAAGCAATCAGAATTGCTTTGCCGACAGGGGTTTACAATGTTGTTTTTCAAGGAGATAATGAATATAAAACATGCAGACTGCACAATATTGATATAAATGAAACAAGCGCAGTCGTGGGAGAATTGGAATATTCAAAAGTTTCATTACAGTTAAAAACAAAAGCAAAAGATACAGATGAAGTTCTTCCTAATACTTATGTCTGGCTTAATAAAAAATTAATAGGCAAGACAGACAGCAAAGGTATATTTAAAGATAATTTTAAACCGGGTAAATATGAATTTAAATTGATAGCAAAAGATTATTTGGAACAGATTGTTACCATAGATTTATTGTCAGGCAGAAAAAATATTACGGAAATTGTTATGATTCCCGATAAGCCTGAGATAGCGGTTTCTTCCGAAACTGTTGTATCTTCTTCATTAACGCAGCCTGTATCCTCTGCATTGCCTCCTGCTGAAAAGCAAAAAACTTATGCGGAAAAAAATATAAAGCCTGCCGTTAAGCAAAAAACTGCTTCTAAAACAGCGGTTAATAAAGAACCTAAAGAAAAAGAGGAATTGTCTGAAGATACAAGCGGAGAGCAGCAGGTAGTCGTTTGTTTGAACTGCGGCTATGTTAATACGGCACCAAAAGGTAAAAAACTTAGATTTTGTGTAAATTGTGCAAAGCCTTTGAGGTAATATTATGGAGAGACTATAATGAAAAAATTAAATGTTTTAATTAGGGGAGCCTTAATCTCTTTAAGCTTTTTATCATTTGCAATTTTGGCGTTTGCCGACAGTGTTCCGAAGACGTTAAATATTCAAGGAAGAGTAACTACCGATTCGGGGCAGCCTTTAAGCGGTGAAAGCTATTCTATGACTTTGACAATATATGATAAAAGCGGCGTAAAAATAAATCTTTCGCCTGAAATAACGGCATCAGGAACATTGGATGATGAAGGTTTGTATAACCAAAATTTAGATATTTCTTCCTTTTTTGCCGATGGTAAAACTTTTGATGATGAATATCAGTTTGATGTGAAAATTGTTGCAGACGGTAATACAATCACGTCTGATAAAACTGCTTTTGCTACAAGTCCTAGCGCTTTTTATGCATCAACGTCTACATATGCAAAAATATTGGACCCTAATCAAACTGAAAAATTGGTTGATGATAATTTTTATTCAACATCTATCTATAAAATAAATGTTGATACGGCTGTTGCTGTTTCAACGGCGACATATACTTCAGGAAGTAATTTTGTATGGGGTATTGATGAAAGCGGAATACAAAAATGGACAAATCCTGATATCCAGGTTTCAACGGCTACATGGGCAAAAAATCTTGATCCTACAAATAAATTGTCTAGTGATAATTTCAATCCGTCGATTAAATATGAAATAAACGTAGATACGGCTGTCGCTGTTTCAACGGCGACATATACTTTAGGAAATAGTTTTGTATGGGGTATAAGTGCAAGCGGAGTTCAGAGTTGGGCAAATTCTGCAGATATTTCTGTATCAACGGCTACATATGCAAAAATATTAGATCCTAATCAAACTGAAAAATTGGTTGATGGTAATTTTGATGCGACATTCGTATATAAAATAAATGTGGACACGTCAGCATATGCGGTAAATGCAACGACTGCGGCATATGCCGTAAATGCGACAACGGCGACATATGTTTTAGGTTCAGGATTGGCCGACGGAAGCGTAACTACTGCGAAGATAGCCGACGCCAACGTAACGCCTGCAAAATTAACGCAGTCTGATTACGGCAACGTTTATAAGATAAAAGTAGATACTTCAACTTAC
>Ga0265294_10001547_pt1 | contig 30951 bp, 31 predicted proteins | sample MunlanPumphouse3_FD_192504 | JGI IMG/M metagenome (GOLD analysis project Ga0265294, IMG submission 192504) | Groundwater microbial communities from a municipal landfill in Southern Ontario, Canada - Pumphouse #3 | ecosystem: Environmental > Aquatic > Deep subsurface > Groundwater | place...
TTGATCAGAATCGCGCTTAGAATGGATTCCTCGGCTTCCAGATTCTGGGGCGGCACATGGTAAAGCGAGGGATCTTTTTCGGGTTTTCGGGTTTCCGCCATGGCATCCGTGGTGTGCGGGCGCCCCATCTTGGGCCGAAAGAAATTTCCGACGCAAGATGGGGGCAATTCAGATGGTTTTTTCAGAGTTTCTGCAGAGACTTCAACGGCCTGTTTAAGCAGGCACTACCTCAACGGTAATGACCGGTTTGACGTCCTTGTAGACGCGAATGGGAATCTGGTAAGCGCCCAGGGCCTTGATCGGCTCTTCCAGGAGAATCATGCGTTTTTCAACTTCAATTCCCTGCCTGGCAAGGGCTTCGGCGATTTCCCGTGCGGAAACCGAGCCGTAAAGCCGGTCTTCCTCGCTGACCTTGGATTCGATTCTGCAGGTCACACCTTCAATGCGCCTGGCCATTTCTTCAGCCGTTTCGCGTTCCTTGGCCTGCTGCAGCTCCAGCTTTGCCCTGGCCTGCTCGATCAGATTGCGGTTCTGAGGGGTTGCCAGAACGGCCTTTTTCCTGGGGAGGAGATAGTTTCGGGCATAGCCGTCGGCTACATTGACCTCTTTACCGATGATTCCCAGGGATTCCACTGTTTCCATTAATATGACTTTAACCATTTTTATTAACCTCCGAAACGCCCTTGGTCGTTTTTTTGTATTTCCAGTTTTCTGAAGTTCAGCCAAATATCGAAGAAACCCAAGCCGATCACCACGATCAGCAGGAACTGCTGAAGGGCAATCAGTCCGTAAAGGCAGATTCTTGCCGGCCTGGAAAAATGTTTGGCTTCAAAATAGTAAGATACAATGGCAATGCCGTTAAAGAAATAGATGGTTCCTAAAACAATCAGTCCGTTGATGCCGGTAATCATCAGACCGCCGACAGGCGTCACTGCAGCCAGACCGCTGACAATGACCAGCCATACCAGATTTTCCGGCGCCCGCCACCGGTTCAGCGTTCCGAAGTCGGGGACCCGGAGTCGGCCGGCTTTGAGCAGGGGCAGGGACAGAAGCACGGTCGACCAGGAAATCAAAAGGGTCGAAGCGATTGTGATGGCCGGACTGATTCGAATCAGAATATACCGAAGGTCTTCCATGGCGCCGGAAATTATCCGCAGATTTTCTTCAGACATTCCCATGGACTGATAAAAAGCCAGGGTCAGTTGAATATTGGCCGTGACGTAGTCCGACACCAGTGTGAATATTCCGGTTTGCAAAACAGCGCTGTACCCCAGCAGAACGATGAAACCCGCGCTGAGGACCGCGGCTGTGGAAAAACCGACGGTTTTCTCGACAGGCAGATCCACCTCAAACAGTTCGCCGAGCATGAGGCCCAAGAGCATCAATCCGGAGAACAGAACGGTGTCTCCGGTTATGCCGCCGAGTGCGGCCGTCATGGCGACAGCAGCCGTAATCGACAGGAAGACCGCGGGTTTTCTGCCGAGCTTTGCACGAAAAAAAAGAACCGGCAGCGGTATTAACAAAGAGCAAAGAAATCCGATAATCGGAAAATACAGTGATATCGAAAAGATAAGGAGGATAATTCCAAGACCTTTGAAGACCTCCCTGGATAGGGTTTCCCGCCCCGTTTGCGACATGGTATGCAATACCTTAACGCCTGTTCTCATGGGCCTGTTCAGAACTCAAACGGTCCCACATAGGGCAGCAGCGCAATGGTTCTTGCGCGTTTGATGGCCTGGTTCAGAGTCCGCTGATGTGCGGCGCAGGTTCCGGAAATGCGCCGGGGGATGATTTTCCCCCGCTCCGTAATGAAATATTTCAATAACTTCTGATCCTTATAATCGATCACAATTTTGCTGTCGGCACAGAACCGACACACCTTGCGACGATGAAAGACTCTCCGTTTTCTTTTCTTGCCGTTGCCGTTTTCCTGTCTGCGTTGAAACGCCATATTACGCCTCCTCTTCGGTATCTGCGGTCGATGTCTCTTTAGCTTCAGACGCTGTTTCCGAGGCCTGGAGCCCTTCATCTGCCGTCGTTCTGGATGCCGCTTCCGCCATCTCCCTGCGGATTTCCTCCAGATCCACTTTTTCCGCGAGCATTACCGACATGAATTTAAGAACCCGATCGTCAATTCGAAAAAACCGTTCCAGTTCGCTGACCAGCTCGCCGGCACCGCAAAAGTCCACGAGGGTATAAAAGCCCCGGGTTTTTCTCTTGATGTCGTAAGCGAGTTTGCGGGTTCCCCACGGGTCCACTTTCACCAGAAAACCGTCATGCTGGGTGATCAGATCCTTTACGCGGTCGAAAAGAGGGGCGCGTCCTTCATCAGAAAGATCCGGATCGCTGATAAAAATCGTTTCGTATCTTTTCATAAAACCTCCTTGTGGATATAAAGCCCTGGCCGTCCAGAGCAAGGATGAGCCTTAAAAATTAGAATATCTAACAATACAAGGCCCGCTGTGTCAAGCGCATTCACCGAATGGCCTGGAACAATAAAAAAGGCTAGCTCGTACAAGCTAACCCGGCAATTGAAAATTTTGGTGGGCCGTATTGGAATCGAACCAATAACCTACTGATTAAGAGTCAGTTGCTCTGCCTGATTGAGCTAACGGCCCGTAAACGATTAGAGTCTGTACCAGCGTTGTCCGGCATTGTCAATTTTTTTTGCAGATCTGCGGATTTTTTTTATTCCGGCCATTTCGATGTTTCACGGTCTTTCCGGTTCATGCGCCGTCTTTCCTTTTTCCAGGGGATCTCATCTTTTTTTCCTTTCGGAATCCGGTTTCCGGTCTTTTGCCGGGCCTTTTCCATATCCATCAAAAAACTTCCGGGCGGTTCGATCTCTGCGGGTGCAGGGCTCGCGGGCTTTGGTTTTTCTTTGGGCGGGCTCGGGCCGGTAAAACAATCCGGGGCAATCCGGTCTGCGAGGTAAAGACCTTCTCCGGCTTCAAGGAACCGGGCGCCCTGATCCGCGCATTTTGCAACCATGATGATCAGCATGACCGGCGTCTGGTCGTGGCGCTTTCCGATTCTGAGGGCCATGGCCGGATCCCGGCACAGGATCGGCTGAAAATCCGGGGATGCTTTCAGCCCGTTTTCCAGAAAATAAGGGTATGCCCTGCTGCGAACGCAGGTGTACAGAAGTTTGGGGAGGTTTTCCGCCGGTTTTCCTATCGGAGAATACGTCCGGGATGACGCGCGGATCCGGGCGCCGGCGATTTCGAACGGAGGAGTCTTCGATGAGATGAGTATTTCATTCAGATGGGCTGCTCGAACATGCCGCAGCCCCTCGTCTTCATGAAGCGCTTTTAAAAGGGTTTTCACCTTGATATAGCCATCTGTGTCCGGGATCAGGCCGAATTCATCCGGTCGGCGTCCCAGGGCATAGGCGATGATTTTTGCCAGACGCTTGGTGGTTTTCTGCATGGCGTTTCAGCCTGTAGCGTATTGATTTTTGCGGCAAAATCCTTTGTCCGATCGTGAAAACCCCGCTTGACCTGCCCATGGGTATCTGATAACTTTTCACAACCGAAGGTTTCCGATTTTATGGAAACTCTGAAACGGGTACCCTGAATTTCCTTTTTCCGAAGGCAGATACGGGATTTCCAATCATATCCTCCTTCTACAGGAAGCGGGGCAAGGATAAAAGACACTTTCTACGAGTCTGTCAGGGTTTGTCAATTGAATTTTTGCAGGTTCCGACCGGAATCCGGAGGCATGATGACGCCTGCATGAGGTGCGGCGTCATTTTGCATCGGACCTGAAACAAAAAGAAAGGATGCGGTCAAGATATGAAAACCCAACGTTCTGATACGCTTTTTGCACGCGCATTGAAAACCATTCCCGGCGGCGTGAACAGCCCGGTTCGGGCGGCGCGTTCCGTGGGCATGAATCCGCTTTTTATCGATCATGCCGAGGGCTGTCTGGTGTTTGATGCGGATGCAAACCGTTATATAGACTATGTGGGGTCCTGGGGGCCCATGATTCTGGGGCACCGGCATCCGGCCGTCATTTCCGCCATTGCCGGGGCGCTTGAGAAAGGCACCAGCTTCGGCGCGCCTACGGAACTGGAAATACGGCTGGCCGAGATGGTGGTCGAGGCCGTGCCGTCCGTGGAGATGGTGCGCATGGTCAATTCCGGAACCGAGGCCGCAATGAGCGCCATTCGGCTGGCCCGGGGATTCACCGGACGGGACACGATCATTAAATTTGACGGGTGTTACCACGGACATGCGGACACACTGCTGGTTCAGGCCGGTTCGGGAGTGGCCACCCTCGGCATTCCGGGCAGCCCCGGCGTTCCGAAGTCCTTTGTCGCCCACACCCTTTCCCTGCCCTATAACGATATCCAGGCTGTCGAGCGGGTCATGGCCCGGCAGGGCGATGGAATTGCCGCGATTATTGTGGAACCGGTGGCTGGCAACATGGGGCTGGTGCCGCCGGCGTCCGGATTTCTGCAGGCGCTGAGGCTGTTGACGAAAAAGCACCGAGCCCTGCTGATTTTCGACGAGGTGATGACGGGCTTTCGCGTGGCGTATGGCGGCGCTCAGAGTATTTATGGCATCTCCCCGGATCTGACCACACTGGGCAAGATCATCGGCGGCGGCCTTCCGGTCGGCGCTTACGGAGGGCGGCGGGATATCATGGAGCGTATTGCGCCCCAGGGTCCGGTTTACCAGGCCGGCACCCTATCCGGAAACCCGGCGGCCATGGCGGCCGGCATCGCTACGCTTTCCGAACTGAAAAAACCGGGATTTTATGAGAAGCTGGAGGAAAAATCCGCGCGTCTCGCTCGAGGTCTTGAAAAAGCGGCTCTGAATGCCGGCATACCGGTCAATTTTCAGCGGGTCGGATCGATGCTGGGGCTCTTTTTTACCGGAAAAGAGGTGGTCGATTTCGATACCGCCAAAACCAGCGATCTGAAAAGGTTCTCGGCTTATTATCAAAAGATGCTGGGCCGGGGCGTTTATCTGGCGCCTTCCCAGTTCGAGGCCTCATTCGTGTCGGCGGCCCACGGAATCGATGCGATCGACGTCACCATTGAGGCCGCGCGGCAAACCATGGCCGAGCTGTAATATTTCAGGCTTGTTCCGGCCGGAATGATTACCCCCTTTCGATTCGAAAGGGGGTAATTTTCAGGGCTTGATATTGGAGAGCTGATCCTTGGGGCCGATCAGCACCAGTGCATCGCCGGCCTGCAGCAGCTCATCGGCCTTTGGAATGAACCTGAAATTCTTCATTCCGGCCTTTTTGACGGCAATGACCTGAATGCTGAAACGGTTGGTGAGGTTGATCTGGCGAAGCGATTTCCCGGCCCATTCCTTAACGGCGACCTCCTGGAGCGCCACTTCCTGATCGAAGGGCAGATATTCGATGAATCCCGGAATGGCCAGTCGGTTGGCAAGCTGGGCGGCGGCCATCAGTTCGGGAATGATAACCTCGTCCACGCCGATCTTTCTTAAAAGCTTTTCATGATCCGTGTTCACCGCCTTGACCCACACCGCGGGAATTCCCATCTCTTTCAGATACATGGAAATCATCGTGCTGGCGGCGATCGAATCTCCGACGCTGACCATCACGTGGTTGAGTTCGGCGAAACCGATCTGTTCCAGGGCTTTTTTATCCGCGGCTTCGGCCTGATAGACCTGAGTGAAGACGTGTCGAGCCTGGCGGACGCGTTCGGGATCACTGTCCACCCCGACCACCTCATGTCCGAGCTGAACCAGGGCGGCGCCGAAACGGAACCCGAATTTTCCCAGTCCGATCACGCCGATCCGTAATTTTGCCATGGCGTTCCTCCGAAAAGCCTATCCGATGAGCATGGATTCTTCGGGAAGGCGATAGAATTGTTCTTTTTGATAGCTTTGAATGGCCGCCAGAAACAGAATCGGACCCAGTCTTCCGAGAAACATCAGCACCGTGATGATGCATTTGCCGGCAAGGCTCAGCTGCGGGGTCAGGCCGGTGCTGAGCCCCACGGTGCCGAGGGCCGAGATCGTTTCAAAAAAAATTTCAAGATAAAGACCCTTTGCCTCGGGATGGGGCCTCAACCCGGCCTCGGTGATGTTCAGGCCGAGCGTGGCGGTAAATACAATGATCGTTGCAAACAAAAGCAGAACCAGGGCCTTGTTGATGGTGGACGAATCAATGGCGAACCGCCCGATTCTGGCCTGTTGACGGCCTTTGATCTGGGCCGCCGCAAAGGCGGTCAGCGCGCGGAACGTGGTGACTTTTATACCGCCGGCGCAGGATCCCGGCGCACCCCCGATAAACATCAGAATGATCATCACCAGAAGGGATACGTTGGTCATCTGTCCGGTGTCCAGAGTATTGAAACCCGCAGTCCGGCAGGTCACCGACTGGAACAGGGAGGTCAGCAGGGCCGTCGTGGCGGGCGCGTTCCGGCCGGGTCCGGTAAATTCGGCAAGATAAATGCACCCCCAGCCTGCCAGAACCAGAAACAGGCTGGTGGAAATTACGATCCGCGGATACCAGGTCAGACGGACGGGCGGGCGGTTTTTCCGGCGCAGAAATACCCACTGCCGAATGCAGCCCACCGTTTCGGTCAGCACGCTGAAGCCCATGCCCCCGAGCATGATCAGGGCGATGAAAACCAGGTTGATGCTCCAGTGGCTCTTCCATCGGATCAGGCTGTCGCTGTAAAGCGAAAATCCGGCGTTGCAGAAAGCGGAAATTGAGTGAAAGACGGCCGAATAAACGCCGAAGCCTTGCGGGTCCTGAATATATATCAGAAGCGCGCCCGCTGTTTCGATACCGAGCGTCCACAGAACGATCCGCGTTAAGAATCTTCCAAGATCAAAGCCAGGGTCGTGAAGCAGGGTCTGGCCCACGGCGATGCGGTCGGTCAGGGATACCTGCCGTCGCCAGAGATAGAAGATCAAACCGGTAAAGGTCATGATTCCCAGTCCCCCGAGCTGAATCAGGCACAAAATCACGGTCTGGCCGAAGCGGGTGAAGCGACTGCCGGTGTCCACGACGGTCAGACCGGTGACGCAGGCGGCCGATGTGGCGGTGAAAAGCGCGTCGATCGTCGATATTTCTCCGGATACAATGCTGGCCGGACTGCTCAAGACCAGCGTGCCGATGAGAATGGCGACTCCGAAGAACAATATGGGCAGAGAAAATGGGGAGAAGTGTATTTTATGCTTCATGAAGACCCGTTCAAAAATTTCCGGAATTCAAGGATATCATCGGATGACGCTCCGGAATGTGCCGCATGGATCCGCGGATTTGAATTTCAATATTTACCGGTTCAGGGCTTTTTTCATGACCTGAGCGATTTCCGGAAGCGCGGCGCCGCTGGCGGATCGAATGAAACGGCCGTTGCTTTGAATCGCCAGGGCGGAAAACGGATTCTCCTCGATGTTCACGTCGATGATCATGGCTTTTTGCCGGGCCGCCGTCCATGCCACCTGATTGGGAAGATGGGTCGCTCCGGAGGTGCCGACAATCAGCAGCAGGGCGGTTTCGGAGGCTGCTTTCAGACTGCTGTCGTAACGGTAGTGAACCTCGTTGTAGGTCTCGTCGAACCACAGGATATGCGGGCGGCTTGCGGCGCCGCATTGAGGGCAGCGAAGCAGCCGGCGGTCTTCGTCGGTCAGTTTTTCTCCCTTGGATTTGGGGCGCACCTCCTTTGCAATGGGATAAAACCGGTCTGAGCACTCCCGGAAGCAGCGCATGAAAAACACGTTTCCGTGAATCTGATAGGTCCGCTCCAGGCTGTTTCCGGCCCGAAGATGAAGACCGTCCACGTTCTGGGTGATCAGGGTGAACCGGTCCTCGAACAGGCGTTCCAGTTCCGCGATCGCCCGGTGGCCGGCATTGGGCTGGGCTCTCTGGCACACCCCCATGCGGTAGAGGTACCATTTCCAGACCTCGTCGGGATTTTGAACGAACATTTCGTAGGTGGCCATCTCCTGAGGATGATATTCCCTGGAACCGACAGTCCAGTATCCCTCGGGTCCGCGGAAGGTGGGAATTCCGCTTTCAGCGGAAATACCCGCCCCGGTCAATACCGTGATCCGGGCGTTTCCGTTCGCAATGCCGGTGAGACTATCTTGAAGCGGTTGGTCCATGGAGGCTGTTCCTTCTAACTTCAGTTTTCTGATAGAAAGTTCGGCGTTTGAAAATACACCGCCCGGCGGCTTCCGTGCATGAGGTATAAAAAATATCGGAAAGAAATTCAAGCGGTTTTCAAATTCAGACCCGGTGGTTCGTCGACGGAATCCCTTGATCCCGTTTCCTGAATATCATAAAACAGATTTTGTAAAATGTCCGGCGACATGATAAACGGCAGGGAAATGATCGCCGGTTTCAGGAGAAAAAATGACGATGTCTCTGAATCGCATTCCCGAAAAAGTCCAATCCATTCATCTGATTGCCGTGTGCGGCACCGCCATGGGGGCCCTGGCCTGCATGCTCAAGGATATGGGATATTCGATCACCGGTTCGGATGCAAAGGTGTATCCGCCGATGAGCGATTTTCTTCGTGAAAAGCAGGTTCGGATTTTTGACGGGTTTGACGGAAACAACCTTTCATATGGCCCGGATCTGGTTGTTGTCGGAAATGCGGTCAGCAAAGACAATCCCGAGGTCGTTCGAATGCAGCAGGCGGGGCTCTGCTTCTGTTCCATGCCCCAGGCGGTCAATCATTTTGCCGCGGCCGGCAAGAAACAGCTTCTCGTCGCCGGAACCCACGGAAAGACCACGACCGCATCGCTTCTGGCCTGGGTGCTTCATCAGGCCGGGCTGGATCCTTCCTTTATGATCGGCGGCATCGTGAAAAATTTCGGCAGCAACTACCGGGTCGGAGCCGGACCCTATATCGTCATAGAGGGGGATGAGTATGATACGGCGTTTTTCGACAAGGGGCCGAAATTTCTGCATTACAGGCCCCACCGCGGCATTCTGACCAGTGTGGAATTTGATCATGCCGACATCTTCCGGGATCTGGATCATGTCCGTCAGGCCTTTGCGGGATACGTCGGCACCATGTCCGGAGATTCCATTCTGGTTGCCTTTGATCAGGACTCAAATGTCGCAGGCCTGGTCGGAGATGCGCCATGTCCCGTGACCGGCTACGGACCTGATGCAGGGTCCCTGTGGCATCCGGAAAATGTCCGGGTTGATGCTCCCTGGATGCGGTTCGACGCCTGTTGCGGCCAGGGGGTTTTCGGCGCTTTCAGAAGTCCGATGATCGGGACGCACAACCTGCACAACGCCCTTGGCGTAATCGCCGTGGTGGAAAGTCTCGGCCTTGGCCCGAAAATTATCAACCAGGGCCTGGAGAGCTTTCAGGGCATTCGAAGGCGTCAGGAGATCCGCGGGGTTCGAAACGGCATCACGGTAATGGATGATTTCGCCCACCATCCCACGGCGGTTCAGGAGACCCTTCGGGCGGTCCGGAATTTTTACCCGGGCCGAAGAATAGTCGCGGTTTTTGAACCCCGGACCAACACCAGCATGCGAAACATCTTTCAGGACGTTTATCCCACGGTTTTTGACAATGCGGATCTGATCTGCATACGACAGCCCCCGCTGCTATCAAAAATTCCCGAAAGTCTACGGTTTTCCTCGGAAAAACTGGTGGCCGATCTGAGAAGGCGGGCAAAGGAGGCCTTTTATTTTCCGGACACCGATGCGGTCATCGATTTTCTCCTCAGAACCGTCCGGTCCGGGGATCTGGTCTTGGTCATGTCAAACGGCGGATTCGACAATATCCACGAACGGCTGCTGGCTCGCCTTTAGCCTGCGGAGCGCGCTGGCTCCTAAAACCCCAGATCCTCGTTGATCAGCACCACCCGGACCCGGTTTTTCGGAAAGGATTTTTCCGTAATCGTCCAGGTGTTGCAGATGCGTTCGGCGCTGTTGCAGTTCCGGCAGTCCGCGGTTCGGGCGCAGGGTGTGTTTTTCCCCAGTCGAATGGCGTTGACCGGCGCCGCATAATGCCGAATGCGATCCATGGCCTCGTCCAGGTTCCGAACGATCTTGTTTCTTCCGGCCAGCACGATGACATGTCTCGGACCGAAGGTCAGCCCGCCGATCCGGTTTCCGATCATATCCAGGTTGACCAGTTGGCCCGCCTCGGTGATCGCGTTGGTTCCGGTGATAAAAAGGTCTGAAAGAAGCGACTGCCTGCGGCGTTCGATCATTTCTTCCGGGGAAAGTGTCTTGTCGTAGGTATCGATCACCTTCCAGGCGCCACGGCTTTTGAGGTCTTCGTAAAGCCCGGCGGCGTTGAACGTCATGGAACCGCCCCAGGACACGCTGCTTGCCTCAAGTCGGGGCAGAATGCCTTCCAGAACGATTTTTCGAGCCTCTTCCCGGTTTGATGCCGTAAAGGCTTCAAAGTGATTGGATTCCAAGGCTGTTTTGACCTTGTCCAGCCGGATGCTCCAGTAAGCGTTGACAGGATCCTGCATGGGCTTTCTCCTTTTTTCTTCACCCTATCCGCGAGGCGCTTTCCTGTCAAGAATCCGAAAGTCAAATTCGTATTGACAGTCGGTGCTTTCTTGGGTTAACTGTTTTTTTCTAAAGGGTTAACGAAAAGACCGAACCATCGCTTATGAAATCCAGAATTCTTCAGCTGCTTCAGAAAATTCCCGGCCCGGTTTCCGGCGAAATGCTCAGCGAGGCTCTGGGCGTTTCCAGGGTGTCGATCTGGAAGCATATTCGAAAGCTTCAGGATCTGGGCTATGCCATTGCGTCCACGCCCAGGGGCTACTGTCTGGAAGATTCGGGCGATGCCCTGTTTGCCTGGGAGTTTCCGGGCTACCCGGTTCATTATTTTCAGGAGGTGGATTCCACCATGTCCCGCGCCCGGCAGATGGCCCGGGAGGGATGTCCGCACATGACCGTGGTTATTGCCGAGCGCCAGCGCAGGGGAAGGGGCCGTCTGGCCCGCACCTGGAATTCAGCTGACGGGGGGCTTTATTTCACCGTGGTGCTTCGGCCCCGGATTCCGATCATGCAGAGCTGCCGGGTTAATTTTGCGGTGTCTCTGGCCGTGGCAAAAATTCTTCAGACGGGTTACGGCATTCCGGCCAGAGTCAAATGGCCCAACGACGTGCTGGTGGAGGGAAAAAAGATCTGCGGCATTCTTTCGGAAATGGAGGCCGAGGCGGACATGGTTTCCTTTATCAACGTGGGCATCGGCATTAACGTGAACAACGACCCGACGGCGGACGAACCCGGCGCCTGTTCAATAAAGGGGCTTCTGGGCCGGGACGTTTCCCGCCGGGATCTGATGGCCGGATTTCTGGAAGCATTTTCCATTCAGATGGACCGGCTGGCGTCAGAGGATATCGTCGCCGAGTGGAAGCGCCACACCCTGACCCTCGGAAGACAGGTGCGGATCGTGACGGTCCGGGATACGGTTGAGGGCAGGGCTGTGGATGTGGATGAAACCGGGGCACTGATTCTGGAGCTTGCCGACGGAACCAGCCGGAAGGTGGTTTACGGCGACTGCTTTCATGATCCGGTTCAGGAGCGCTGACTTGCAGGTGTTTATAAATGCATCGCGATCAGGCAAAGGGTGTTGATGAACCCCTCCGACCAGCTTCGCATGACCGTGTACGCCTCTCTGATGGCCGCCCTGACGGCTGCCGGGGCTTTTATCGCCATTCCCGTCGGACCGGTGCCCATCGTGCTTCAGAATATGTTTGTGCTGCTTTCCGGGCTTCTTTTGGGCAGCCGCTGGGGTCTTGCCGCTGTGGGGGCGTATTTGCTGGCAGGAGCTCTGGGGCTTCCGGTATTTGCCGGCGGCGCCGGCGGCATTGGCCGTCTGGCCGGTCCGACCGGCGGTTTTCTGATCGGTTATCTGCCGGCGGTGTTCGTGGTGGGGCTGGTCAGTGAAAATACAGAAAATCGGGCCTTGTTCGACATTCTGGCCATGCTCTGCGGCGAGGCGATCATTTATGCCTGCGGCGTGAGCTGGCTGAAATACCAGTCCGCAATGACCTGGGAGAAGTCCATGGCTATCGGCATGCTTCCCTTTCTGCCCGGAGACGCGCTTAAGATCGCCGCGGCCATTCCCATCGCAAAGGCGGTCCGGCCGGTTGTTCAGCGGGCCCGGGGGTGAAACATCAATGAACGTGATCGAGATCGAAAATCTGACGCACCGATTTTCCGACGGAACCCTGGGGCTGGACCAGGTCAATCTGACGGTGGCTCAGGGGGAGTTTGTGGTCATCGTGGGATGCAACGGTTCGGGAAAGACCACTCTGCTGCGGCATCTGAACGGCCTGATGATGCCGGACTCGGGCGTGGTGAAAATATTTGGAACTCCGGTATCCGAAAATCCGGTCCGGGCCCGGCAGCTGGTGGGCATGGTGTTTCAGGATGCCGACACCCAGATTGTGGGCGATACCGTCTACGACGACGTGGCCTTCGGTCCCGAAAACCTTCACCTGGAGCGTCGAGAGGTTGAAAGGCGGGTGGCGTTCGCTCTGGAGGCGGGCGGGCTGACCCATCTGTCCGATCAGAGGCCGCATGTGCTGTCCGGCGGCGAGAAACGCAGACTGGCCATCGCCGGCATACTGGCCATGGAATCGAAAATTCTGGTGTTTGACGAGCCCTTTTCAAACCTCGATTATCCGGGCGTCAAGCAGGTTATGGAACAGATTCTGGCTTTGCATCGAAACGGCCATACCATTGTACTGACTACGCACGATCTGGACAAGGTGATCGCCCACGCCGACCGCCTGATCATCATGGAAAAGGCAAGGGTGGCCAGGGACGGAACGGTCCATGAACTGATTTCGGAACTCGAAGCCTTCGGGGTCCGGGCCCCGTGCCGATGCACCATGGAGGCGCAGGAAGCATTATGTCCGAACTGAGCGTGCTGCACTACCGATCCGGATCATCGTATTTTCATCGAATGGATGCCCGGTTCAAGCTGCTGGGCCTGGCGCTTTTAAGCATGGCGGGTCTTCAGGCCGGTCCGATCGGGCTGGGCGTGCTGAGCCTTCTGGTTCTGACGGTTTTTTTCATCACGCGTCTGCCTGTATTGGATCTGGCCCGAGAGCTTCGGTACTTTGCGGTTCTTCTGGCTTTTGTGTGGGCGGCCAGGGCTTTGAGCACGCCCGGTGACACGGCGCTGGAACTCGCCGGACTTCAGTTCAGCCGCCAGGGAGTGTATGAGGGCGGTTTGATCTGCTGGCGCCTTTTAATGATCGCCTGCATGGGGGCGGGTCTGGTTTTTGTCACGCGTTCTTCAGAAATACGCTGGGCCGTGGAATGGTTGCTGCGGCCCGTTCCGCTGATCCCCGCAAGAAGAATTTCCGTGATGATCGGTCTGATCATTCGGTTTCTTCCAATGATTCTGGACCAGGCCAGAGCCACCGCAGAGGCTCAGAGGTCCAGGGGAATGGAGAACCGGAAAAATCCGGTTTTCCGGCTGATCAAATTTGCCGTTCCCCTACTGCGGCGCACCTTTGAAAATGCCGACCAACTGGCGGTCGCCATGGATGCCCGGTGCTTCAATGAAGAACGAACCGAACCCGAGCTGGTTTCACGCCCCGCGGACTGGGCGGCGCTGAGCGTTGTACTCTGTATCTGCGGGGTCGCGATCGGTTTTTGACCGGGCGATAAAAACTTTTATTCCAGCTGATTTTTTGTTGACATTGGTCCGATATATCGTTAAAAGCAACACGCAACGCAACAAGGGCCGTTAACTCAGTCGGTAGAGTATCTGCCTTTTAAGCAGAGAGTCGCGCGTTCGAGTCGCGCACGGCCCATCAGCCGATGCTCTAAAAACTGCGTCCCTATCGTCTAGCCTGGTCCAGGACACCGGCCTTTCACGCCGGCAACAGGGGTTCGAATCCCCTTGGGGACGCCATCAGGAAAATACAGGCCCGGATTGAATCCGGGCCTTTTCTGTTTCTTGAGCCACTTTAAACAACCATCAGGAACCGGAAGCCGGAGTGAATAGAAGATCAGGTCTTCATGCGCCGCGGGAAGGTGCCCGTGGATCATGGTCGCCTTGTTCCATGGGGCAGCACTATGCGCTCCCTGTCGGCGCATCCGCGTCAGCGACCGCTACCGGTTTGGAAAATAACCTTCTCCGCTCTTAAACATTCCGATCTTTTCGCGGGTGCTGTCGATAACCTCGTAGGTCTGCGGATGGGTTCTGCGGAGTTGCCACCCCTTATCCTTGCAGATTTGCTTTCTGAATTCCCAATATCCCATTTCCTGGGTGCCTTCCATCACGACGGGTTCGGTTCCAGCGGCTTCGGGCTTATTCTTGTCGGCTTTCATGGGTATCCTTTCTATTTCAAAGGGTTATTGAACCTTGGAAATCTATTGTTGCACTATTCCGGATCCGGATCAAGCATCAACGGTCCGGATATTTCAGGAAAGGAATGGAAGAAAACCGAGAGGCGAGAACAGGGCAGGAGTAACATTTCGGAGATGACGACAAGCCGTGAATCGTCTTGTGAAACGCAATTGTTGTGAACACGAAGGCTGAGGGCAGCCTCACTCCGGTCATGAGCAGGCTGTTGAAAAACTGCGCCTGAGGCCGCCATTCAGCGTTGCGCGACACTCGCCAATGCTCACATATGCTTGAATATGCTGCGCTTGTCGTATCGCCGCGCGCCTTGCCTGACAGCCTGATTCTTGTTTTTCAACACCCTGTTGGGGAATACCTTGAAATGCGAATGGCGTGATGGATTCAAATTGAAGTCGCACCAAAGGGCTTTAAAGATATCTGGGATTTTCATTTCTGAAAGAAATTGATAGAATATAAATTATGGGTTTTGCCGGACCAGACTCCACACAGGACGCCATGCAGCGGCTTCATGTCAGGCCTTTTGATACAAAAATTTCATATGCGCTTCTCAAAGACCCTGAGTTCTGCACGTTAAATCATAATCAACACGGAGGAAGAGGTCTATGAAATCACGGAAAACAATCGCTGCGATTTTAACAGGTTTCTTGTTTGTACTGTTCATAATGTCCGGATCTGGCGGTATTGCTGCCGAAAAGCCGCCGATGGTTGATTTGGCCATAAAAGGGTACGATACCGTCGCATATTTCAAGGACGGCAAAGCGCTAAAAGGCAGCGAGTCATTTGCCTTCCAGTGGCATGGCATGACCTGGCATTTCTTAACCGAAGAGAACAGAGATATGTTTGCGGCCAGTCCCGAAAAATATGCTCCGCAATATGACGGTTATTGTGCCTGGGCGATGACGGAGGCGCGTAAGGCTCATACCGATCCCGAATTGTGGAAGATCGTTGACGGGAAACTTTACCTGAATTGCAACAAAGCGGCATATGAAAAATGGAGCAGGGATATTCCCGGCAACATCAAAAAGGCCGATACGAACTGGATCAGGTTCTACGGCGAAAATTGAGCCCATGACCTTCATTTGAACTCAGAAAGGAGGAACAGATTTGAAAGCGACGCAACAATTGAAGGACGAGCACGAGGGCATCAAAATCATGCTCAGGATTCTGGAACAGGTATGCCGGCAACTGGAGGCGGCTGGAAATCTGAACAAAGGACACTTCGAGGGTATCCTTGAGTTTCTCAGCGTCTTTGTAGACAGGTGCCATCACGGCAAAGAGGAAGAGTTGCTGTTTCCGGCGTTGATCGCCGCAGGAGTTCCCAAGGAAGGTCCTGTCGCCGTCCTGCTCCATGAACATGAAATGGGCAGAAATTATGTCAAGGCTATGAGCCAGGCCCATGCCGCATATTTGGCCGAAGACGGGTCTTCATCAGAGGATATCGTTCAGAACGCCCGCGATTATATTGCATTGCTGAAGGATCACATTGAAAAGGAGAACAAGGTTCTGTTCGTGACGGCGGACAGCCGTTTGTCGGAGAAGACGCAGAATCGACTGTTTGAAGGGTTTGAGACAATCGAAGCGGAACGGATCGGAGTCGGCAGGCATGAAGAATTTCATGATTTGCTTGAGAAGCTGAGCGGAATATATTTAAACAGCAAGGCATCGGGGTCCGGTATTCATTCCTGACAGGAATTGGTAAAATATACGAAGCATCGGTTCTTGCCGGACCGGACACCTTGCAGGATGCCAGACAGCGGGTGTCTGTGAGTTTCATATCCCGAGGAAAGAGGAGCCGGATCATAAAGGTTAAAACCCATATCGTTTTGAATGACGGCGGGCTTGGCTGCCGATCGGTTGTGAAATATCTGGCAAGCCTATCCGGTTGCCTGATCATTCTGATCTGGATCGCAGGAGTGACGCAGGCGGAAACAAAATGGCCTCATGTTGTTCCCTCCAGGGACGGCGTGCCAATTTCATATGAGATCCATGGCTCCGGAGAGCCGACGCTTGTGTTCGTGCATGGCTGGAGCTGCGATTCCCGCTACTGGCGTGCCCAGACGCCGTATTTTTCAAAAAAGCACCGCGTTGTCATTCTTGACCTTGCAGGTCACGGCCATCGGAGAGGATGTGCGCGCCGTGACCGAAGCGGCAGGCAGCCGAAGCGTGATTCTGATCGGACACTCCATGGGCGGTTCGGTGATTGCGGAGGCTGCCCGGCTCATGCCGGATCGCGTATTGGGCCTGATCGGCGTAGATACGCTGGAAAACGTTGAATATTCGCTGACTCAGGAGGCGCTCGGAAACATGATTGCCCCTATTGAAAACGACTTTCAGACAGGAAGCCGGCAATTTATAGCGGAGATGTTTTCACCCAGCACCGATCCGCCGCTTCGAGAATGGATTCTCTCGGATATTTCAGCTGCCCCGCCGGCTGTTGCCCTGAGCGCGATGAACGAGATGATGTCGCAGTACATCACCGGAGAAGCGGCCGGAATATTTGACCAAATCCGCATTCCGGTCTTCAGCGTGAATGGAGATTTGTGGCCGATCAATTACGAGGCAAACCGGCGACACATGGTGTCTTACGATGCCATCGTTCTCAAGGGAGCGGATCATTTTCTGATGATGGACCGTCCGGAAGAATTCAACCGGGCGCTGGAACAGGCGATTCGTGCGCTTTCCGGGGATAAGAAGCGGGGTCAATGAAAGCGACCGGGTTGAAATGAGGTCTTGTATGCCGAAAACAGAGCCGTTCAATAAGCACAGCGACAGATACGACGAGTGGTTTGAAACGAACCGCGATGTTTATCTTGCCGAGTTGGAGGCGATTCGCCGGCTGATTCCTTCCCCGGCAGTCAAAGGACTGGAAGTGGGCGTTGGCTCGGGCAGATTTGCCGCGCCTTTGGGAATCCAATTCGGCGTGGAACCATCCGAAAAAATGGCCGCAAAAGCCGAAAAACGGGGCATTCGAGTTTTTCGAGGCGTGGCGGAGAATTTGCCATTCTCTGATTGCGAGTTCGACCTTGTGCTGATGATAACTACCATCTGTTTTGTGGATGATGTGCTCAAATCCTTCACAGAAGTGTTCCGGGTGCTGAAGCCCGGCGGATGCATCATCGTGGGATTTATAGACAGAGAAAGCGAATTGGGAAAACAGTATGACGACCGGCGCAAAACGAGCGTTTTTTACAAAGATGCTGCCTTTTTTACAGCAAAGGAGGTCTGCAAATATCTCACGGATGCGGGCTTTGCAGATTTGGTGTTCAGACAGACAGTGATTTCTGAAGAGGCACCGGAGGCGATTCAGAATGGATTCGGCAAAGGGGCGTTTGTGGCGGTGAGAGGGGTGAAGTTGAACGGCTGACAGGCCGCTGAGCCGGCCGGCCATTTTCCTGCGCTCAACTGCTGATGGTGCGCCTTGTTGATGAACAGGAAGGAAAGCAATGCAGATTCTGATCAAAATTGTGGTCAGCCTGGCGATCATTCTGGCCGCCACGGCCATCGGGAAGAAACTCCCCGCCACAGCCGGGCTTATCGGCGTCATGCCGCTTACAGGCGCCCTCGTCCTTGTCTGGATGTATCTGGAAAACAAGGGTGATCCCAAGATCATGCAGGAGTTTACCAAAGGCGCTATCTGGGGGATGCTGCCAACCACGCTTTTCTTTCTGGCGGCTTTCGTGTGCTTCAAGAAGCATGTTCCACTGCCTTTTGTTCTTGTGTCCGGTTTCGGCGTGTGGATGTGCGCGGCGCTGGTTCACCAATGGATTCTGAAATGAAGAAAAGGCCCATGAGAATCCGGATGGCTGAGAATGTGTTCGAGTGCGTCACAGAAAGGGGTGCATCATGCTCAATATCGAAAACGTCGTCCTGCTGATTGTCGATGTTCAGGGCAATTTAGCGCATTCGATGCACGAGAAAGAACTTCTGTTCGAGAACGTTCAAAAGCTGATCAAGGGGATTCAGGTTCTGGACATTCCGATTCTCTGGGTCGAGCAGAATCCTCAAGGCCTGGGGCCGACCATTCCTGAAATTGCAGACATTCTAAGCAATATCCAGCCGATCAGCAAGATGAGCTTCAGCAGCTGCCGGAACGACCGCTTTGTGCAGGCGCTGAAAGCGCTGAACCGCAAACAGGTTTTGATTGCAGGAATTGAGGCGCACGTCTGCGTCTATCAGACAGCAGTGGATCTGGTGAATCTCGGGTACGAGGTTCAGGTTGCAGCGGACAGTGTGTCTTCAAGAAAGATGGAGAACAAGAAAATCGGTTTGCAGAAGATGAGAGACGCCGGCACCGGTTTGACGAGTGTCGAAACCGCTCTGTTCGAGCTGCTCAAGTCGGCAGAGGGAGATCGATTCAGGAAGATTCTCAAGATTCTGAAGTAATCGGATCGCCCAATCGAATTGCCGGTTGTTTCTCTTCCCCCGCCCCGCACCGCCCGACCTGCCGGTGCTTGCCTCGCAGGCAGTTTCTCCACGGCTTCGCTGCAGAGCGGCTTTACCGCTTGCGTTCTGCCCGGTTTTTCAGACCGGTTCAGAAGGACTCAACGTGCGCATTCCGGCCGCCAGACCCTCGAAGGAATTGATTAACCATTTGCCTTGACACCGGCGACAAGATTGGTTAGCGTCCACTTTCACATTCAGGCGCTCGAAAGAGCTTAAAAGGGAACTTCGTGAAAATCGGAGACAGGCCCGCTGCTGTAATCGGGGACGAAAGCCGTAACAACGCCACTGACGATGGTTGGCTGTCGGGAAGGCGCGGCTGGTAGGATGAACCGTGAGTCAGAAGACCTGCCTGAAATGTCGAGCGTATGCTTCGTGGACGGAAGCGCGCTGCTCAGATTCCAAGGATAAAAAAGGGACATCCCCGGATCGAAATCACCATCGGTCCGGGGATTTTTGTTTCTCCGGACATACAAAGGGTAATCTTTTTTACAGGAAGGCCAAAGATGAAAAACCAATTGAACTGCGGAAAATCATGGAAATGGGTTCTTGTTTTCTGGATCAGCTTCTGCGCGGCCGCATGGGCGGGGCCCATTGAGATTACCGATGACGCCGGAAATCAAATTCATCTGAATGCCGCGCCCCGTCAGGTGGTTTCCCTGATGCCTTCGGCCACGGAAATCATTTTTGCCATCGGCGCCGAAGAAGTCCTGACCGGCATCACCCTTCACAGCGCCGGCATTCCGGGCGCCGGCGGCAAGACCGTCGTCGGCGGGTTTTTTTCGCCCTCGGCGAATCGGATTCTGGCCCTGAAGCCCGATCTGGTGATCGCCGCATCGGTCCATTCGGAACTCATCGCCAGGCTGGGCGGGGTTCCGGCGCTGGTGGTGGAAACACAAAAGATGAGCGATGCATTCCGCCATATTCAGATGATGGGCGAGTTGTTTGACAGGAAAGCGGCGGCCGATGAACTGGTGGAGAAAAATCGGCGGCAACTGGACTTTATCGCCCGGAAGGTAGCAAAGATCCCAGAGGAGAAGCGCAAGCGGGTGATGCGCCTCATGGGACGGGACACGATGATGACGCCGGGGAGTGATTCTTTTCAGAATGAGATGATTCAAGCTGCCGGGGGCATTCCGCCGGATTTCGGAAAACCCGGCGCCGTTGTGCCGGTGACTCGGGAGGAATGGGTGCGCTTCAATCCTCAGATCCTCTACGGATGCGGCGGGGACCGGAAAGCGGCCGAATCCTTTTTCTCTCAGGAGGGATGGAAATCCGTGGATGCCGTTCAACATCAGCGGATTTACATGTTTCCCTGCGATCTCACCTGCCGGGCCGCCAGCCATCTGGGCGATTTCGTTTCCTGGTTTGCCTCCCTGATCTATGCCGAAGAATTTTCCGATCCCGGTCTGGAACTGCTGCCCCGCCGAGTGACCGGCGTCCGGCCCATTTCCGTTGCCCTGGATTTTGTTCGGGAAGCCGCCGTCGCTGCCAGCGTGATTCACGATTTCGAGAACAAGAGCCTGATCATCGATTTTAAATCCCCCCGCACCGTGGTCTCCACCCTGGAGGGGCAAAGGGACGGCATACTGACCGTGGGCAACCACTATTCGCCGCCTCCCTGCTGGGCGCTGAACCATGCCAGGAGCCTTCAGGAGCTTCGAAGCGAGATTTACACCGCGATCGGCCGGGATGAAAAAACCGCCGCATTTCTGTTTACCGGCGCGGACATGGACAACCTGGTCATTCGAAAGGAGACCTTCAGGGAGATGACGGTCTTTGCCCTGGTCACCGCCGGGGTGAGCGGCAACGCGGTCCGCATGGGAACGGATACCGGGAGTTACTACGAGCCGGGAACCATCAACATGATATTTCTCACCAGCATGCGCCTGACTCCCCGGGCCATGACCCGGGCCATTATCTCGGCGACCGAGGGCAAAACCGCAGCCCTTCAGGACCTGGACATCCGCAGCACCTGTCTGCCCCTGACCGCCGCGGCCACCGGAACCGGAACGGACAACATCATCGTGGTTCAGGGGGACGGTATGTCCATCGACAATGCCGGGGGCCACTGCAAGATGGGCGAGTTGATCGCCCGCGCCGCTTATGCCGGAGTCCGGGAAGCGATATTCAGGCAAAACGGGATTGCAGCCAAACGGGACATCTTTCAGCGGCTCGCGGATCGTCATTTGAGCGTCTCTCAGTTGGCCTCCGATTCCGGTTGCGACTGTCTTGCGGAAAAAGACGCTTTTGCAGGACAGGTGGAGCAGGCCCTGCTGGACCCCGCCATCGCGGGTTTTCTGGAAGCGGCCATGGCCCTGAGCGACGGCGCCGGACGGGAAACGGTCAACGATCTGGTTCTGTTTGAAACCTGGTGCCTGGAGGCGGCCGGACGGATCGCCGGCATGCCGGTGGCGGCCATAAACTCCCATTTTACGGACGATGATATGCCAAAGCCGCTTGCCATGGCTCTGAACGCCATTTTTACCGGGGTTTCCGTCCATCTGGCCGATGCGGAAAAGAGCGAATGACGAAAGATGCGAATTTCATGAAACATTCTTTTTCCGGAAAGAGAAAGAACCCGGCGTCACGGCGTGGAGGCGACCTTCAAGCGCATGCTGGAAAACGGACTGACCGTGGATGCCAACGCCATCGTTCAGGATTCGGAAGTATGTGAGACCGGGAAAGAACCGCTCTGCACGCCCGCGGTGAAACTCAAGCTTTCGCTGCTCTGTACGCCGAAAAATTCCGCCGTCCGCCTGGAAACGACGGCGCAGTATGTTTCCGAGCAGTACAGCGAGTCCGAAAACCGGAAGGATGAGGGGATCGACGCGTATGCAACCGTGGACCTCAAGGCCGTCAAACCCTTCAAGATCAAAGCCCTGGCCGCCGAATGGTTCGTCCACATCGAGAACCTTTTCGATGCCGACTTCGAGGTTCACTACGGCTATCCCGACGATGGAATCCGGTTTGTCTCGGGTCTGAACCTGATATTCTGAGGGGCGTCAGCTTTGCCGTCAGCGCTTCGATGAGATCCCTGCGGGCTGCGGAAATCACGATTCTCGGGCAGGCGATCGGCAGGGCATCCGGCATTTTATATTCCCATGATCCGGTAAATCGTGTTCATATCCAGATGGCTTCTCACCGTATCGGCCAGCCGGTCCAGGGCCGCCTCGATATCATAGCGGGCGCGGATTTCACCGACCGGAGCAAGACCCCGGTCCCTTCGCAGCGCGTCGATGAAATGCCGGCGGAAGGAGTCCGCGTCGAAAACCCCGTGAAGATAGGTTCCCCAGATGCGTTCGTCTTCGGCGCCGAAAGCCAGGGGCGTTCCGTTGTCCTTTTTCATGATTGGGCAAAGATTCCGGGCTCGGGTCCGGCCGTGATGAATCTCGTAGCCGTAAACCGGCTGTCCGGACCGGACGTGAACCCCGCAGGTCCGGGCCAGGATCTTTTCAGGTTCCATGGTGGTCTGCAGGGCAATCAGGCCCAGTGCGCGCGTTGGAACGGCGGATTCAACCCCGCAGGGGTCGAAAATCCGCTCTCCGATCATCTGAAACCCGCCACAGATGCCGATGATCCTTGTGCGGCCCTGGTTGGCGAGGTTTCGAACGCCGTCGGCAATGCCGCTGCTTTCAAGATAGGCCAGATCTCCGGCGACATTCTTGCTTCCCGGCAGAATCACCGCCGCCGGATTTTTCAGATCCCCGGCCTTGCGGATGATGGACACGCGTACGTCGTCCTCGATTTCAAGGGCGTCGAAATCCGTAAAATTGGAGATATGGGGAAGGTCGATGACGGCGATCTCCACGGTTGAATCATTTTTCGAAACCCGGTTGCCTCTTTGCTTGAAACTGACCGAATCCTCCTCGGGAAGCCCCAGGTTCTGAAGATAGGGCACGACGCCCAGAACGGGCCTTCCGGTTTTTCGAAGAATATAGTCGTTGGCCAGTTCCAGCAGGCCGGGATCCCCGCGGAACCGGTTGATCACAAATCCGGCCGTCAGATCGCGCTCCCATGGGTCGAGTATTTCCATGGTTCCGACAAAGGCGGCGTACACGCCGCCCCGGTCGATGTCGCCGGCGATCAGCACCGGGGACATGGCATGCCGCGCCATGGCCATGTTGACGATGTCGTGGTGCTTGAGGTTGATTTCGGCCGGGCTTCCCGCGCCTTCCAGAATCACGGCGTCAAATTCATCGGCCAGCGAGTCATAGCATTGCCTGACCGCCTCAAAGGCCTGGGATTTGAAGGCGATGTATTGCCCGACCGTCATGTGCCGGACAACCTTTCCGCGAACGATCACCTGGGCGCCGATGTCCGAATGGGGCTTGAGCAGCACCGGGTTCATGCGCACATCGGGGTCAAGCCGGCAGGCTTGAGCCTGGACCGCCTGAGCGCGGCCAATTTCTCCTCCGTCTTTTGTGACGCAGGAGTTCAGGGACATGTTCTGGGCCTTGAACGGAGCCGGACGCAGTCCGTCCTGAAGCAGGATGCGGCACAAGGCGGCCGTGAGAATGCTTTTGCCCGCATTGGAAGCGGTTCCCTGAAACATCAGGGCCGGAGTCGATTTTCTCGAACCCGCCGGCTGAGAAGCTTTTAGCGTTGTCATGCCGTAACTTTCTTTTTCCGGCCTTGCACCAGAAGGCCAAAAAAAATCCCGAACCTTTTTACAAGGTTCGGGATTCCGTTTTTAATCCGCGAGTGTTTTCCGCTCAGGCCCATTTCCGCGGGGCCGTACCGGTTATATGGCTGAGGGCAGGTCTTCTGGCTTCCGGATCATCCTATCGGCTGCGCCTTCCCGTTCCTTTTCGGAACAGTGACATTGTTGCAGCTTTCGTCCCCGGTTACAGCGGCGGGTCCGCGACGGATTTTCACCGTCTTCCCTGTTCAATCCCTGGTTCGGGCTGCCCTATATGAAAACCTTATTATTTGAAGTCGGTTTCAAGTTCAAGAAGATTTTTTACACATCCGCTTGGCGGCCGGCGGAGAGCATGACGCTTCCAGGCGCGCCAGTTCGGAAAATACGTTCATGCCGGAACCTTCGGGCTTGAAAGCAAGCATGCCCGGAGAATCAAAGTCCACGGCCTGTCCGGTATGTTGAGAAACGATGTGCGTGATGGTTTCGGTTTTCATCTGATCCGCATTGAGCTTAACGATCTGATCGCTATGGCCTTGAGAGTTCTCGGCTTTCCTGGAGCCTGGCAGGTAGATCGCGCCGGTGGTAAAATCCACGGCAAAGGCGACAAGTCCGGGAATGATGAACAGCAGCAGGCCGAGACCGTCCAGAATGGCGACGTGAACATCGACTTTGCCGGCTTTCTGCCCTCTTCTTTCCGGGTAAATCAGGGTGCCGCAGCCGATGGACTGAAAAAGAAAAAAACCGCAAATGATAAACGCAATCAGTTTCATTCCGATAAATTTTTGGGTTCCTCGTTTCATATAATCCTCCTGTTGGGATGACATTACGGCTTTTAACCGCTGGTTAATTTTTCCTCAATATCGGTATTTGCTGGTTTCAGGCAAGAAAAAATTCGGACTTTGCCGAATCGGCAGGATCGTATTTTGCAACTATTTGTTATTAAAGGAAAAATAATTTTAGAGCCGGGTTGTAAAAAAAATGAATCCGGCACAAGATTTTGCTTGCTTTTTCAATGGAAAGTATTAAATTCCGCAGAAAAGGCGACCCAAAACAGGCGGTGAATTATGATTTGTTTTTTTTGTAGATTCAATTGGTTAAAAACTTGTTCGAGCGTCGGTTCTTTTGCGGAGCGCCGAAACCTTTCCGGTTTTCGGTAGCTGAAAATTCAACATTTAGAAAAAGGTAAAAAATTTTATGATCCAGTATACGGACATGAAGCTTACCGAAACCCTTCTGATCGATGACGAAGACGAACCTCCAAGTCCTAAAGAAGTTGCAGAATCCCTAACCGCAGAACCTCATAACTTTCTATTTTTACTTAAAAAACCCGTACACAAGGTTGCGGGTGTACTCCGTTCGAAACGCACCGCGCGAAGCAGCGATAAAACCCGGTTGTTCCGGCGTACGCATTTTTCCGATGTCGCCGACAAACAATGGAATGACTGGCACTGGCAGATCAATAATCGCATTCGAACCCCGGAACACCTCGGTCGAATTCTCAACCTTTCCAAAGCGGAAAGGGATGCCGTGGAATTTTCCGGCGCCAAGCTGCCGCTGGGGATTACGCCGTATTTTGCCAGCCTGCTCGCTGCCGATGACCCGGATCAGCCGCTGCGGAGGACGGTAGTTCCCACGGTCCGGGAATTTGTAACCCTGCCCTGCGAGGCAAACGATCCGCTGGGCGAGGAGCATCAGAGCCCGGTCCCGGGATTGGTTCACCGCTATCCCGACCGTGTGCTGTTTCTGCTGCTTGATTTTTGTTCGACCTATTGCCGGTATTGCACCCGTTCCCGGGTGGTCGGTCATGGAGCGCTTCATGCCGGACGCGCCCGGCTGGAAAAGGCCATCGACTATATCCGGCGCACCCCAACGGTCCGGGATGTGCTGCTTTCCGGCGGCGATCCGCTGACGCTCAACGATGAACGGCTGGAATGGGTTCTCATGCGCCTGCGGGAGATTCCACATGTGGAGGTCATCCGCATCGGCACCAAGGTGCCCGTGGTTCTGCCTCAGCGGATTACCCCGAGCCTGGTGCGCATGCTTCGGCGGTATCACCCCCTGTGGATGAGCATTCATTTTACGCATCCTGAGGAATGCACACCGGAAGTGTACCGGTCCTGCGGCATGCTCGCTGATGCGGGCATTCCTCTGGGCTCCCAAACCGTGCTGCTCAAGGGCATCAACGATTCGGTTCAAACCATGCAGTCCCTGGTCCACCACCTGATGAAGATGCGGGTTCGTCCTTACTACCTGTACCAGTGCGATCCGATTTCAGGCTCCGGGCATTTCCGAACTCCGGTTGAAAAAGGACTGGAGATCATTCGAGGCCTGAGAGGATTTACGACCGGCTATGCCGTACCCACCTACGTAATCGACGCCCCGGGGGGCGGAGGCAAGATTCCCCTGATGCCCGATTATATTCAGGGGCGCGATAATGACACCCTGCTTCTGAAAAACTACGAGAACAAGGTGTTCGGGTATCCGGATCCCGCGCCCCGGCCTTCTACATGTTGCCAGGATAATTGTCTTGAATAAATGATGCGGTGCGGACGTTTCCGCGGCCCGAAGCCCCGAAAACGTCCTTCAACCGCATTTTCGCATGAATCATGGAGAAAAAAGATGATCATTGGACTGACCTATGATCTTCGCTCCGATTACCTTGCCATGGGGTACGGAGAGGAAGAAACGGCCGAATTCGACCGGGCGGAGACGATCGACGCCCTTGAGGCGGCGATCCGCGATCTCGGCCACGTCTGTGAACGGATTGGCAACGCGTGGCGTCTTACCGAGCTACTGGTGAAGGGCCGGCGATGGGACCTGGTGTTCAATGTCGCCGAGGGCCTCAGAGGAATCGGCCGGGAGGCCCAGGTGCCGGCCATTCTGGATTTATACGGTATTTCCTATACCTTTTCCGATCCCATGGTCATGAGCCTGACCTTGCACAAGGGCATGACCAAACGGGTGATCCGCGATGCGGGCTTGGCCACGGCTGATTTCTGGATCGCCGCCGATCGGAAGGACGCGGACGCCGGTCATTTTCCACCTCCGTATTTTGTAAAACCGGTCGCCGAAGGCACCGGAAAGGGGATTACGGGCCGATCGATTGTCCTGCGAAGAGAGGATCTTCCGGGAATCTGCGAAGATCTGATTTCCCGGTTTCATCAGCCGGTGCTGGTCGAGCGGTTCCTCTCCGGACGTGAATTCACGACCGGCATCGTGGGAACCGGCTCAGGGGCCCGGGTGATCGGCACCATGGAGATCCTTTTGCTGGAAAACGCCGAAAAGGCTGTTTACTCTTACAGCAATAAGGAAGAGTATGAGCAGCGGGTCCGGTACCGACCGGTTTCGCCGGAAACAGACCCCGTGGTCCGGCAGGCCGAGGCCCTGGCCCTTGAGGCCTGGCAGGTGCTGGGCTGCCGGGACGGCGGCCGGATGGACATCCGGTGCGATGATGCCGGAAGACCCTGTTTCCTGGAGGTTAATCCCCTGGCGGGTCTGCATCCGAAACACTCGGATCTGCCGATCATCTGTTCTCTTTTCAATATTTCCTATATCCGGCTGATCGGGTGGATTCTCGATTCGGCTCTTGAAAGAGCGGCCCTTGAAGCGGGAGGAAGAAGATCTTGAAAATAGCGGTTCTTCACCAGGCTGTTTGCGAGAACGGTTCGGCCGATGACCTGGATGTGCTGACGCAGGTCAAGGCGGTGTCAGCAGCCCTTGAATCTTTGGGCCACAAACCCGAGCCGGTTGCCTGCGGCCTGGATCTTTCTCAAATTTCCCGAACGCTTGAGGCCGCGGGCACCGAACTCGTTTTCAATCTCGTCGAATCCTTGGGCGGCCATGGACGGTTGCTGCATCTGGTTCCAGGCCTGCTGGATGCCCTGAAAATTCCTTATACGGGCGCCTGCGCCGAAGCGCTTCGGCTGACCTCTGATAAAATTGCGGCCAAGGAGCGCATGGCGCTGGCCGGGCTTCCCACGCCCCGGTGGATCGGCCCGTTTCCCGCTCAGATGCCGGTTCTGACGGCAATCGGATTTGGCCGTCAAAATGAGGAATCCGTCTGGATCATTAAATCTGTCTGGGAGCACGCCTCGCTGGGAATCGATGAGACATCTCTGATCCCGGGTAATGCAAAGGCCGCTGCCGCGGAGGCCGCAAAACGGGCGTCCTTTCTGGGCGGCGCGGCCTTTGCCGAGCGGTATGTCGAGGGCCGTGAGTTCAATCTGGGCCTGTTGCAGGAGGGAGCATCGGTTTGCGCACTGCCGCCCGTGGAGATTTTGTTTGAGGGCTATGGAGAGAACCGGCCGCGAATCGTGGACTACCGGGCCAAGTGGGATGAAGCTTCCTTCGAGTATCGCCATACGCCGCGATGTTTTGAGTTTGAAAGCAAAGATGCCGCGCTGCTTGCCGAACTCAAATGTCTGGCCCTGCGCTGCTGGGAGGTCTTCGGGCTTAAAGGCTATGCCAGGGTGGATTTCCGGGTCGATTCCAACAACCGTCCGTGGATTTTGGAAATCAACGCCAATCCCTGCATCTCGCCGGATGCCGGCTTGGCCGCCGCACTGCTGCGCGCCGGAATTTCCTTTGAACGGGCGGTTGAAAGAATTGTTTCTGCGGCCATCCATCCGCCGGACACGGCGTTTGGGTTTGGACCGCTCGGGGCCGGATGCCGTGAATCAGCTGATCCGGAATTTCTCGATTCGATCGTTCTGGAAACCGAACCTCTGCCTGAAGATGTCGGGCGCGTGGAGCGCCTGGTTGGAAGCACGGATTTTTTTTATCCCCCGGAAATCGCGGTGGCCGGAGAACTGGTTCAGGAGCGTCTGGAAAAAGGGGAGCAAAGCGGGTATCATTTCCTTTTGGCCCGCTGCGGTGACCGGCTGGCCGGGTACGGGGCCTACGGTCCGATTCCCTGCACGGTTTCCAGCTTCGATCTTTACTGGATTGCCGTGTCTCCGGATTTTCAGAACCAGGGCCTGGGCCGGTTTCTCATGGCTTGCATCGAGGAGAAGATTCAACAGACCGGCGGCACGCGCATTTATGCGGAAACCTCCTCTCGTCCGCAGTACGCAGCCACTCGCGCCTTTTACCTTCGGTGTGGATACCGGATCGAATCGGTGATGACGGATTTTTACGCGCCCGGAGACGGCCGGATCACCTTCTGCAAGGCGATGCAGGATGTGAATTTTCAGGGGTAAAAGGCGGAAAATCGGGGTGCCCCGAAGCACCCGCAACCTTCAATCTCAGCCAACCATTCTTCCGCATCTATATTTTCGAGTTCAGGCTTGCCGGCGCCATGCGCATCGGTCAGGGGAGCTTTTTTCTTTTTCAGGTTTGTGATAGGGTTTTGCAAAGATTTTTTGTATGGACTTGCGCGAATATTGGACAAGAAAAGTTTGAGGTTTGCGGAATGAAAAAAAACCGATCGTTGCAGAAGTTTTTATGGATTTTCGGGCTGTGCGTTCTGATGACGCTCGGTACCGCTCTGGGCCAGGAGCCGGTGGAGACTAAGGCGGTGCAAGACGTCAAGATCGAATCCGAGGTTCAGAACGCCACGGATTCGCTGGCCCGAATGCTGGAAACCCATGTGGGTTTGACCCGGCAGCTTCAGGCCAGAAAGGCCGAACTCAAGAAGGCTGCAACTCCCGACCTCAAGGATGAGATCAGCGCCGATATCAGCCGCCTGCAGGAATCGATCCGTGCGCTTGAGAAGAATTTCGAGAAGATTTCCACCGGCATCGATCTGGATCGTTTTGATACGGTCAAAGAACCGGAGTTTGACTGGAAGAGAGAAATTCTCGAGCTGCTCAGCCCGATCATTCAGCAGCTCAAAAGCATGACTGACCGTCCCCGTCAACTGGAGAAACTGCGATCGGAACTTGCGTATTATCAAAGCAGAATGCCCATCGCCAAGACCGCGATCGAAAACCTTGAGAAGTTGATCGCTCAGACCGAAGACGCGCAGCTCAAAGCGCAGTTGAACAAGCTGAAGGAAAAATGGCTCAAAAGATCCGATCAGATCAATAACTCAACTTTCGGGATCGAGTTTATTCGATCGCCAATTTGCTCTTTGACAAGCCAACATACTGCAATGCGGTATTCATGATTGCATCGAAGAAGGCGGATGCCGTTTTTTCGCAGAAGGTGCCCAGTTGCTTCAACTGATCGACCGCCAGCGTTAAGATACGGTAGAGCGCCTCCATAAAGGAGATATCCGCCACTTCCTCGCAGCAGGCATAAAACAGGTCTCCGAAGCTGCGATGATCCGTTTCCATGCGGCATTGGTATGCCAGGAACATGTAGCGCATGAAGACGATAGAAGTATGGGCGATCAGGGCATCGAAATCCCGGCACTGGATCTCTTTGGCCAGTTTCAGATGGTGTTTGGCCATCTTGAAAAATACTTCGATGTCCCATCGTTTGCCGTAGATGCGCACGATATCCTCATCGGCCAGGTTCGTATCGGTTGACAACAGGGCCAACCAATCCTTTTTCCGTTTGTCGCGTACAAATACCAGCTTGGCGGCAACTGCATCCTTGAGCATCACATTGGCGCTGGCCACGATCCTGGCGCGTCCACGACGTTTTGTAAGCCTGCGGTAGATGGCCTTGATGTCCATGGACTGGCCATTGAAGTTGTAATGAATGCGGGAAGACTTTTTAACCATGCCGATGACATCCATGTGCCGGGCTAACGCGACAACGGTCGCCGGCATCGTAAACCAACTGTCCATCAGCAAGTACCGGGCCGATACGCCCGTCGAAAGGATACGCTTGAGCATTGCTTCCAAATGCACGGTTGCTTTTTCGGTAGCTTCCTTACGGCGCTGATAAGCACAGCAACGTTTGTCCACTGACTTTTGGCTGTCGCATACCCGTTTGTCAGCATCCGAGGAAGACAACAGGGCAAAATCCATGGGCAGGCAACTGGCGCCATCCGACCAGCAGATAGTGAGCATCCGGAAACCTTTCAAGAAGCGCCCGGTACTGTGATCCCAGACATTGGAGAGCAGTTCCACCCATTTGGAGCGGGATCGGTCATACGGGCTGTCGTCAATAATGAGTACCGATTCGCGCTTATCGCTGGTCAACCGGCTGAACATGGCGAACAGTCGCCGGCCCAGAGAAAGCAGCAACCGACGCCAGTTATAGGTCTTGCCCTTGAGCAACTCGTAAGCGGCGTCTTTGCCAAATGGCAATTCACTGTTGATCACGATGCCGCGGAAGAAGTTCTTGCCGACAAAGGGCAGTGTGAAAATGGCTTCTGTCAAAGAGCGGACACTATGGCCGTGATGTTTGCGTACCCCGCACCGATGCATGAGGGCGGCAATTTTGAAACGGCCAAAGAAATCATCGATTTTGCTTCGAAGATGAATCTGTGCTTGCGATTGGGAGGCAATATTGGTATGGTCCATTTGAGCCCTTTCTGTTGATATTATTGTGAATTGTTGCAGATCCACTATATATCATCAGTCTGGGCTCTTCAAGTTATTTCTTTGTAAAATCAAAAGGATAAACCAATTTTTGCATCACCAATCCATTCCCGAAAGTTGAG